>Ga0123353_10006300_pt1 | contig 15777 bp, 15 predicted proteins | sample TergutLab28metaG_3_FD_92763 | JGI IMG/M metagenome (GOLD analysis project Ga0123353, IMG submission 92763) | Labiotermes labralis P3 segment gut microbial communities from Petit-Saut dam, French Guiana - Lab288 P3 | ecosystem: Host-associated > Arthropoda: Insects > Digestive system > Gut ... | reverse complement strand
TAACGCTGTAAATTTGAAAGAGGCTTTGTGGTAAGGAACTTTTATGCTGATAACCTGTCAAGATGTTACCTTGGGATATGAAGGTCAGGCAGTTGTACGAAATCTCAGTTTTTCTGTTGAGAGTGGCGATTACCTCTGGGTTGTAGGAGAAAACGGCTCCGGCAAAACTACGCTGATTAAAGGTTTGCTGAGGCTTCTTAGCCCCTTCGAAGGGAGTATAGTCTTTAGCGGCGAGCTTTCCCGGCAGAAAATCGGCTACCTTTCCCAGCAGATGGTGCTTAAAAAAGACTTTCCCGCAGGAGTTCATGAAGTTGTCATTTCGGGAAATCTGGGCGGAATGGGTCTGCGTCCCTTTTATAACGCCCGTGAAAAAAAACGGGCCGATGAAGCTATGGAACAGCTTGGAATAACAGATCTGAAAAAGAAATGTTACAGGGAACTGTCCGGCGGACAGCAGCGCCGGGTTCTTTTGGCCCGGGCGTTATGCGCCGCCCAGGCGGATTCGCAGAAAGCCGTAGAAAGCGGGAATTCACAGATGCTCCTTGTGCTTGATGAGCCTGCCGCCGGTCTTGATCCCCTGGTTACCTCGGAAGTTTACGGACTGCTTAAAAATTTGAATCAGAATAACGGTATTACCATTATAATGGTTTCCCACGATACCAGAGGAGCGGAACAGTACGCAAACCGCATTTTGCATATGGAGAACGGCAAAGGCTTTTTCTTTGAGATAGATGATTACCTTGGTTCAGAGATGGGAAAAAGGCTGTTTGGCCGCAATAAGGAGAAAAACGATGATAACTGATATTTTTTTGGTTATATCCGAAATGTTTTCCTTCACGTTCCTGATTCGGGCCTTTGTGGTGGGCATGCTTGTCTCTCTTTGCGCTTCGCTTTTGGGAATAAGCCTGGTTATGAAGCGGTTTTCAATGATAGGCGACGGTCTTTCCCATGTCGGTTTTGGTTCCCTGGCTGTCGCAACAGCCCTGCATACTGCGCCGCTTCTGGTTTCCATTCCGATAGTTATTGCCGCCGCCTTTCTGCTCCTGCGCCTGAGCGAAAACAGCAAGATCCAGGGGGATGCAGCCATCGCCCTTATTTCCACCAGCTCCCTGTCCATAGGAGTTATAATCATCGCCATGACTACCGGGATGAATACCGACGTGTGTAATTATATGTTCGGCAGCATTCTTGCCATGAGCATTAACGATGTTTACCTAAGCGTCATCCTTTCAATAACCGTATTGATCCTGTTTGTCTTTTTCTACCATAAATTATTCGCCATTACCTTTGACGAAACATTCGCGAAGGCCGGAGGCGTAAAAACCGGTGTGTATAACATGCTTATCGCCCTTTTAACCGCCCTTACAATTGTGCTGGGTATGCGCATGATGGGCGCTTTGCTGATCTCCAGCCTTATTATTTTTCCGGCTCTCACGTCAATGCGGATTTTCAAAAGATTTAAGACCGTGACAATCTGCTCCGCCATTGTGGCTACCTCCTGTTTTTTTATTGGCATTATAATTTCATATCTCTACGCCACTCCGGCAGGGGCGAGTGTGGTATTGATGAATATATTCGTTTTTGTGCTTTTCTGGATAATAGGCGCGATTTCGCATAAGTATCCGAGGAGGATAATATGAAAAATAAATTCTTTGTTCTGTTGATGTTTTCCGTCATGGCTTTTGGCTGCGGAAATGACAAAAAGAGCGAAAAGGCAGCCGAGGGAAGCTTTGAAACACTGGTTGCTGCCGTGACGCAAGCGCCAAACGTTATTGATGTAAAAGAAAACATGTATATCACCCAGCTTAGTGATATTAACCTCAATTACAAATCGTATCTGGGTAAAACAGTGAAAGTTCAGGGGATATTCAAGGATCTTCACTGGGACGGAAAGGATTATTATTTTGTGTATCGCAGAACCCCGGGTTGCTGCGGTGACGACGGAGAAGCCGGTTTTGAATTATCCTGGAATCAGAATTACCAGGGTTCCCACACTGGTGATGATGATAATACTTACCCAGCCAAAGACGACTGGGTTGAAGTCCAGGGAGTATTAAAAAGCTATGAAATTTCAGGTTTTCCGTTTCTGTATCTTGCGCTGGCTGAACTGAATGTTCTTGAAACGCGAGGCGAGGAGTTTGTCAGAAGGTAAGGAGATATAGTAATGATTATTACCGCGAGAACGCTTGTTTCTGGAGACGGAAAGACTGTATTAAAAAACGGCGCTGTATGTTTCGATGGCGGCAGGATCATTGATACAGGGCCTGTGGAGCTTATAAAGGCAAGGTACGCAGGCCACGAAGTTACTGATTACGGCGAGGCCACAATACTGCCCGGACTGATTGACATGCATGTTCATCTGGCTTACTGGCTGATGCGCTCGGACAAAGAATCCTATGACGATTACCTTGTGGCTTATCAGGCTCTTAACAACGCTCAGCGTGCCCTGTTTTCCGGGGTTACCACTGTACGGGACGTGTTTGGCCCGGTAGGGGCCTGCAGGCAGCTCAACCTCGCCGCGAAGAAAGGTTTTGTCCGCGCCCCGCGCATTATTTTCTGCAACAGGGCGCTTTGCATAACCGGCGGCATTGACTGGAAAAGCGGCGGCGGAACAGTTCAGGTAGACGGTGAAGCTGAAATCGTGAAGGCGATCAGAACAGAGATCCGCGAAGGCGCGGAATGGATAAAAATGATGACAAGCTGGAGGACGCCAGGTGTCGCCGAATTCAGACAAAAGGAAATGAACGCCGCGGTGGAGGAATGTCATAGGCTGGGAAAGAAAATCGCCGCCCATTCCAGCATTCAGCCTTCGCTGGAAATGTGCATAAAAGCCGGCTTTGATACCATTGAACACGGAACGGATCTTACGCTGGAACAGGCAAAGCGTATGGCTGAAAAGGGCATAGCCTGGGTTCCGACCATGTTTGTGCATAAAATCACTTTGGAAAAGCTTGTTAAAAGAATTGAAGCCGGCGGTTTTGAATCCCTAACTGACAGGGAAAAACAAACCCATGATCTTTATTCCCGGTGTGTCCGTACTTACAGGGAAAATTTCCTTGCCCTGGCCGATACTGGAGTTACTGTCCTGGCCGGGACAGATATTGTCTTTGAAGGCGGAGACGCCGCTCCTGTGGCGGACGAACTCAAATGTATGACGGATTTTGGTTTCGACAATCTCAGGGCGGTGGCGACAGCTACTTCCGCAGCAGCCAGAATCCTGGGTATGGAAGGCGAGATTGGCTGCCTCAAGACCGGCGCAAAAGCCGATATTCTTGTTGTCCGGGGCAACGTGTCTGAAGATATAGATGTACTCCACAATGTGGAGGCGGTTTATTTTGACGGGAAATATATCAGAAGAGAAATTTAACCGAACCCAAACGGCTGTTATTTATTTTCGTTTTATGGCAAACTCGTTCATTGTAGCAACGAGCTTTTCATTTACTTCCACCATTTTGGAATAGCCTGATTTAAATACCGTAGTTTGCTGTTTCAGGTTATTTAACGCATTAACGATTTCGTAACTCCCTTCGGATACCTTGTCAAAGGTTTCAATTATTTCGGTAATGATTACAGCAAAGGCGTTTATCTCTTTCGATATCAGGCTGATGCTTCTGTCAGTTTCATCGGATTGTTTTGAAGTAACGTTAATTCCCTCGATTATGTTTTTCAGTGTCCGGGAAATGTCAATGGAATTTGATCTGGTGCTTTCCGAGAGGCGGCGTATTTCATCGGCTACTACCGAAAAGCCTCTTCCTGCGTCTCCCGCATGGGCCGCTTCAATGGCGGCGTTCATGGATAGTAAGTTTGTATTCGCGGCGATAGAGCTTATTATCTGAATTGCGGAGCTTATGCCTTCTATCAACTGGGAAATGCCCTGAACAGATTGTTTTGTCCCCATCATGGCATTCTGCGCCTTATTGGCATTTTCAAGCAGGCTTTTTATGGATTCCTGCTCTCTTCTGGAAACTTCCGAAACATTCTGGAGGGATTTAACTATGTCTTCGGTTTTTCTCCCTGATTCTTCAACGACTTTTGCCTGGGAATCAATGCTGGTGCCGAAGTCATTCACCAGTTTGGTTACATCACTCATCAGTTCGGTGTCACGTTTTACTTTTTCCATGAACTGCTGATCAAGTTCCGCGTTCCTTTTTTCTTCCGCCAGGTCCAATAAAAGTCCCGCTACACGTACTGGTCTTCCTTCCTTATCGCGTATAACATCGCCTGTGGCCCTGAAAAAGCCGTAAGTGCCGTCTTTCAGTTTAAGACGGTATTTTACATCATAGGGAATTTTGCCTGTTGTATCGGTCAGATGAGCGGCAAAAGCGTTTATGGTTGGATCCTTGTCTTCCGGGTGAAGACGATCGGCCCAGCTATTTAACAAATTGGGGAATTCTTTTTCGTCTGTAAATCCCAACATGTTGCGGAAATCCTGGGACCAGATAAATGTGTTGTTGGGATTGACCGGATCGCCGCCTACTACATCCATGTCCCACAAGCCGGTCTTGAGGGCTTTATTGGCAAGCTGGAATTTCATTATGTTGTATTCGACCCTGTCCTCGTAATTCTGGATCGCGGCCGAAAAATTCTCAAATATCTCTTTTATTTCCGGAGTTTGTTCAACATTTGGCTTATTGATGCACAGTATTTTTGTTTTGCTTTCTTCCAACATGCGTCTGCTTTCCCATAACAAAGCATTGATACCGGATTCCTGAAGGGATTGGTTTTTACGATCTTTTTTATTGAAAAACATACAATATCTCCATTTAGTAATTATAATTCAGTATAATACATTTTGCAGAAAAATACCAGCGTTTTCTTGTGTGGGCAATAACACTGATATATAATGAAACCGGAAAATATTTAAGGAGGAATACGCATGTTATTTCTGGGAAAAGAAGACATAAGCAAACTGGTTGTATTTGAAGAGATTATTGCCGCAGTTGAACGGGCCATGGAAATTTACAATAAAAAGCAGTTTTTACAGCCGGACCGCATTACTGTTAATGTTTCCGATTCGGAAACATACCTCTATATGCCGTGCTTTACAGACAAAATTAAAGGTACAAAAGTTATTACATTATACGGGGATAACTATAAATTAAATTTGCCTACAATTCAGGGTGTTATGCTGTTAAATGATCCCGTGACAGGCATGATTGATTGTATACTGGATGGAGCATCCATTACCGGCTATCGTACCGGAGCTGTCGGCGCCACAGGTATTAAGTACACATCAAAAGAGAGTATCAAAAATTTGGGCATTGTTGGCACAGGCGTTCAGGCCTATTACCAGGCGCTCTACGCGGCTTCAATACGGGATCTTGAGAATATTTATGTCTTTGATGTACTGACGGATAAATGCCGGGAATTTGCAAAGACAATCCAGGAGCGTTTACCGAAAGTAAAGGTACATCCTGCCGAAAGTACAGAAGAACTGGTTAAAAAATCAGAAGTAATTGTTACAGTAACGCCTTCTTCCAGCCCGGTTATACCCGACTCTGCGGAGTTATTGGACGGCAAGCATTTTGTGGGGATTGGTTCATATAAACCGTCAATGCAGGAATACCCCCGGAGCATTTTTCAGTTGCTTGATAAGGTATATATCGATGTGGATTTTGCCCTTGAAGAGTCAGGAGATCTGATCATACCATGTGAAAACGGCTGGTTCAGAAAGGAAAACATCCGAACTCTCTATTCGGCTGTTCAGGACAACAGCATAGACCGTAACAAGACTACTTTTTTCAAGTCTGTAGGCATGGCTTTGTTTGACATACTGGTTGCGGATAAGCTCTATAAAAAAGCTCTGGAACGAAATATGGGTCAAAAAATTAACATTTAGGGGAGTCTCTTTATGATGAAATTCAAACATATAATTACTTGCGTGGATGCCCATACAGGCGGAGAACCGCTTCGAATTGTAACTTCCGGGTTCCCGCCCATTCCGGGAAAAACCATTCTGGAAAAGCGCAAATATGTACTGGAGAATCTGGATCATTTGCGTAAAATGATCATGCTGGAGCCGCGCGGGCACAGCGGCATGTACGGCTGTTTGCTCTGCGATCCTGTTACCGAGGATGGCGACTTCGCTGTATTGTTTACGCATAACGAAGGCCTAAGCTCCATGTGCGGCCATGCGGTTATCGCGATTTCCAAGATCGCCATAGAAATGGGTATGATAAAAGCCCATGAAGGGATAAATACCATAAAGATCGACGCTCCCGCCGGGCGCATTACAAGTTTTGCGGAAGTGAAGAACGGAGAAGTGGAAAAGATCAGTTTCAGGAATGTACCCTGTTTTATTTATCAGCGCGATTTGAAAATTAATGTTGACGGCATAGGAGAAGTGAAAGGCGATATTGCCTATTGCGGGGCCTTTTATGTTTATGTGGATGTAACCCAGGTTAACCTGAATGTTACCCCTGAACACGCCGAGCAGCTTGTTGTTCTGGGCACAGAGATAAAGCACAAGGTTGCGGCTGTTACCAAATTTGTGCACCCGGCCGAACCTGGAATAGATTGGCTTTACGGAACAATTTTTTATGAACCTTTAAAAGACCAGGGTGAAAAGGTATTGACCCGGAATGTCTGCATTTTTGCCGAAGGGCAGATAGATCGCTGCCCGACAGGTTCAGGAACCGGCGGGCGGGTGGCCCTGCATTACGGAAAAGGGGAGCTGCGTTTAGATCAGATCTTGGTAAACGACAGTATTATTCATACACCCATGGAAGGCAAGGTGATTTCTGAAACCAAAGTTGGCGATTATGACGCAGTTATAACTGAAGTGTCCGGAACGGCCCATATAATGGGCTTTAATCAATTGGTGCTTGATCCCAAAGACCCTTTGCCTGAAGGTTTCAGAATTAGCGGAAGCTAAAAAAGTATTCCTCTGCTGGAGAAATTATTCTTCCGGAAACCTGTAACCTGTTTTGAAATCCACAAGGCTCTTCATGGGTTCGCCCCTGACAAAACGTCCGGCGTTCTCCAGGTTCAGTTTCATGATGTACTGGCCTGTTTCGATCATATAGCGGCCTCCCGCCACATGAGGAGTAATAACAGCATTTTCCAGTTTCCAGAGCCTGTGCTCTTTTGGCAGAGGTTCCGGATCGGTTACATCAAGAGCGGCTCCTCCCAAAGCATTTGATTCCAAAGCATCGCAAAGCGCTTCGGTATCAATCGCCGAACCACGCCCCGCATTGATAATCACAGCGTCACTTTTCATTTTTGCAAGCTGGGACCTGCCTATAAGACCGATGGTATCTTTTGTTTCCGGAACAATAAGGGCGACTACATCCGCCCTCGGAAGGGCCTCTTCCATTTGCCCGGAAACAAGGAGTTCGTCCACATACTCCGGTTTGTTATGTGCAACCCGGCTGATTCCTATGATGTATGAACCCAGGGCTTTCATACGGCGGGCATACTCTTTGCCTATGTCACCGAGTCCAATGACCAGAATTATCGCTCCCTGAATACTCTTTACCATTCCTCTGCTTTGCCAGCGGCAGGTGGACTGTTCGTCCCGGTAAAGGTGGAGCTTTTTCAATAACTCAAAAGTAAGACCCGTCATGTGTTCCGAAACAGCGTGTCCGTAACCGCCGGTGGCGCAGGTAAGCAGAACCGGTTCATTCAAAACTCTGGCATAATTGCCTGTGCCTGCGCTCTGAAGCTGCAGCCACTTAAGCCGTGGACAGGTCTTCAGGAAATTCGTATCCGGGCTGCCGAAGATAATAACCGTATTCCCGGCTGTTTCACTGTCAATGGAATCTGTATTTTCTTTTTCATTAAAAATGATTTTGTATCCGCTTAAAATATTGCCGAGTTCTTTACGGAAGGCCGAATCGGTTTCAAACAATACCAGTACATTGTCCATGGCGTTATTTATTTTATTCTGGCAATCATCTCTATTTCAATATCCGCGCCCAAAGGCAATGCCGCTACGCCTATTGTTGTTCTGGCCGGATACGGTTCAGAAAATTGGGTTTTATATACTTCATTCATTGCCGAAAAATTATTCATGTCTGTCAGGAATACATTAACCTTTTGAACATCATCAGGCGACAGGCCGGCCGCGCTCAATACATTAAACAAATTATTAAAACACTGCTGTGTTTGGGCTTTTATGCCCCCTTCGGTAATTTTGCCTGTAGCAGGATCCAGCGGGGTTTGTCCCGACAGAAAGATTAAGCCGTCAGAATCAATACCATGCGAATAAGGTCCCACAGCCGTTGCTTTTGCCGAGATAATGGGTTTTCTTGCCATAATGCGCGCTCCTCTATTTGCTTATTCTGAAAATGGGGTATCTGATATTGTTGTTTTTGGAAATCGCGGATCGCAGTACCTCGCTGATTTTCAATTCCACCCTGTCTCTTCTTTGCAATTCTCTGGTAACATTAAAGGGAAACGGCTGATTATTGATGTAGACGCTGAATGCGGTAAGTTTTGAAACACTTCTGGTATCATTTTCTATTATTATTGAAGTTTCAAAATTACTGAAATCTATGTGCTGAAAGTAAGTGTTATATACATAGCTGTCAATTGTATTCATTAGACTTGAGTTGAATTTGTAGCTGAATGAATAATAATTATCCTCTTCTTCCGCAATGAGGTATAGTAAATCCTTTTCAAGATTATGCGCTGATACATTGGCAATATTCAGTATTGGTATTTTTATGTCAAAGGACAAAGAGTCTGAATAATTATACTTTACTATTTGCTCATTGGAAAATGAATTTAAATTCTTTTTCAGAAATTCTATATCAGCCTCGTTTTTAAGGCTTTCAATTATAATGGTTGCTGTAATGTATACAGCGTTCCCTTTTCCCGACGCAATGTCAATCAAATCACTGGTATACGCAAGAATTTTTAGTGTGCCGCCGCAGCAAACTAAAACAAGAATGAATGCTACCAAAAAAGCAAACCCTATTTTCTTCATTTCATCTTCCTCCTGATTATTGAACTATCCGGGTAACTTTTCCGCGAGCGCTTCTGCGAACGCCTCCGCGTTTTTTAAATCCTCATTGTTGGGTCTTCCCTTGTTCATTCCGCCGATAAACTTTAGAAAACTGTTTGTGTTGTACCCTTTGCAGCTAAATTCCCCAACTATTTTAAACCCTTTGCTTTGCAATATGCCTCTGAGAAGCTTATGGTCCTTAGACATTTTCTTTTCTGTATATATTGCGCTTGTAGAAAAAATAAATGCCTTTTGATTTTGCACTTCCGGCAATTTTTCGGCATATTCAATCATCCTGGGATAATGTTTTCCGCTGTCAATTCCGGAGCCAAAACCGATTAGATCATATTTTCCCAATTTAAAATTTTCAGTATTGGTGTTTATGTCAACAACAGCAGCTTTTATTTTTGATGCAATGGCGTTACAGACTTTCAACGTGTTTCTGTGATGATATGAATACAGAAAAATTATTGAATTTGACATTTTAAGTCCTTATATTTTTGTATAACGCTTTTTTTGTATTGTCAAGTCAATATTGGTGAAGCATTTTCCCTGTTTTAAAAATACTGGACTTTTCAACATTTTTGTGGTAGAGAAAATACATGTCGATGCGAATGAAAGCGGCGCTGCTCATAATGGCGATCGTTTTTGTCTTTACGGCTGCCAGCTTCATATTAAGCATGTCTTTTACCAGGCAGAATATGACTGAAGCCATGGAACATGAGCTAAGACTGGCTTTGGATATTGCAGACAGCCTGGTTTCCACCAAAATAGAGCTTATAAAGTCAAACGCGGCCAATGTATCTATTCACATTTTACGGACAAACTCAGCCAAAGAAATGACGGAAGTCATGGCGTCTTTACTGGCTGAACACACAGAGTTTTTATCCCTGACAGTTCTGGATCGGCATGGAATCGTCGCCGATTATGGACGGTCGGCATGCTCTCCTGAGGTATATGCGGAAAGCGTTAGTTTGCAAAAGGCGCTTGCAGGCGAGATTGATATCTCAGCCGCGCATTATGATGAAAAACACGAACACTTTATTATGCACATTTTTATGCCCATAGGCCGGGATCTTGTCCTGTCTGCAACGATACCGGCATTGACGCTTTCTAACCTGGTATCGGATTTTAGGCTTTGGAATACCGGTAACATATTCATTGTTGATGCTGAATCTACCATTATAGCCAATGATCGTATTGATCTGGTCTACGAGCGGTATAATTTTATCGAGGAAGGACGCACTAATCCCTACGCGAGAGATACAGGCGTGTTTTTCCGGAACATGATAAGCACGGATACGGGAAGCGGCAGATACCGCTTTTACGGCCAGGAGCGCCTGTGCGTCTATAAAAGGGTGTCCAGCGCCGATGTAAGCTGGTATATCGGTGTAGTCGCCCCGATCAATGAAAGCCCGATGCAAAACGTCCAAAACGGGCTGATGCTCGCGTCGCTTATATTTCTTGCCATGGGCGTGGCCGTTTCCGTTTTCGTTTCAGGCGCCGTAATCAAACCATTTAAGACGATCCAGGAGCAGGCGGAACAAATTCACGATGAACACGAACGCGCAAGACTCTTGTTGAACGCAACGCCTCTTGCCTGCAGGTTAATGAAAAGGCTGGGCGGCGGAAAATACGAGTTGTTCGAGTGCAATGAAGAATCAGTTAAACTCTTCAAATTTAAAGATAAACGTGAATTCATGGAACGGTATTTTGAGATTTATCCCGAATGCCAGCCGGACGGCAGAAATTCCATTACAGAAGGCCAAAAACTTGTCGAGAAAGCATATACCGACGGCAGATACGTTACGAATTTTGTCTTTCAGACAGCGGACGGCGAGAGCGTTCCGGCGGAGGTTACCCTTGTACGCCTGAAATACGGTAACGATTATATTATCGCGGGCTATACAAGGGACATGCGCGAGCAAACGCGGATGATGAACGATATCAAAAAACGTGACAGCATGCTGGATACCATGAACCTTGTTGCCGGCGTGCTTCTTGCGACGGCGGATGAGGAGAATTTCGAAGAACCACTGGCCAAGGGCATGGAGCTCATAGGCCAATACCTGGAGGCGGATAGCGTCCAAATCTGGTCGAATGAAATGATAGACGGTGAACTTAATTATACCCTTAAAAGCATATGGTTATCCGAAGCCGGCAGGAAAACAATGCCTGTTAGTGTCGGGACCACGATACCCTACAGCGCAAGCTGGAAGGAATTATTTTTGCAGGGTAAATGTATCAACGGCCCCACCTCGAGTTTGCCACAGGAAGATCAGGATGTATATTATAAATTTGGAATTGTCTCCACAATTACCATTCCACTGTTTTTACGGGAAAAATTTTGGGGCCTATTCTGTGTAGATGACAGCATAAAAGAACGTTACTACTCGGAAAGTGAAATTGGCATATTGAATTCCGCCGGTCTGATGCTCGTTAATGCAATAAACCGCAGTCTGCAGGCCGCTCAAATCCACGAAGCGCACAGCCGCACACGGCTTTTGTTTGACACGACCCCTCTTGCCGTCAACCTCTGGGACAGTAACATGAATCTTTTTGAATGCAACGAAGAATCGGTTCGCCTGTTTAACATGAAGGATAAGCAGGACTATTTGGATAACTTCCGCAGTCTTTCGCCTGAATTTCAGCCGGACGGCTCCCGCTCGCTGGAGAAGACGTCGTTAATTATTAAAAAAGCATTCGAAGAAGGCAAATGTGTGTTTGAATGGATGCATCAGACTCAGGACGGCGTCCCTATACCTTCGGAGATCACGCTTGTCCGCGTCGCATATGGGGATGATTTCGCCGTCGCCGGGTATGTCCGGGATCTGCGCGAGCAAAAAGCGATGATGAATGAAATCAACCAGAAATCCAGCCTTCTGGACAGCATGAATAAAGCGGCGAATAAATTGCTTCAATCTGATATCGATGATTTTGAAGACAATTTACAGTTGTGTATGGGCATGATCGGCAGAGCTGTGAACGCCGATCGCATGAGTATATGGAAAAACAGCGTCAAGGATGGGAAGCTGCATTGCACCATGATCGATGAATGGATCGCGCACGAATGGACACGCACAAGCAGCGAAATATCGATCGATGTACCGTATGAAGGCAACATCCCTACCTTTGAACAGATACTGACCCGGGGAGAGTGCGTTAATTCCTTAATCCGTGATTTATCGCCGATGGAGCAGTCGCGGATGGAAATGCATAAAGTAAAATCCGTCTTTGTGGCGCCGGTTTTTGTGCATGATGAATTTTGGGGCTTTGTCGGCTGTGACAACTGCCATGACGAAACTGTTTTTACCGATGAAGTAGCAACCACTCTGCGTTCCGGCAGCCTGCTTATCGCAAATGCCCTGGTCCGCAATTAGATGACGCTTAATCTGAAATCAACCGCGGCCGAACTAAAAACCGCTTTGAGGGATACACAAAAAGCAAACAACGCAAAGAGCGATTTTCTGGCCAGCATGAGCCACGAAATGCGTACTCCCCTTAACGCAGTGATCGGCCTGTCAGAATTGGCGCTTGAGGAAGGCGGGATAGATAAAGAAACCGAAATCAATCTTGAAAAGATATATAGCGCAGGCGAAACCCTTCTTAGCCTGGTCAATGACATTTTGGACATATCCAAAATAGAAGCTGGAAAGCTTGAGCTTATAGAAAGTGTATATGATACCCCAAGCCTTATTAACGATACAGTTACGAATAATATACTCCGCATAGGCGATAAACCCATTGAGTTTATTCTGAATATCCCTGATGATCTGCCCGCGCAGTTATACGGTGATGAACTGCGGATCAAGCAGATTCTGAGCAACCTGCTGTCCAACGCTTTCAAGTACACACGCCAGGGAACGGTTGAACTTGGAATTGATTGTACCCGTGAAGATGGCGCCGGAAATTCCGGCGATTTGGTTTGGCTCTCGGCCTGGGTCAGCGACTCCGGTATGGGCATTAAAGCAGCGGATATTAAAAACCTGTTTTCCGATTACATCCAGATGGATACATTATCCAATAGAAAGATAGAAGGAACCGGCCTGGGGCTTCCCATTGCCAAAAAGATGGCGGAGCTGATGGACGGCGCCATTACAGTGGAAAGCGAATACGGAAAGGGCAGTACGTTTACAGTGAGAATCAGGCAGAAGTATGTTTCCGGCGAAACGATAGGCTCTGAAACGGCGAAAAGCCTGAAAAACTTCAGGTATTCAAACCACAAGCGGCATAAAAATGCCAAGTTTACACGCATCAAGCTTCCGTATGCCCATGTGCTCGTTGTCGATGATAACGAAACCAACCTTGATGTGGCCAGAGGCTTGATGAAACCTTACGGCATGCAAATTGATACCGCGTCAAGCGGCCTGGAAGCCATAGACGCGATGCGCCTGGAAAAAGTCAGGTATAACGCGGTTTTCATGGATCACATGATGCCGGGCATGGACGGAATAGAGGCAACCGAAAAAATAAGGGAGCTCGGTACGGACTACGCGAAAAACATACCCATTATCGCCCTGACCGCAAACGCGATCTCCGGCAATGAGAAGATGTTTATTAGCAAAGGGTTTCAGGACTTTCTTACAAAACCCATTGATATTTCCCGTCTTGACGCGGTTATTCGCCATTGGTTACGGGATAAAACAATAGAAGTTGAAGACAGAAGAGCCATTGAGTTTAATGATGAAAACAGCGCTTCTATTCCGAACCGAAGGTTCAGCGACTTCCAGATAGAAGGAATCGATTTGGAAGCGGGACTTGAACGCTTCAGCGGAGACGGCGACGCTTATTTAAAAGTACTGCGCTCATACGCCGCCAATACCCGGAATCTTCTTGGCTCAATACAAGAGGTAAGTAAAGAGAATTTGAATGATTACACCATAACAGTTCATGGCATAAAAGGATCCAGCCGCAGCATTTGCGCAGACCTGGTGGGAGATATGGCGGAGGATTTGGAAAAAGCCGCGAAAGAAGGGGATTTCGGATATGTACGCGAAAAGACTCCGGATTTGGCTCAAGCTGCCGCCAAACTATTGGCAGATCTGGGCGGCATGCTGGACAAAATAACAGAGAAGGCCGGGGGACCTGTCAAAGCCAGGCCGGATAGAGAGGCACTGGTCAAAATACTGGAAGCATGCAAGACTTTTGATATGGAAACGGTGGAAGCGGCTGTTAGGGAACTTGAAAGTTACGAATACGAAACCGGCGGCGAGCTTGTCCCCTGGTTATGGGAAAACGTCCAGCAGTTCAATGTTGACGAAATTGTCAGAAAACTATCGGAAATGAACCTGGGCAGCGATAATCCGCAATAGCAAAGAAGGAGAAATATATATGGACGATGATTTTACAATCTATGATTTTGATCCGGCAGACCTTTTAAAGCTGAGTGATTTGGAAATACGCCGTGTTGCGGAAAACAATAAAAACCTGACCGCCGGTAAATACTATAAACTGCTGTCCAGGTTTTTGAACCTTGCGCCCTATGTTTCTGACGCCATCAAAGGTTTTGCCGATGATGACTCAGGTAACAAGGATTGGAAAAGCATCAAGAACATGATTACCCTGTTTCGTGAAATGGACTGTAATAAATACCTTTCCGACCTGAATGCGATTAGAAATGCACACGGGAAGGGTGATTATAGAACGGCCTCAATACACGCGGAAAAGATAGAGCTGGGCTTTAACAGCTTTTATTCGCAGCTTATGTCCGCTAAAATAACAAAGAAAGCGGGTAGTTCCCCCGGCGTTGACCCAACCCTGTTGTCATGCCTAAAAGCACTGGAAAACACAAAAACGGATCGCATGCTTATGGTGCTTGCTGTTGATGACTCTCCCGCTGTTCTTGAAGCGGTATCAGCGGTTTTAAGCAGCGAATATAAAGTGTTTAAGCTACCAAAACCGACGATGCTGGAAAACGTGCTGAAGCAGGTGAATCCGGATTTATTCCTGCTGGATTACCAAATGCCGGAGCTGAACGGTTTTGAGCTTATCCCGATTATCCGCCGCGTTGAGGGACATAAAAATACGCCGATTATTTTCCTCACATCCGAAGGAACGGTAGACAATATAACGGCGGCCATTGCCCTTGGCGCCTGTGATTTTATAGTGAAGCCGTTTAAGCCGGATCAGCTAAAGGAAAAAGTAGCAAAGCACATAGTACGGAAAAAATAATTTGAAATTCCCGGATTATTATTTTTTTATACGCTGAGTCATACCACAGCCGTAAACATCGTTTGGTCTTGTAATAAAGCCGAATTTTTCATAGAATTTTTCTCTGCCTTTGGCGGCCAATAAATCTATTTGAATATAATAACCATCGTTTAATTTGGTATGGATAAACTCCATGATTTTTTCCATCATTGTTTTTCCTATGTTCTTACGCTGATATTCGGGCAATACAATAACATCCACAATAAAATAAACATACCCGCTATCGGAAACTATTCTTGCCATGCCAACAACAGTATCCCCGTCTTTTGCGGCAACTGTAAAAGCGCTGTTTTTAAGTCCTGTTTTTATCTGCTCCGGGTGCATCTGAGGCCACCCCGCTGAGTTACGCAGTTTGCTGCAATCCTCAGCGGAAATGGAGTTTGTATATGTTATAGTCATTTTATCAATTATATTTTAATGGATACATGATGCCCATTCCGTCACACTGTGTATTGGTTGGCATATAATCAGCGTCAAGGGTAGGGTTAACTTCAAGAGATCCGCTGTCGCCGCTGATGTGGGACTGCCATGCCGATAACCCAGCATTCAATGGTCTGTCTAACCGGCGATCCCTGAAGATTGCGCTTTTGCCGGCAACAAAATAACAGTTATCATTCATT
>Ga0123353_10006299_pt1 | contig 15779 bp, 15 predicted proteins | sample TergutLab28metaG_3_FD_92763 | JGI IMG/M metagenome (GOLD analysis project Ga0123353, IMG submission 92763) | Labiotermes labralis P3 segment gut microbial communities from Petit-Saut dam, French Guiana - Lab288 P3 | ecosystem: Host-associated > Arthropoda: Insects > Digestive system > Gut ... | reverse complement strand
GGGCCGTAAGCGTCATTGGAAATGATCATGCCGACTATGGAAAGCATACCTACAGCGGCCATTGCGATTCCGAACATTGCATACTGGGCTTCCAGTTCGGGAACTCCGTGAATTGCCGCGAGGGGTGCGCAGAGTTTATACGCGATAAGGGATGATAGTCCAATACCTATTAATGAAGGCAGCGCACTGATAAAGCCGTATGAAACACCGGACAGGATCGTAAGCGCCGGACCGGATTCTGAAGCTTTTGCGGTATTGCGTACAGGTTTTTTTCCGTCATCGGTAAAATAATCGGTGGCGATTCCGATAACCACACCGATTATCAGACCTGCCATACTGGCGCCCCAAATTCTCCATTCAAAACCGAAAATTTTGGTTGCCACAGCAGTTATCAATACAAAAATGGCGGTGGTTATATAGGTGCTGGTATTCAGCGCCCGGGTCGGGGTGCCTTTCCCCATGCGGGCAAAAAAGACACCTATAATTGATGCCAGAAGACCGGATGCGGCATAGCATAATACCGTAGCGGAATATGAAACCCCTCCGATAACTTTGTTCAATACACTTGCCAATACCAGTGCGGCGGCCATTGAAGCGACATTGGAATCGAACAGGTCGGCGCCCATTCCTGCGACATCACCGACGTTGTCACCGACGTTATCTGCAATAACAGCAGGGTTGCGGGGATCGTCTTCCGGTATACCGAGTTCAACTTTACCGACGAGGTCTGCGCTGATGTCAGCCGTTTTGGTATAAATACCGCCGCCGGCTTTGGCGAACAGGGCCAGTGAACTGGCGCCGAAACTGAAACCCAGCAGGACGGAAGCGTCATCGGTCAGCAGCATTACCAGTGCTACGCCCAGCAATGTTGAACCGACAACCGCCATTCCCATGACCGAACCGCCGCGGAAACCTGCCATGAACGAAGGTTTTATTCCTTTTTTTGCCGCTTCGGCAGTTTTGATGTTTGCAATGGTTGATGCGCGGATTCCGATTACACCGGCAATCGCGGAAAAAACATTTCCGCACAGATAGGCTAAAGCCATGCTGACATTTTCAAGTACGGATGCTCCGCCTGACCATATTGGTTTCGGTAAAAATATCAGTATCAGTACCGTAACAACACCGGCAAATTTTGCCAGTACAATATATTCCTTGCGGAGAAATGTATATGCACCGTCCCTGATAAGTTTACCTATATCGGCGATACGGGGGTTATCTGACGGCTGTTTTTTTACCCATCTGTAAAGCCAAATCGCGAAAACAAAAGACAACAGGCAGACGCCTATCGAAATAAATACGGAAACATAAATTGAATGATTCATTGATTGTCCCTTTTTGCTTAAAATTTTTGCTGTAAATAAATCCCGGTACCTGGACATGCCATGTACGGGAACCCGGTTGTTAATCAGTTACTGGGCCTGGATCGGCGGCGTTTATCCGTAGTGGAGATTATGTATCAGCATATATATACATCCCTTCTTACAATCTGATCTAAAACATATTTTTTTCATTATGTTTGGTCAAGGGGGTATTGACAGAAGGGTATTGATCATTTAAAAATACTTGTCTACACTGCAGACAAATTTTCATTTTAATCAGGAGAAATCCATGCAGGAACTTTTTATCGGTTTTACATCCATTACCTGGCAGGCCGGGATAATGATGCTGGTGGGGCTGACCCTCATCATTCTGGCAATAACCAAAGAATTTGAACCCATGCTGCTGCTGCCAATCGGGTTCGGCACAATTCTTGTCAATTTGCCCCTCCACTCTGTTTGGGAATATCAGGGTGACCCGGGCTTTTTACAGATTTTATTTAATGCCGGTATCAGAACAGAACTTTTCCCGGTTTTGATTTTTATTGCCGTGGGGGCGATGTGTGATTTCGGTCCCATGTTCAAAAACCCGGTAATGATGTTTTTCGGTGCAGCTGCCCAGTTTGGGATTTTCGCTACCATTCTGGTTGTTTTGCTCATAAACAATGCGTTTCCCGGCCTGTTTAATTTCAGCAGTTCCGGAGAAGCCCTTAAAGTGGCAAGCGCAATCGGTATAATCGGGGCGGCGGACGGTCCGACTTTGATATTTGTAGCGGCGCGTTTCGCGCCGAAATACCTGGGACCCATTTCGGTAGCGGCCTATTCCTATATGGCTCTGGTTCCCCTTATCCAGCCGCCGGTTATCAAACTGCTTACCACCAAAAAAGAACGCCGTATCAATATGGTTTCCCGCGATTCCGATGTCCCAAAAAGCCTTAAGATCTGTTTCCCCATTGTGGTAACCATACTGGCCGGAATGGTGGCGCCCATTAGCGTTCCTCTTATCGGCTCCCTTATGTTCGGAAACCTCATCCGGGAATGCGGCGTTCTGGAAAGGCTTTCGCTTTCCGCCCAGAATGAACTGGCAAGCATCGTAACCATACTGCTGGGTATCACCATAGGTTCCAGCATGAGGGCAGAAGATTTCCTGAAACCCGCTACGCTTTTAATTCTCGCCCTGGGTCTTGTCGCTTTTATTTTCGATACCGCAGGCGGTGTTCTCTTTGCCAAATTCCTCAATCTGTTCCGCCGGGAAAAAATTAACCCCATGATTGGCGCCGCGGGTATTTCCGCGTTTCCCATGAGTTCACGGGTTATCCAGAAAATGGCAACCGAAGAAGATCCCTACACTTTTGTCATTATGCATTCAGTAAGCGCCAATGTTTCCGGTCAGATAGGATCGGTTATCGCGGGAGGCATAGTCCTCGCGTTAATACCCGTTCTGGTGGGTGGATTTTAAGGAGTATATGATGGAACAATTTTTGGATATTATGAAAAGCGCTCCTCCCGTTCAGCAGGGGGTTTTTGTTCTGGTTGGCGGGGTATTTTTTGTTTTTGCCGTTCAGGTGGTTTTCTATCTGACCGTTAAAATATGGATGCACCAACGACCCAAAAAAGCCGTTTCTGAAGAATAAAAGCCGCCGGGTTATTCCCTCCGGACAGATATTTTTACGCAGTCAGAATATTTTTTATAGTAAAAATTTATGCAGATTACCGAACTTGTGGCCGAACTGGTTTTACAGATTGGCATTATTCTACTGGCTGTCCGGCTGTTCGGACGGCTTGCAAAAAAAATCGGAGTTCCTTCGGTACTGGGCGAACTGTTTGCCGGTGTTCTGATAGGTCCGTTTGCTCTGGGCGGTATTGCGCTGCCGGGTTTTCCGCACGGAATCTTCCCCCTTGTTGTGAACGGTGAACTTGCGGTAAGCCCGGAACTGTATGCCTTTGCCACGGTAGCCTCTATTGTCCTTCTTTTCGCTTCCGGTCTGGAAACAGATTTGAGTCTGTTTCTCCGTTATTCCGTCGCGGGCGGAATCATCGGAATCGGCGGTGCCCTGCTTTCCTTCGCGGCGGGAACATTCTGCGGAGTTATTGCGCTTAACGCTTCATTTCTGGATCCCCGCTGCCTTTTTATGGGTGTCATTGTCGCGACTACTTCGGTAGGTATCAGCGCGCGAACCCTTTCCGAACGGAAAAAAATGGATTCCCCCGAAGGTGTCACCATTCTTACTGCCGCTGTCTTTGATGATGTGATTTGGATCGTACTGCTCGCGGTGGTGCTTGGGATCGTTTCCGTAACGGGAGGAAATTCCGCAGGAGTACTTTCCGTTAAATCGATTCTTCTCATGGCCGGAAAAGTTTTCGGTATCTGGCTGGGTGTCACTGTTCTCGCCCTTGTCTGGTCGAAAATCCTTGCCGCCTTTGCAAAAGCATCCAGACACAGCCTTGACTATTCCGTTCTTGACCTAGGCCTTGCGTTAATCCTTGCCGGTATACTTGAGAAACAGGGACTGGCCCTGATCATCGGCGCGTATATTGCCGGGTTGTCGCTATCCAAAACCGATATCGCCGCCATTATACAGGAACGTATCCGTCCGCTTTACGAATTTTTTGTGCCGATGTTTTTCGCGGTAATGGGGATGATGGTTAATGTCAGGGAGATCATTTTGCCCCCGGTGCTGATCTTCGGCGCCGCATACACATTAGCAGTCGTTTTTGCAAAAATAGCCGGCTGCGGCGGTCCTGCCCTTTTGCTCGGTTTTAACCGCACCGGTGCCCTGCGTATTGGAACCGGTATGATCCCCCGGGGCGAGGGTGCCCTGATTTCCTGCGGCATAGGCCTTGCTACAGGTGTACTGGACAACCGGCTTTTTTCAGTTTCGATACTCATGATTTTTTTGACCATTATCGCATCCCCTCCGCTTTTGGGACTGGCGCTGAAAAATCCCAAACAGGGAACAAAAAAACCGGTTAAAAACGATGACAGTGTTCATGAGAAATGGTTTTTCGAAACCAGCGAAATTGCCGATTTGGTACTTAATAATTTTTTAAAGGAACTGCGCAATGAGGGTTTTTTTATACAGACCATGAATATGGATGAAGGGCTTTCCCAGGCACGCAAGGGCGACATCGCACTCTTCATTACCGGGGAAAATAAATCCCTTACCATCGCCTGTGCCAAAACCGATATGCCGTTTGTTAAAAATGAAGTATATGAAGTGATTCTTTCCCTTTCCAATAATATTGCGAAACTTATAAACACTACCGACAAGGCGGAAATGAAAAAAAATCTGCTTAACCCGGGAGCACGTACCACAAAAGATATTATCGCCCTGATTGATCCCGAATTTTTTTCCATGGAACTGAAAGGCCTGACAAAAGAAGAAATTATTACCGAACTGGTCGATATGCTTGCCGCCGGGGGTAAACTGCTTGATCGTAACATTGTTCTCTCTGATGTACTTGAACGTGAAAAGACCATGAGTACCGGTATGGAATTCGGTGTTGCCCTGCCTCATGGTAAAACTGACGGTATAGCCGAAACCGCTGTGGCGGTGGGTATTAAAAAGTCCGGCGTCAGTTTTGATTCCATGGACGGCTTGCCTTCGCGCATTTTCATACTGATAGTTTCCCCCAAAAAAGCGTACGGACTGCATGTGCAGTTCCTTGCTGCTGTTGGTTCTATTTTTGGGGAAGAAACCCTTCGGGAAGCGGTTATTAACGCCGCTTCACCCAAAAAAGCGGTGAATTTATTAAAAAAACAGAAATAAACTCTTTCGTTTTTAAAATAATCCATATATGCAAAAATACGAATTTATTGTATAATTCTCTTTCGGAGGTGGAAATTAACCTTGGTTTTTACTTTTAAAAGGGGTATCCATCCTAACGAACAAAAACAATTTACGGAAAATGTACCCATCAATACCATTATTCCCGCTGCCGGAAGTGAAATAATCATTCCTTTACTGCAGCATCTGGGCGCACCATGTAAAGCTGTTGTGGAAAAAGGGCAGAAAGTACTGCTTGGTGAAAAAGTCGGCGACAGTGAAGCTTTTGTATGCGCACCTGTCCATTCCAGCGTATCTGGAATTGTGAAGGATATCAGGCCGCATTTAACGGTGGTTGGCACTGTTGTTGATTCCGTAATCATCGAAAATGACGGTGAGCTTACCGAACATCCGAATATTAAAAAACGTGACGGGTATGATGATCTTTCAAAAGAGCAGATTATCGGTATAGTCCGTGAAGCCGGAGTAGTCGGACTTGGCGGCGCCGGGTTTCCGACACATGTAAAACTTTCACCTCCGCCCGAAAAAAAAATTGATATGGTAATTGTCAACGGCTGTGAGTGCGAACCTTACCTTACAACCGACAACAGGATAATGGTCGAAGAATCCGATCGTGTAGTCGCCGGTTTGCGGATCATTCTGAAAGTTATATCCGGCGCCAGGGGGATCATTGCGGTAGAGGACAATAAACCCGAAGCCATTGAAGCCCTGAAAAAAAGCTGCTGCGGTATTCCCGGTGTTGAACTGGTGGTTGTAAAAACCAAGTATCCGCAGGGAGCCGAAAAGCAGCTTATTGGTGCGATTACCGGAAGGGAAGTACCCGCAGGGGGACTTCCGATTGATGTTGGCTGCATTGTCAACAATGTTGATACCGTTATTGCGATACACCGGGCTATTTTCCGGGGGCGTCCGCTGATGCGCAAGGTTGTAACACTGACCGGGGGTGCACTCAGGGCGCCCGGAAATTACAAGGCCCGCATCGGTACAAAATTAAGCGACCTTGTGGAACTGGCAGGCGGGTTTAAGGCAAACCCCGCAAAGGTTGTAGTCGGCGGACCAATGATGGGAACCGCCATTTTCGATACCGATGTCCCCATTGTTAAAACTACCGGAGGAGTGCTTTTCCTTACCGAAGAGGAAGCGTATATTCCCCCCGAAAAAAACTGTATCCGCTGCGGGCAATGTGTTGAGCATTGCCCCACAGGCCTGATACCTACCGAACTGAACGCGGATATTTTGAAGGAAGACGGCGAAGCTTTTGTGAAGCATAACGGTCTTGAATGTATTGAATGCGGAAGCTGTTCATATATTTGCCCGGCCAAAAGGCGTTTGTCTCAGGCAATACGCACAATCAGAAGAGTCGAACTTGCAAAAATAAAAAGCAGGGAGACTGCCAAAAAATGAGAAAACTGGGCGGTGTTCCGGCGCCGCACCGTAAAAATACAGCACATTGTGTGCCTCAGCCGATACCGGTTCCCCCGGAAGTAAAACTGTCCATGGCCATGCATTCGGGGACCCCGGCGAATCCGGTTGTTACTACCGGTCAGTATGTAAAAGTAGGGCAGCTTATCGGGGAAGCCGATGAAACTGTTTCTTCGCCCGTACATGCCAGTGTTTCCGGTACCGTTAAGGGTTTCGATTATATAGACAGCCTGACGGGAAAAAAGATAACTTCAGTTACCATTGTTTCCGACGGAAACCAAACGCTTTATGAAGGCATAAAACCGCCTGCCGTTACCAATCTGGATGAATTTCTTGATGCGGTAAAAAACAGCGGTGCAGTCGGACTTGGCGGAGCCGGGTACCCTACCTCCCATAAACTCAAACTCAGGGATTACAGCAAGCTTGACTATATTCTGGTCAATGGAATGGAATGTGAACCTTATGTCACTTCCGATACCAGAACGATGGTTGATGATGCAGGATATGTATATGAGGGAGCCCGATTACTCAGGGAATTCCTTAAACCCAAAAGAATAATTATATGTATCGAAAACAACAAGCCGGAAGCCATAAAAAAACTCCGTTCCATTTGTAAAAACGGTGTAGAAGTCAGGGCCTATGCCTCCCTGTACCCGAGGGGAGAAAGAAAAGTCCTTGTACACAATGTTACCGGACGGACGGTTCCGGAGGGTGCCCGTCTCACCGATGTAGGCTGTATAGTCATAAACTGCACGACGGTTGCGACCATCGCCAAATATATTAAAACAGGCATGCCTCTCGTTTCTAAATACGTGACAGTAGATGGTTCCGCTGTCAGGGAACCGAAAAATGTTATCGCGCCGATTGGAACACCGGTCCGTTATCTGTTTGATTTCTGCGGCGGTTTGAGAGATGATGTTAAAAAAATTATCCTCGGCGGTCCCATGATGGGTGCGGCGATACCGAACCTTGATGTTCCCGTAAAAAAAGTAACCGGTGCTGTTCTCGCGTTTTCCGAAAAGGACTCAAATCCGCCTGAGTCTTCCGCATGTATCAGGTGCGGACGCTGTGTTTCAAAATGCCCCATTGGCCTGATGCCGCCTTTTATTGAAAACGCCTATGAACTTGAAAAACCGGGACTGCTGATGAAATACAGAGTGTATATGTGCGCCGAATGCGGCTGCTGCGCGTACCTTTGTCCTGCCAAAAGACCTCTGGTGCAGGTTCTGGCCCTGGCAAGAATCATGCTGAAAAATTATATGGCTGAACAGAAGGAGGCAAAGTAATCAACCAGGATTTTCTGACCGTATCGTCATCACCCCATATACGCGATAAAATTACAACTAACCGCATAATGCTTGATGTGATCATCGCGCTCTGCCCTGCCTTTATTGTCTCGGTTCTGGTATTCGGTCCCCGGGCGGCCCTTGTAACGGGGATCTGCGCTGTCTCATGTGTTCTGTGCGAATGGCTTTTTGAAAAAGCCCTGAAAAGAAAAAATACCGTAAAGGATCTTTCCGCCGTACTGACCGGTATACTGCTTGCCTTTAACCTGCCTGTTACCATTCCCCTTTGGGAGGCAGTTTTCGGCAGTTTTGTCGCCATTGTACTGGTCAAACAAATCTTCGGCGGGATTGGAAAAAATTTCGCCAACCCCGCCATAACAGCCCGCGTTGTAATGTTCCTCGCTTTTCCCGTAACGATGACAACATGGGTAGTACCGGAATTCGCCGCTTTCGGATGGGCTGGTGTGGACGCGCTCACCGGCGCAACACCCCTTGCGTTACTGGAAAAAAATGAATTAGATGCCATGCCCGGAATTAGGGATCTGTTTTTCGGCATACATGGCGGATGTCTAGGTGAGACAAGCGAGTTCGCCCTGCTGATTGGGGGAGTTTATCTTTTAATCCGCCGTGTTATAAGCTGGCATGCCCCTGTTTCTTTTATAGCCGTTGTATTTGCCCTTACAGCCCTGACCGGAACCCATCCTGCTTACCATATATTTACCGGTGGTCTGTTTCTGGGTGCGATATTCATGGCAACCGATTATGTGACCACTCCGATGACAAATCCGGGTCGCTTGATTTTCGGAACCGGTGCGGGGCTTATTACCGTTCTTATCCGTCTTTACGGGAACTATCCCGAGGGTGTATCTTTTTCAATCCTCATAATGAATACACTTGTCCCGTACATAAATAAAGTCACCTTTTATAGAACACTGGGGGCGGAAAAAAAATGAAAAAAAGCGAAATGTTTTTACCAATAATTATTCTGCCCCTTATCTGTCTCTTTATATCCGGCATGCTCGCAGTCTGCAACAATATTACCAAACCGGTAATTGAAAAGGCCGCCGCCGAACGCGCCGAAAATGCCAGAAGGGAAATAATGCCCCAGGCGGATGGGTTTGAACTTCTTGAAATGGAAAGTTTTCATTCCGGAAATCAAATACCCAAAACCATTACGGAAATTTTCAGGGCGACCAATGACACGGGTTATATTTTCATGATTAAAACAACCGGTTACGGCGGTGATATAAAACTCATCTGCGGTATAGGACCGGACGGAAGGATCATCAGAACAGCGACTCTTGCCCAAACTGAAACAAAAGGTTTGGCGACGCCTGTATTTGAAAAAGCGCATGAAAGCCTTTATACCGGCAAGGACAAAAATCTTTACGATGTTCCGGCGGTTTCCGGCGCGACCGTTTCTTCAAACGCCTATAAAAAAGGCATACAGGACGCGTTTACCGCTTATGAAATTGTGAGGGCAAAACAGTGAGCAGACTTTCAACCCTGTTAAACGGATTGATAAAACAGAACCCGGTACTGGTACTGGTACTGGGCATATGCCCTGCGCTTGCCGTTTCAACACAGGCATTAAACGCGCTGGGAATGGGCCTGGCCACTACTTTTGTCCTGACAGGTTCCAACATCGTTATTGCCCTTTTAAGAAAAGCAATTCCCGACAGGGTACGCCTGCCCTGTTATATAGTCCTGATCGCCGGATTTGCGACTCTTGCCGCAATGATAGTGGAGGCATACGCGTACCCTTTGTACCTGTCATTGGGGATTTATCTGCCGCTTATCGCCGTTAACTGTATCATTTTCGCCCGTGCGGAAATGTTTGCCAAAAAAAACACGGTTATTAATTCGGCTCTTGACGCCATCGGAATGGGAGCGGGTTTTACGCTCGCTTTGCTTGTTATCGCATCAATACGCGAAATATTCGGCAGCGGGACATGGTTCGGAATTAAAGTGCCGTTATTTATCGACCATAACATTGAAGCTTTTGTACTTGCACCCGGAGGGTTTGTAGTATTCGGATTATTGATGGCGCTGGTTAATAAAATTTCCGGAGGAAAAGCGGTAAAAGTCAATGACCTTGACTGTACGGGGTGCAGTTATGCCGCCGCCTGCGGAAAAATCGCCCCTGTAAAAAAGGAGTCTGATTGATGGAATTCAGAACACTGATAATCATTCTGATGAGCGCTGTCCTGATTAACAATTACCTCCTGCGCCAGTTTCTCGGGATGTGCCCGTTTCTCGGTGTTACCAAGGACTTAAAAAATTCGGTAGTAATGAGCATCGCAGTTATACTGGTCATGCTGCTTGCGACTGCTTTTACCTGGCCCATAGAAGTTTACATCCTTGAAAGAAACGGTCTTGGGTATATGCAGACAATTGTATTTATACTCGTAGTAGGATCAATTGTGCAGTTGGTAGAATTCACCCTTAAAAAATTCATACCGGCGCTTTACACTGCCCTTGGTGTTTATCTTCCGCTCATTACGACTAACTGCGCCGTACTGGGGGTAACTCTGGTTAATATCAGCAAGGGATATACTTTTATAGAATCCATGGTAAACGCCTTCGGTTCAGGGCTCGGTTTCTTCCTGGCCATGGTTATTTTTTCGGGGATACGCGGGCATATTGAAAATTCAGACCCGCCGCAGTCATTCAGGGGTCTGCCGATTACGTTGATTTCGGCTGCCATTCTTTCATTTTCATTCTTCGGTTTCAGCGGAGTGATTGAAAATCTTTTCCGCTGACGGGGAGATCAGGGCGTATATGAGTGCGATTATCACTGCTGTTATTTCGGTTACCTCCATCGGCCTGATAAGTGCCGTTGTACTCGGTATCGCGTTTAAATTTATGTATGTCAGGGTAGATGAACGCATTGAACTGATTCAGGATTGCCTGCCGGGAGTTAACTGCGGCGCCTGCGGATACCCCGGCTGCCAGGGTTATGCAACTGCGCTGGTTTCCGATAAAAAAACAAAAAATAATCTGTGTACGCCCGGCGGAAAATCCGCAATGGTCAGAATAAGTGAATTGCTTGGTGTTGAGACCGAAGCAGTTGAACGTATGACGGCTATTGTTCACTGCAGGGGCGACTGTAATACCCAGCAGAAAAAAATGGATTATCAGGGAATACATTCCTGCGCCGCGGCGAAACTGCTTTTCGGCGGGGAAGGGGCGTGTGCGTTCGGATGCCTCGGTTACGGCGACTGTAAAAAAATCTGCCCGAGAAATGCGATTTGTGTGGAAAACGGCCTTGCCCGGATTAATTCCAAACTCTGCATAGGGTGCGGGTTGTGCGTAAGAATGTGTCCGGGCAGTTTAATCACGATTGAAAAATCCGGAGCGGCGGTTCTGGTTTTATGCCAAAGCAACGAAAAAGGATCGCTTGTCAGAAAAAAATGCACAAAGGGCTGTATCGGCTGCGGTAAATGCGTACGCGGCTGCCTTTCGGATGCCATTGTCATTGAAGATAATCTGGCTGTTATAGATCATGAAAAATGTTCGCTCTGCGGCGGTTGTTCGGAAGTTTGTGTTACCGGTTCCATACTGCGGACAGGTACCGGACGCTTTGAAATACCCGAAGCAAACTGATATTATTATTAAAAGGGAGCGCTTGCACAGTGAAAATAGTAATTAACCAGATAATGACCGTTTCTTCGCCGCCCCATATTTACGGTACCGATACTATCGAAACGCGTATGCGCGATGTTCTGATTGCGCTGCTGCCTGCTTTCATCATGGGAGTGTACCACTACGGCATTCAGGCGTTCTATACCACATCAATAGCTGTTATTTCCGTCCTGGCGGCGGAATATCTTTTCCAGAGAATCTCGGGAAAAACCGTTACGATTAACGATTTCAGCGCTGCCATTACCGGAGTTCTGGTGGCTTTTAATCTTCCTCCCGATGTACCGTTCTGGCTGCCTGTAGTGGGGAGCCTTTTCGCGATAGTTGTAGTCAAACAGCTGTTCGGCGGACTGGGTTCAAATTTTGTGAACCCCGCGCTTGCAGCCCGGGCTTTTCTGCTTGCATCATTTCCTGTACACATGACCCACTGGACTTTTGCCCCTGACGCTGTTTCCGGAGCTACTTACCTCGCAAGGATAAAGGGGTTTCCGGATTTTTCACCCCATGTTTCCGACTACATGGCGCTTCTTTTCGGAAAAGTGGGCGGCTGTATCGGTGAAACCAGTGCGGTTGCCCTTATCATAGGCGGTCTGTATCTGCTTTTCAGAAAGGTAATCAACTGGCGCATTCCGGTTTTCTATATCGGAACTTTTGCCGTATTGGGTTTGATTTTCGGAAGGGTTCACTTTTTTTCCGCGAACATACTGTTTGAAGTTCTGAACGGCGGTCTGCTTCTTGGTGCTTTATTTATGGCGACAGATTATGCCACATCGCCCATTACTTTCAGGGGAAAAATTGTTATGGGAATTGGCTGCGGATTTTTGACTTTTATCATCAGGTTCTACGGAGGTTATCCGGAAGGCGTCAGTTATGCGATTATCATTATGAATATGTTTGTACCGTTAATCGATAAATACATGAGGCCGAGAGTTTACGGCAAAGGTAAAAGGAGGATGGCATGAACTACATTTTAAGGCCGGCCGCTACCCTCTTTATTACCGCCGTTATTGTCATTGCACTGCTCAGTGTGGTTTATACCCTTACACTTGATCCCATCGAAAAACAAAAACAAAAAACCCAGGAAGCGGCAATGAAGGAAGTGCTGCCCGGTGTGTCCGAATTCAAACCTATACCTTTTGATAATACGGGGGGTATCATCGCCGTTTACAGGGGAGTAAGCAACAATACAACTGCCGGTTTTGTGGTTCAGGTTTCCCGTGAGGGTTACAGCGGATCAATTGATCTTATCGTCGGAATTTCCGCTTCTTCCGAAACAATAACCGGTATGCGTGTACTGCGGCATTCGGAAACTCCGGGTCTTGGCGCCCTTGCCGTTAAAAAAGATTTCTATTCGCGTTATGACAACAAGGCTCTAATTCCTCTTGGAGTTGTCAGAACATCCCCCGGTGAAAACGAAATTCAGGCGATCACCAGCGCGACGATTACAACAAGGGCCGTTACCCGCGCCGTTAACGAGGCGATTGACTGGTACCTGCACGCCGGCCGTGAGGAGGCCATTAAGTGAAATTTTTACAGCTTTTAAAAAACGGTATCATCACCAAGAACCCGATTTTTGTGCAGGTTCTGGCCCTGTGCCCCCTTCTTGCCGTTACAACTTCTGCGGTTAATGCCATTACCATGGGGCTTGCCACTACCGCCGTTATGATCTGCGCAAGTGCGGCGATTTCCGTTGTCAGGAAACTCATCCCCAATGAAATCAGGATTGCCGCCGCGGTAATTATTGTTGCAGGTTTTGTTACCGTTCTTCAGCTTCTGCTGGACGCATACGCTCCCCCCGGCATAAGCGAATCACTGGGTATATATATACCTCTTATTGTTGTCAACTGTATCCTTTTTGCCCGTCTTGAATCTTTCGCGTCAAAAAACAATATTTTTGCGTCAATGGTGGACGCTCTGGGAATGGGGCTTGGGCTTACGCTGGGTCTTTTTGTGGTCGGTGTAATACGTGAATTCTTTGGAAGCGGTTCTTTCTTCGGTTATGAACTCCTCCATGATAATTCATCCCATGTGCTTATTATGATTATGCCGGCAGGTGCTTTCTTTACCCTCGGAGTTATTATTATGATACGTAAGCATATTCAGCTTAATAAGTGGATGGGAAAACGATGAAAATATTTTTAATACTGATCAGTGCAATTTTTATCAATAACTATGTTTTGGTTCAGTTTTTGGGGATGTGTCCGTTTTTCGGTGTTTCCAAAAAAACTGAAACCGCCCTTGGCATGGGACTTTCCGTTCTGTTCGTCATGACGGTTTCTTCCATTTTTACTTTTTTGTTTTACCAGTATGTACTGGTACCCCTGAATATTACCTACCTGTGTACGGTTGTATTCATTCTGATAATTGCTTCGATTGTGCAGTTTGTCGAAGTGTTTATGAAAAAAATGTTCAAAATCCTGTATGCAATGCTGGGCGTTTACCTTCCGTTGATTACAACCAACTGTGTGATTTTCGGCGTTACCCTTATCAACATTAAAAATGAATATACATTTACCGGGGTAGTTGTGAACAGCATCGGCGCCGGAGCCGGATTTACACTCGCTATGCTGCTCCTGGCAGGAATACGGGAAAAGTACGAAGCGAATTCCGATGTTCCTGAATTGTTCAATGGTTTTCCCCTGGCTTTGTTTTCCGCCGGGCTTATGAGCATAGCATTTATGGGCTTCATGGGGCTGATATAAAGGAGCGCGCGTGATGTTGGAAAGTATTTTAATTCCGGTACTTTGCGTCGGCGGCCTGGCGCTTTTATTCGGGGTGATCCTCGGCCTTTCGGCGAAAAAATTCGCCGTTGAATCTGACCCCGCCGTTGACAGAATTGTCAACGTTTTACCCGGCGCCAACTGCGGCGGCTGCGGTTTTCCCGGCTGCACGGTTTTCGCCGAAAATGTCACAAAAGGCACCGCCAGTTACCGGGGCTGTCCGCCCGGCGGAGCATCGGCTGCTGTCGAAATTGCACGGTTTATGGGAATAGAGGCGACGGCTGTAAACCGGAAAGTCGCTTTTGTTAAATGCAACGGAACCAATGACAATATAAAAAGAAATTATATTTACGACGGCCCCAAAAGCTGTGTATCGGCATCACAGCTTGCCACCGGCGGAAATAAAACATGCCGGTACAGCTGCATTGGCCTTGCAAGCTGTAAAAACGCCTGCCCCTTCGGCGCGATAAAAATGGTAGACAGCATTGCCGTAGTTATTACGGAAAAATGCAGCGCCTGCGGAAAATGTATCCCTGTTTGTCCGAAAAATCTCATTGAAATTGTACCGGACAGAAGTACAGTACGGGTTTTGTGCAATTCAAGGGATAAGGGCAAACTGGTAAAGGAAAACTGCAGGGCCGGATGTATAGGCTGTACCCTCTGTCAGAAAGTCTGCAGGGAAGGCGCCATCATCGTTGAAGATAATATTGCCAAAATCAATTATGAAAAATGCACATTGTGTATGGAATGTGTAAATAAATGCCCTACAAAGGCAATTAAAATTTATTCCTGATTAGTATTCAACCCTGAATTCCGTGTATGAACCGGGAACTGCGGGTTCAATGGTTACCGAATCTATTTTCGCATACTGCGGTCCCTTACGAAGCCAAACCCCGAATTGAGCGAGTTTTTCGGGCTGGCCTTCCGCCCATACTTCAACATCACCTGAACCGGTGTTCCTGACCCATCCGTACAGTTCCAGCCTGTTTGCTTCCCGGATTGCCGAATACCTGAACCCTACTCCCTGAACCCTGCCTGTTATCTTCGCAAAAAACGCCGATTTTTTTTCGTTTTCTGTTACCATAAAAACCTCTTTCTGTACGCTGTACCGATACGTTCAAGTGTCTTTTTTACGGTTTCTCCCTTTGCAGCCTGTTGTTTCAGGTCAATGGTAAACTGATTCATCGAAAAATGGCGGAATAAAAAAACAGAATCTTTCAGGCTGGTTTCGCTGTATATAATTTTCAGTTCATTGGTATAGGTTTCAAACAATCCGCCCCTTTTCATTTCCGAATAACCGATTATCCATACCGGTAAACCAGACTTTTTTCCGGAATCGGTAAAGGCCATGTGAAACTCCAGCAATAAACGGGCCATGAATTTCTGGGATTCGGCAAGTTCCGTTTCCAGGGAAGAATCACCAATACGGCACAGTTCCCTCAGTTCAATGGTACGGGGTGTGTGAACCGGGGTTTTATTGAGGATGATGACATTTTTCTGAAGATCAATACCAAGTGAAGGGTTATTTTTAAAAAAATTCCCGGCAATTTTTCCGGAAGGACCCACAAGATAACGGCGGTTTTCGGCAGCCTGTTCCCGGCG
>Ga0123353_10006297_pt1 | contig 15779 bp, 13 predicted proteins | sample TergutLab28metaG_3_FD_92763 | JGI IMG/M metagenome (GOLD analysis project Ga0123353, IMG submission 92763) | Labiotermes labralis P3 segment gut microbial communities from Petit-Saut dam, French Guiana - Lab288 P3 | ecosystem: Host-associated > Arthropoda: Insects > Digestive system > Gut ... | reverse complement strand
TATATCGCAGCCGATACCGGGGCATAACTTCCGAGATATCTTAGCAAGCAATGGACAAAACTCCATAAATATTGCTGTCAGCAGCGGCAGTCAAAGAGATAAAATCATGGATGCCATAAATCAGGCGCGGATATTTACACCACCGGCGTTTACCCCGGCACTTCCGGGTCGGCAAAATGAACCTTTCAATATCCGTAATCACTATACAATGCCACCGGAAGAGGTGCGTCCGCTACTGAAGCAACTGGAGGATGAATTTAATACTGTCGATTTTTTCGGTATGTCCGGTGTTGGAGTTTACAACTTCATTGAAAACAGGTTTATAGAAGCTTTCGGCGAAGATTTTATGATGGGCTTTAACCTGTTGATGGTTGTCCCGGGCAATAATATGTTTAATAACCCTGACAGGGTGATGAGCAACTATGAATATGTTGATATCGGTCATTCTTTCCGGGACATGGTTTCCGGTGTGGTTGGTTATGGGGAAATGCTGAATATAAACCGGACAAGACTATTCGGTGATATGAGTAATGGAGACATTACGGATGCTGTCATTGCTAAATATCCCCAAGCAAAAACAAACCGACACCTCGCTCTGATAGAGAGTGAACTGCGATCCGTTGGCATTGACTCTTTCTCTGTTGGCAGGCTTGTAGATAAGTTTGTTATAGGATCTAATGAATTACCATGGGATGACAACTACCCTTGCTGGACTGAGTTTGAAGAACGATGGAACAAGCTGCTTGACGGACGCGCTGATGTACAGCGATTGGCTGCTCTGCATAATGAGGATTTGATAGAAGCCAAAAGCAATCCACGCATAGTTCAAAACGTTATGCGAACTAAGGATTTACTTCTAAAGCTAGGGGCTGTACTCGGTCCTGACGGCTTGTTTATAGATCCGGATGAGGACAAGTCTATAGAACTGAATGTAGAAATAAGCGGCACCGGTGATTTAATTGATGACTTTTTGAAAGATTTAAAGCGACACGATAATCGTCTTCGTGAAACAAGAGAGCTGAGAGAGAAAAGCTACGAATCGAAAGAAGCCGGCAAAGCATATGAGTCAACATCAGAAAATTATCATAATAAAATGACAAGCACTTCTGACGCTCAACAGGCGTAAGGGTGGGCTGCCGGGCACGAAGTGGGGAGCAAAAAAAGGCTGAAGTAAAAATGGGGTAACTCAAATATGGAAGGTATTTACAAAGCACGCTCTCACATTTATAATCATGTCATATACGGTCATATACGACCTTAGAAATTACCGGTGCATTGTGGACTATCATGATGCTGAGTATTGGAGACTCATTCATGAGCAAGAAACGACTTAACATAAACTACTATGAAGTCTTCGGTATACCTCCGACTGCTACTTCTGAAGATATAAGCACCGCGCATAAAGCATTAGCTAAGATGTATCATCCCGATATCAACAACCGTGAAGATGCTCACGAAAAAATGACGATGCTTAATGAAGCAAATGACATATTGTCGGACAATAAAAAACGCGAAAAGTATGACAATGAGTTAAAGCAACACCAAAAACAAAATCAAAATCCAGAGAAACCCTCTTCTCAACCCGTTGAAAAAAAACAGGCTCGCACATCGGCAGATACACAGGAACGTACGGGAAAAGCCGAACTACTGCGTAGAAAGGCTGAAGAGAGACTAAAAAGAGTAGAAATTGCACAGAAAAGGAGAGCAGAACAGGCGCAGAAAAAAGCCGAAGAAGCAGCTCAAAAGAACAAGCAGCGAAAAATCGACTTTGACAGGCAGGAGGTAATTAATGACCTGTCCGCATTGGTTATGGACGACACAACAAAACGGAGAAAGAACGTGGATGTCGATGAAGAGCGGTATTATGCAACAAAAGTGCTCCTGTCTATGGTAAGAAGAGACGATAACCGCCTGCAAAAAATGACAGAAGAGGCAGAACGGAAACAAAGAATCGACGAAATACTGACTCTTGTAAAAGAGATCAACGAGAAGAAAGACGAATGGGTATGACCGCTTCTTAAATCAACATTTAACCCGGAAACCATGTCATCCAGTTGACCACCCAGTCCCAAGTGCCGGGGAACTGTGTTCTCATTGAAAAATACAGATTCCTGTGTAGCGGATGCACTTTAAAGGGGTTAAAATACAGGCATGATAAAGAAAATTATCTTGAAAAACGCTAAAGCCAACCGTCTAAAATTCCGATACAACGAATAAGGGGTATTGTTAAATTCCTCAAGGACGGGGAATGGCAAACGAAATAGCGAAAGGAAGCGTTATTATGATGATTGTTGAGAGGTTTATTTCGCATACACAGAATGTGCATCATGCCGGGAGAGAAGAAAACGCAAGACAGGCAAGAATTACGAGTATATATCGAACGCCTATGTGGGGAGAGAGTTCTCAGAAAGAGCTGACCCATTTCGGAAAACTGTGGGAATCATATAGCAATCAAGATTTTGCCCATCATAATAAACACAGAAAACAGGAAAAACAAAACCCTGTTTATATTGATAATGATAAAGATACAGTGGAGTTGTCACAGGAGGCTCAAGAACATCTCTGGGACACAAAAATGGCAAGCATTTATGCAAAACGTCCGGAAGATGATGGTGAAAGCGGTGAAATAGAGGACGAATCGCGCAAGTTGACCCGCAGATTGGTTGCCGCAAAGACCACACTGGAAGTGCAGGACGTACTTTCTGCAGCACATAAAAATAAAATGAATCTGCACATGGCTGCGGCACAGGGTGATAAAAAGGCAGCAGCGATTATCAGAAGATTAAACAGGCTCATATCACGGGGAAACCGCAAGGTCCGTGACATTAACAAAGAGCAGATGATGCTCATAAGGCAGCAGCAAGCTGAAGCTAAAGAACAAGCACAGATTGCAAAAAAGCTGCGGGATGAGCTGAAAAGAACCCAAATCGAGCGTACAAACCGCGAACGCAGATATCTAAGGGACAGACTGGAAGACGACGAAGAAAATGCACCGGTGATATCCGGTGCGCCACAAGCGGCAACAGAAGCAAAAATCATGGCACTTGCACAAGCAATGGCTGCAATGTCCTCATCCGTGAGCGGCGGCAGTGATATGAGTTTTAACGATAGCGGAGCAGCATTGTCCGGCGGTGACATGGGATTTGATGCTGCAATAGCAGGTGCTGATGTTTCAGGAGAAATAGCTTAAAGAGTGTAGCGGGAGCAACAATTTTCGGTTATTTTGGAACAAAATCTATTTACTTACGTCTAAACTAATGAAAGCAAAGAAAAGCAATCAAACCGGTGCAGCGAAAGCTAAACGATTAGAAGAAACAAAAGTGTAATTGCACAATGAAGCCTCTAAATTCAGCACAAATATGTACAAATTACTATATTTAGTGGTAAAAGTTACAAAAAAAACCACATTTAGAAATGCCAAGTTTGGCAATCATACACATTGACTTTAACTGTCCTTTGCTTTAACATAAAGTACGATAAAACAGAAAGGAAGCGAACGCCGTGACAAACGCCACAAAGAGACACGAGCATATTGTTATAAAAAACCTCATGACTCTCGAAGCAATTCGTGTCGTGTCGGCATGCGGCAGGCAACTGTAGCCACGCCCTTTGTATCAAATTAAAATCAATAACGGTCGAGAGCTTGAGGAAAACAAAAGCACTCGACCGTTTTTATTATATAGAAACTGAGTAAATGAAAAAAAATTATTAAAGGAGATGGAAAAAATGAATACGAATTTTACACATGTATCACCTGTCACGCTGTACGAAGAAGTGTACGGCGTAAGTCGTTCCGACTTTGCGGTACACATGTATGAGCAGGTAGATAACAGACCAAAGATTATTGATGATGTGATATGTCACTATCTCGATGGTCAAGCACTGAAGGAAGCTTTGTTCGTAATAGACAACATCCGGGAGCACAAAATGAAAATCAAGTGGTCTGCGGTCAATGTATGGTCCGTTTGGTTCAAACGCAAACATGTATGTGATTTAAGACTCAACCAGGATTCTCTTCATATAGGTCCGGTCAACGATGTACTGGGAATACGCATAACAAACATGTCGTACGACCATGACAGCTTAAACCGCCTGATTGAAGCTCTCAGAGACTCTATTGCAGGAACACAAGAACCCGTATTAGCACACCAGTAACCTCCCTGTTTTGGGAACATGCACAGAAAGCGTGCAGTTCCCAAGGGGGTGTGTGGTTGGGACTTATGCACATTACTTTTGAATAGTTAGACTCGACAACGCATTATCAATGTTATACAATAGGTGTGCGAGGTCTTATTTTTTTATGTTAATGGAAAATGGAGGAAACTATGAAATTTACACTTCCAAATTACAGAGCACCGGATTTTACGAAAGAAGAACTAAAAAATGCGCCAAATGCTGTACTTAAACCGGCACCCGCCGATTTTGTAGCACCTGATGACTATCATGCGACAACTATTTTTCCCGAATATTTTAAAGTTGACGGGGAATGGGTACTGCCGAAACGCAGCCGGATGGACTGCGTAGCGGTTTATGAAAACGGCGAAGTTTATGTGCGGGAGTTCAGGCACATAAAAAAAGGCGACAAGATCGCCGTCGGCAGAACGGAAGACGGAAGTGAAGGAATCTACGTCCATCCTAACGGCTTTACGGAATCAGAGGAAATTCAGGAAACATTCGCGTTTCGCCAGGGACGCAGCAGGGAAACGGCATTTTCGATCGATTATGACTTTCTATATGAGCTGCTCCGGCACGAGCGTGACAACGGATATATCGTTTGGGTAATGGGTCCTGCATGCTCCTTTGATGCGGACTCACGCAGAGCATTTACTACACTTATAGAAAAAGGCTATGTTAACGCACTGTTGGGCGGCAACGCTTTAGCTACACACGATCTTGAGGGCGCATACAAAAGCACGGCACTCGGACAGGATATCTACACACAAGCAGTCATGCCGAACGGACACTATAACCATATCGATACAATTAACCGGGCGCGTTATCACGGCTCTATTGAGAAATTCATAGAAGCCGAAGGAATTGACAACGGTATTGTATATACATGCGTAAAGCGTAACATTCCGCTGGTTCTCGCAGGCTCGATACGTGACGACGGACCGCTCCCGGGTGTCTACGCAGACGCATATGAAGGTCAGGACGCCATGCGTGTTGAACTGGCAAAAGCCACAACAATAATAGCAATGGCAAGCACCCTGCATACAATAGCGGCAGGCAATATCTCCCCGATGTACTTTGTAACCGACGAAAACAAAATCCGTCCCGTTTATTTCTACACGGTAGATATTTCAGAGTTTTCCGCGAATAAACTTGCAGACAGAGGAAGTTTATCGGCAAAGAGCATCATAACGAATGCACAAGACTTTGTTGTGCATTTGGGTAAGGTACTGGGCGAGGGGTAACCTGTCACCTTTCTATATCTACCACTTAGCGGCGACAGATAACCTGTCGCCGTTTTGCTATTGTATCTTTATAATGCTCCTGATATACTGCACATACCAAGTGAGAGAGGAAAGACGGATTGCGTGAAACTGCGTATTGAGCTAACTGACGGAACGATGGAAGATGAGGTTGTTATCCGCTGCGGCCGGGTGGATGGCAATGTGCAAAAACTTCAAGAGTTTATTCTTAGCCTGTCTGCACCCCGTATGACGTTCTACAAGGAATCGCAAGAGTTTTATCTGCCGCTCGAAGAGATACTGTTCTTTGAGACAGAAGGCGAGCTAGTGTTTGCTCATACGGCAGGGGATGCATATAAAGTTAAGCACAGGCTTTACGAGCTTGAAGAGATACTGCCGAGAATTTTTGTTCGTGTAGCAAAAGGGACTATCGTCAACACAAAACAGATTTACGCAATAAATCGGAACCTCACTGCATCAAGCCGAATCAGCTTCCCGAATACGCACAAGCATATCTATGTATCACGGCATTACTATAAAACACTTAGGGAAAAGCTTGGAAACAGAGAATAGTGGAAAACGACAAGCTTGAACAACGGGAATTGGAGTTATAATTTCCAATTCCGTCAAGTGTAGCCATGGACGGTGGAGCGTCCGACAGTAGAGTACAGGACGTACTCTCTGGCGGTAGGAATTGAAAATTATAACTCCAAGTCCCGTTGCGTTCCCCAAATAAACAATACTGAATATAACAGAAAGAAGGAAAATTATTATGATTATTATGCCAAAAAGTTTTAAAGCAAAAACATCGAAGATAGCGTGGGGGTTCTTCTGGCTGCTGCTTGCAGGGCTTGTGATTGCCAACCAATTCGGAGGGTTTGTGGAGCTTGGTTTTTGGAGCATCGCTATTGCGGTTATAGCCACAGTAGTTTTATTCCACTGTATAATAAGCTTATCGTTTGCATCCATCGCAATACCGCTTGCGGCATTGTATTACATTTTTCAACCATTTCTTGAAACACCGCTCGGATTGCCGGAAATACCGTTTTGGACATTAGCGTTAGTTGCACTGCTTGTGACGATAGCATTGAACTTAATGCTTCCAAAAAGATTCAAAAGTGTGACAAGCGTACATGTTGATTTAGGAAACAGTAGCAATAAGAAACGCAAACGCAACAAAGCCGAAAACAGGTTTGACCTGCCCGTAGATGATGCGGATGTTATTATTATCAATAATGGCGACCGTACCGAAGGAAACGAGCGAACTAAGGTAGAAGAAGGTGACGATGCAAACAATCCGTACATCAGCGTTTCATTCGGATACGCAAGCAGATACCTTCATTCGGATTGCCTCGAATCTGCGGAACTGAGTTGCAGCTTTGGCGGCATGGAGGTTTACTTCGACAACGTAACACTCGCTCCCGGCGGCGCGGAAGTCAACGTAAACTGCAGCTTCGGCTCAATCGAAATATACGTTCCGTCACACTGGCGCGTAATAGACGATTTAAGCGCATCTCTCGCCAATGCAGAAGTCAGCAGAAAACTGCAAAACAACGATGCAGACGCCCCAACCCTACGGATAACAGGCAGCGTATCATTGGGTAACGTAGAGGTAAAACGCGGAAAGTAAGTTGTCAGGGGGACGGTTCTCCTGACAAACTATGATGAAATTTCACCATAAGTTGTCAAGAGAACCGTCCCCCTGACAAATAAGGAGAACAAAGACAATGAAAATAGTAATGCCTCGGATTTTGTCGATATTGCTGATATGCGTTATGCTGCTTGGTATAGCCGGGTGCGGATTGTTTAGATCTGATGCTCCCGGAAACGAAGCGAGACCTACAGATGAGCCACCCGGCATAATAACAACCGTGCCGGATATAACAGAGCCTGAGGATGATTTTATCCCTGATGGACCGGTGATATCGACGGAGGACCTGGCTGAAGCTCTTAGAGAAAAGTATGCGGATGTTGAGAGCGTAGTATTTCTGGAAAGCCTTTGGAATGTTCCCAAAAATCAAGAGTTCTACATGGATTTTCAATTTGACCTGATTGAAGATACCGAATATGGAAATTTCACCGAAATATTTGCCGTATATGCGGATGCGGAATTGACAGAAGGTGTTTGGGGGTCGTGGGAAATTGTTACACATGAGGATGACCCGTCAATTCCCGAAGGACACAACAGGGTATATGCCCGTCCCGGCAGAAATGCCGCCGGACGGGTTTGGGGTTCTTACTATGACTTAATTACACGTCAGAAAATTGACCTTGACGGAGCAGGTGAATATTATCTCCATGAGCAGGAAGAATTTTCATCATGGGGTTTTCTAAGGCATTATTTCCTCGCTATGCACATCGACCCTGTAACTGCGGAGACACTGGAAAAACCGCTGGTCACTATTTTTACCGTGGAAAATCAGCTTGATGCGCCGCAATCGGAGTTTTTTGTGACAGAAGACGGTAAGGCAGCGTTTCGGTGGAATGAAGTGCCGGGAGCAGATTATTATGTAATCGTAAATATCGATGAGTTTGGCACGATTTGGCCTATCGACAAAACAACCGGTACAAGCTGGGTACACCCGCACCGTGAAGATGCAGTTACTATGAACAGTGCATTTGCAATAATGTTTGCAACAGAAGATGATATACTCAGTTTGCCGGACGATTTTGAACCCTCGGAAGCGAGGATAAAAAAATACAGTGTAATCGCAGTTAATAGTGAAGTACACTCATCTTTAGGGACAATCCACCGCGGTGAAGAAATGGCTGCTCGATTACCATACGCTGTAGCTTTGAACACAGTACGACAGGATTCCGCAGAAACAGGCGGCAATAGCAGGTTCATCCCCGCAGTCGGACTGCTGCCGACCCACAGAGCTATCAGCATGGCAGACGGAGCCACAGTCCGCCGTCCAATGATTTATGATTTCAGTTTCGCGGAGATTAAGACTGACAGATGGTTGTACTACGACGGGTATGACAGTAATGATGAGATGGTTAATCCGAGATTTGAAGACCATATAAATCTCCATATAAACTTCATAATAGAAGGCACTATATTCTCCGGCACCATGGTTGTCACAGACGTTGATATGAACACCGCTATGACAGAGCTGGAAGCCTTCCGGCGGCTGATAGACGACTCGGCGGCACGAGGCGGCGGCAGTACAGAAACGGATGTAGAAAAAGGCAGAAAAAGCGATGACAGCAAAACATCAAGAGACGCGCCGGGAGAAGTTTCGGACAGAAGAGGCGACCGTATATTCGCAAATACAGCACTGAGCGAATTTTTAGCGATTAATCTGCTTGCGGCAAATGAAATGATTGACTTGTCGGGATTTTCCGAAAGTGCCGACTGGGATTACCTGGTAGAGGCGTTTTTTGAAGCAATGTATCAAAACCCGCTTGTTCTCCATGTAGACAGCATATTCAGTACACCCGGGACAAATCTTCTTATGGTGGACTATCGTGAAACGAAAAGGGAAATCCATAGGCAACAGGTAGCATTGTTAAATATAGTACCACGGATTGTTGCGGAGATAATTACACCCGGAATGACCGACTTGGATAAAAGCTTTGCGATAAACAGATATTTAATAGAAAACTCGGAATACGACTGGGAGGCACTCAGAGAAGCGGAGAGAAATGACTTTCAATTTGTAGACGATAGGTTTAATAACTCGTTTAACGCTTATGGTATACTCATAAATAAGGTAGGTGTCTGTGCCGGTTATGCCGATGCATTTAAGCTGCTTGCGGACGAAGCGGGACTGGAAGCAATTGTCGTGACAGGTTATCTGGAAGGAATATTGCCGCATGCATGGAATCGTGTGAACATAGACGGGCACTGGCACACGGTGGATGTTACAAACAATGCAAACGAGTATTTGCTGAATGCGTTTATGAATTTGCCGGATTCCGCTGCCGGAAGACTGCTTATCGAGGATAATATGTTCATGATGAGCGGTTTTATCAACAAGTACAGGTCAACTGACAACACAAGTGAGTATTATACTGCGACCGGACGTTTCTTTGACACAACGGAAATAGCTGCAGAGCTTGCTGAACAAATCCGCAGAAACGGCAGCATAACACTAAGAACAATCTACGATCTCGACGATGACGAGTTCTACGATATCGCAATTGAGGTAATGGAAATTTTAGGTATAAGAGAAATATTCGGCTTCTTTACTCTGGGCGTTATCTGGATGTCAGTATCCGCATAAGCGGTGTAGGAGCGTATATGGTAGGATTAGGGACAATAGTAAACATTGGCACGATATTAGTCGGTGGAGCGTTGGGGCTTATTCTAAAGCGGGTACTGTCCAGGCGCATTACGGACACAATGCTGCAAGGTATCGGGCTTGCCGTTATGATCATTGGCGTAAGCGGTACGCTTATCGCTGCGTTTACTATTGTTGACGGTAGAATAATCAGTGAGCATGTACTGATAATGATAATCTCCCTTGCACTCGGGGCACTAATTGGCGAACTGCTCAGAATTGAAGACGGACTGGAGGCTTTCGGCAAGTTTTGCGAGAAGAAGCTTGTCAAGCCGGACGAGGAATCGACGTTTGCGCAGGGGTTTGTTACCGCAACGCTGGTTTTTTGCGTTGGTTCGATGGCTATAGTCGGCTCAATAGAAGACGGCATAAACAGAAACAGCGACATACTTGTCGCAAAATCGATCATTGACGGAATAACAGCAATGATTTTTGCCTCCACAATGGGGTTCGGAGTGCTGTTCTCGGCATTCACGGTCGGTATTTATCAAGGTATCATAACAATCCTTGCGTATCTTGTAGGGCCATTCATCAGTGAACTCGTTATTATGCAAATGTCACTTGTCGGCTCGATATTGATTATGAGTATAGGATTGAATATGTTGAAAATCGCGAAGATAAAGGTAGGTAACCTGCTCCCGGCAATCTTTATCCCTGCGATTTATCAGCTTATTGTTGGTGTGTTTTTTAAGTAAGTAGGACAGGGGACGGTCCATCTACCTTTATCCGAGGGATAAAGACAGATGAACCGTCCCCATGTCTTATACCTTTATCCGAGGGATAAAGACAGATGAACCGTCCCCATGTCTTACACCGAAACAGAAAACCTCTCCACAATCTCGCAGGGGTTCCATGCGAGCTTTGCTCTGTGCAGTCCTTCGTTGCCGAGGTCGTCTTCTCTGTTGACGAATACTGCGCCGCGGTCAATGTGTTTTGAAACGAATGCGCTTGTTAGCATTGGGTATACGCCTCTGTAATCTCTGTCGGCTTGCTCGACGGTGACATACAGGGTGTCCTCGAGCAATGTGCCGAAGGTGAAGCCGATAACATGATCTTCAGCATAGAGAGCTAAAGTAGAAACGTTATAGATATCGAGATTATCAAGCACTTCGAGTGTTTTGCAGTTACCCTCCGCAAACAGCTCTGAAGAGCCGGGGATGGGTTTTCGTTCAATAAACGCCTTTACATCATTTACATTTGCGCTTGTTATCTCTTCAAAGTGATGCTTCCATGTACGTTCGAAGTAGTTTCGATGATTGCGCTGCCCGCCCAGCTTGCGGCCGGCGAGTGAAGCCATTGGAGCTGCTTCGTAAATATAATCCCCTCCGAGATCAATAGCTGTAACATCGGCATTACCGAAGCGGCGTTTCAGAACTTCAACACCATCCTTGGGGATATTGTAAAACAGCTTTTCCCCCGGATAATGCGAATCCAAAACACCGATAGCATGAACCAAGTCGCCGGCGATAGGCAGCATGTACGCATGCTTGCCATCGGAAATTCCTATGCGGATAAAAAGCATTCCCTCATAAGCGGCGACATATGTCGGCCACATATCGCGCCACATGAGCAAGGTACCGAAAACGTAATCACAAAGTCTTGAATAAGTATGCGTAAACAACGATTTAAACCCGGATGCATTTGCCAATGTAAGTCTCTCAAAATCCAACATGGAACAGAAACCACTCCCTTCACTTCAAGCGATTATATCACAAGATGATATGTAATGCGAAATAATTTATGAAGAAAACAGTGTTTGAAGGGATTATTCATCTACATCCTTACTTCAATCTTTATCATCAGCGACATAACGCCTTACTACTCCATCATTTTCATTTTCTATTATTTTATATTCTTTTCCGGTATCTTTATCAAAGGTTTTAATTACTTTTGTGCTGGAGCTGCCGGAGAAAAGCTTGAACACAAAGATGATAGCAGCAATTATAAGTGCTACTGCACCTCCGCCCACAACAAGCGGTATTATGTTCTTTAGTATAAGCAGGCCTAAAGGCAGTATAGCCAATGATAAAAATAGAGCCAACCACCATTTTCCTACTAATTCTATGTCCGGCTGGCATTTTGACATTACAATTGATGATATAACAAGCAGACCGGCATATCCGAGAAGTATGAATAATGCTGTTAGATAATGGCTTGCAAGAAAGTAAGCGAAAAGATCATTTTGTGCTCCTGATGATATTGCTGTTGCCAAAGTATCTTGTGGTATATCAGACGCCAGGAACTTCGCCAATATCATCGGCATTTCCAGAGTGCCGTTAAATATCAAGAAAATAAGCAACGGGACAACAAAGAGCAAAAGGCTCACTAATGAAAAGAGTATGATAATTACAACTTTTTTATGCCCAACTTCTTGCAAAATGTATGCAAGAAAAACTGTAATTAACGAGCAACCCAGTAAAACGATAAACGTGATAACAGCAAAGTCGGAAAAATATTCAGCCGCTCTCCCGGTCGTAAATGCCGCACCGACTCTTGTGAAAAACCCCTGACCTTCAACGATATGACTTGCACCGGTATAAATATCGGGTGGTCCTCCTATTTGTCTTACTTGTAAGGCATAACCACCATCAACAATAAACAGTGTTAATAAAACTATTGCCAGAATAATTGAAAATAACTTCATCGCGCTAATCAAAATACGACTAATATCTTCGAGTGGTGTTTTTCGCGGATTCCTAATCAGATTCTTAAAGGAATAAAAAATTTCACCGGGCCAAGCTGTTAGAGCGGAACCAATCTTTCTGAACATTATGCACCTCCTCTTAAGTTTTGAATCATTACTGCCAACATTATATCACTTATAATGCGCCGATAAAAGACCATAGAAGTATTGTTTTTGGTGGTTAATTATATCGCAGACAATAGCTGTGTTGCTGTTATTTCATGTATCAAAAATGTCAGACAGTGTCTGACAAATTGGTGTTACCGGGTCTTTTAAGTACCTTCTTTCCATACAATCCGACTTGGAGAGATATATTGTTGTCCCTGTAAAAAAGGAAAGGTGTTTTTGTACTTGCTCACCGGTTCTAAAACGAATTTTTTTGCTTCGTTATCGCACGAATAATTAAACCCGGCAAGTAAATCACGTCCGAATATATTTTGAAAACCACCCTTTTCATAAAATGTTCCATCTTCTTTTAGTAAAACTAAAAACGGCCAGTTTAATGCTTTAAATCCGCCAATATTTATTTCCGGAAGACGGATGATATACGCATCCAGCATTTTATTATCTGCAGTTGCAGCACGATGTGGAATTTTATTCGCATTTATCCAATTTAAATCATAACCACATAAACAGAGCGCAATAGTAGACATAGCTGATCTGTCTGCGCCGGTATCAATCATGAACTCTCTTTTATCAAACTCATTATCAAAACGTTTGATATCTATCTCAATCAAGATTCGTTCAAATTCATTACTTGCGAAATGCAGGGTTTTATGCAAACTCATTTTGGATTACCATGCCTCCTACGTGAATATTTGTATCTGCATGATTTCCGGTAACCCATGCAAAACGTTTCCCTTCCTTTTCGCTTGTAGGTATCTTTAGAAATTCTTCTTCATCATTCGCAATGTAGAATACATAACCTCTATCTGCGCGAAAACCATCGTTTTGTTCAGTTATCACCATACAGATATAGTATTGTGCATATTTTTCTGCCGCATCTGCTATAGTAATTATTAATTTATCATCAATCTTTTTAAGCATTATCATGCACATCCTTCCGTAGTTATTAGCATATTTCTGTTCACTACCGTAGAAGAATTATACCATAGAAACATGGAGAACTCCATATAAACTTTACTTGCATGGCAGGGGAGTTTCATAATGCATCACAGTACATATAATATCTGTATTGCTATTTAATGTATCAAAAATCGCCCATGGCCGCTGCTATAATACAAATAGACAAAGTCAGGCACCTTGCTACGAAAACTAAATAGCGGTTAAACACCGGAGAGCAGACCGGAGAGTGGGAGTGGAAGGGATAAAACAAAAGTGTGACAGGAGCGTGATTATGAACAAAGAGAAGATATTATCGTACATGGAATCAAACGAAATTACCGGTAAAATTACAGAAATCCCCGATGGGTACACAAAAATCGCGGATAGCGCATTTTCTTGGAAGGAAAGCAAGGAGACCATAGAGGAACTGGTTATTCCAAAAACCTTATCAGACATCAACCTGAAAAATATAAACTTTCGCTTGCACTTACTTAGAAAGATAACTGTTCACAAAGATAACCCTGTATATACGGACATTGATGGAGTGCTGTTTAACAAAGACAGGACAGAGCTCATCTATTTCCCGCCGCATCACCCGATGCGTAACTACATAGTGCCGGACACAGTAGAGCGTATCGGTAACATGGCGTTTGCCATATCAGGACGTTTAACTGTTTATAATAAAGATATTGCTGATGGGGTACTATCTGTCGAGTTGCCAAACGGACTGCAAAAAATCGGAGATCATGCATTTTATTCGTGCAAAGCCTTAACTGAGATCATTATTCCTGACAGCGTTTACCAAATCGGCAAAGCAGCGTTTAGTGCTTGCAAAGGACTTAAAAGCATAGTTATACCTGATAGAGTATGTGAAATTGGCGAGGATGTTTTTCAGTATTGCGAAAATCTCCGATACGTTAAACTTGGTAAGTGGGTTCCCAACATACCAAAAGGTGCATTTGCGTCCTGCGATAGTCTTGAAGAACTGGTAATCGGTGAAGGTGTAAGCGAGATTTGGGATTACGCTCTGAATGGCTGCGGGAAGTTACCAAAACTCACTATTCCTGCTAAGGTCGGTTATATAGTCAATAGCTTATCAAGAATGATCAATCATTGGCACGACTGTGTTTTTACCGATATATATGTTGATGGGAACAATAACCGCTATACAGACATAGATGGTGTTATGTTCAGTAAAGATAAAACTAAGTTGCTTGCTTATCCCGGAGGAAGACAGCAGTCTACATATACAGTGCCGCCGAGTGTGACAGAAATTGGAAAAGGAGCATTTTGGCACTGCCGTAATCTAACGGAGATAATACTACCAGAGGGTTTAAAGGCTATTGGTAATAAAGCGTTTTATCATTGTGACAAGCTGACTTCAGTAAACCTTCCTGATACTTTGGAAGAAATCGGTAAAGGTGTGTTTTTGTGGTGTGAATCCATAGATAATATAATTATTCCCCATCAGATTTCGCATATCAGTTATGAGATGTTCTCAAGCTGTGACCGGCTTAAAACTATCACATTGCCAAAAAACCTTAAAAGCATTGGAGCCAATGCCTTTAGATCTTGCAAGAGTCTGGAAGAGATAACTATTCCTGATAGCGTAGAGTGGGTTCAGGACAAGGCGTTTAAGTGGAGCTCCGCTTTAAAGCGGGTAGAGTTCAAAGGTAAAGTCTACTCCTATGATGAAGAGTTTAAGGGTGTGCCGATGAATTTCTATGAAGATGCTAATAACAATACAGCACGCAAAAAAACACAAGTGGTAATAAATGTTATTCAAGGCGATATCGATGATGTAGTTGAATGTAAAAAAATTGTCGCTGATGCAAACAACTATTATGAGGCGCTGTGTGCCGGATATAGTGAAACCATGCTTGTACTCGCAAAAATGGCTGCGAAAGAAACAAAGATCACTATAACAATTGATCATATGTATGCGGATTCATACTTTGAAGGATCATTCACATTTAATAACTCTAATGAGATGTTTGTAAATATAGAAGCCACATCACATAATATGTATGAGGCATTAGGAAAGGCGTTTAGGATTGCACTCGAGAAAACACAGCATTGTGCAGGAACGAGTCTGCCTCCCTTCGGCAGAAAACAAAATTCATGTATCAAAGGTGAGGAAAACGGACGCTGATAAGTATAGAAAGAAAGGGCAAATTTATGAGAACAGTTCAAGTGAGTGTAAATATAAAAAGGTATGGCAACCAAATGCCGCAGGATTTAGGTAATTGCCTTGATGCAAAGTATGGTGATATTTATAGGGGAATATCTGTGAGAAAAGGAGAGATAGATTTAAATAATCTGCCGTATGTA
>Ga0123353_10006294_pt1 | contig 15783 bp, 10 predicted proteins | sample TergutLab28metaG_3_FD_92763 | JGI IMG/M metagenome (GOLD analysis project Ga0123353, IMG submission 92763) | Labiotermes labralis P3 segment gut microbial communities from Petit-Saut dam, French Guiana - Lab288 P3 | ecosystem: Host-associated > Arthropoda: Insects > Digestive system > Gut ... | reverse complement strand
TGAGAAATTTTTTATGTGCGGAATTTGCGGAATTTATAACACGAAAAAACTTTCAAAAGATAATGCCTCACGGATTTGCGCAGGAATGGCACGAGCAATGGCATATCGCGGTCCGGACGAAGAAGGATTTTATCAAAACGACAAAATAGTTCTCGGCCATCGCAGGCTAAGTATTATTGACATTTCGTCCGGACGGCAACCGATGCACGATCCGGACATGGATCTGGCCATCGTATTTGACGGTGAAATTTGTAATTATGCTGAATTGCGCTCTGAATTGGGTGATTGCAATTTTAATACAAGGAGTGACGCGGAAATAATTCTCGCAGGCTATCAAAAATGGGGTCGGCAGGTTGTCGATAAGCTGAATGGAATGTTTGCGTTTGTAATATATGACATGACGCGAAATTTAATTTTTGCCGCCCGCGACCATCTTGGAAAAAAACCTTTCTATTATCATATCACGCCAAACGGGACTTTTTATTTTGCAAGCGACCTGCAGTCTCTTGCCGCGTCAGGGATTCTTCCCGGAAAAATTTCTCAAAAAGCGATCCGGTATTATTTTACTTTAGGCTATATCCCATCTCCGCTGTCTATTTATGATGGAGTTTATAAACTCGAAGCGGGACACGCGTTGCAATATAATTCTGATGGATTGAAAGTATGGCCTTTCTGGGACATTGACCTCAGTATACAAAATAACGATTCAGACGCGGAACTTGAAGTAAAACTTGAAGAATTGCTGGTTAAGTCCGTTAAAAATCAAATGAACGCGGATGTTCCAGTCGGAACATTATTGTCCGGTGGCATTGATTCAAACCTGATAACAGCAGTCATGGCCCGCCACACGTCGAATACGATAAAAACATTTACCGCAGGTTTTGACGAAAAAACAACTGCCGCCGGCACCAGGGACGAACGGCAGATAGCGGAAACAGCCGCCCGATATTACGGGCTATCTCATCAAAGCATATCTGTTTCAGGTAATAATGACGAATTCATACTTCCAAAACTTATGTCTTATCTCGGCGAACCGCTGGCGGATAATTCCATAATCCCGACATTTTTAGTGTGTCAGGCCGCGAGCAGGCATTTAAAATGCGCTCTGACGGGAGATGGCGGGGATGAGCCTTTTGGCGGATATTCATTTCGTTATTTACCGCATCTTGGGGAAGAACGAATAAGAAAATGCATTCCTGGATCAATCCTTTTTCCAGTATCAAAAATAATGGAAAAAATCTGGCCGGTATCCGATTCGCTGCCTCGACCGTTTCGGTTAAATACAATTTTCAGAAATTTATCAATTCAAAGAGAAAAAGCGTTTCTCCTCGATCAGGCGATTAGAACTGCGCCGGATCAACCGCTTTTTCCGGAAATTCTTGCAGGCCGCGAAGAAGTATTTCAACGGTTTAAAGATCTCTATGATAAGGGAGCGGGAAGAGACGAACTGACGCGTATTCTCTATATTGACGTGAAAATGTACATGACGGAGGACGGTTTGGTAAAAACAGACCGAATGAGCATGGCAAACTCAATCGCACTGCGCGCGCCTCTTATTGATTCGGAAATTGTAGAATTTGCGTTTTCATTGCCTGATCGAATGAAAATACGCGGTAACCAGTGTAAATACATATTAAAAAAACTTGCAATGAAATATGTATGTCCGCAAATTTTAAACATTCCCAAAACGGGATTCTCAATACCCGCCGAGAGTTATTTACGCGGCGTATGGCGCTCTGATTTTGAAAATCGTGTTTTTCATTCCGATAGTCCTCTTACAGAATATATGTATATGACACGATTAAATTCCGTTTGGAACAGATTCCTGAAAGGAAATGATATTGCGTCAAAGTTTCTATGGGCTGCATATATACTGTCATTATGGTTCAGCGAGTTTCATAATCGACAGACTTTTGATTCCGGCAGCGCAGATCTTTAATGTAGTTAATAAACTCCGGCAGGGCGGCAATACCCAGAGATCGTATAATTCGGCGTAATTTATTCTTAGCGTCTATTTTTTGAGGAATAAATACGGTTGGTTCTCCAAAATCAGCCTGTATTACGGTTAAATCAGACGATAACTTATTCTTGAAATCCACAGGTAGAGCGGTGAAGAATGTCAGCATTAAGGCAAGATTCCTTACGGATGCGTAATCATCGTATGTTTTTAGGTAATCACCGCTTCGTTTTTTAAAAAACGTTGCTTTTTCTTCATAAATTTCACGTTCTTCGTCGGTATCAGCGTATTTTGAAGCATATTTAAAGGTAGAGCTTTTTCGCAGGTCCTGGGCGGCCCAGGTAGAGGTAGGAAATTCAAGCTCATCCGGACGATCAAGATAAGGATATTCCCGTTCCGCCATCCAACGCGCGAAATTAATAAGCGACGTTTTCGCGTAATGCCAGGTGTCATCCAGTTGGTTCAGCTCTTGTTTCAAATCGAGATAGCGGCCTATTTGCTGTAAAAAGATTACATAGGACCATCTGATCTCACGATTAAGCAATTGCAGATCGTCAGGGTTGACGGAAGGATGAACGCAAATTCTGAGATAATCTTCCGCAATATCGAGCCAATATTTATCCGAAGTTAAAAGAAAGGCATCCAAACACGCGTTAATCGAATAAGCTCCGCCGCGGCCGGGGCCATGATAGCTGTAAATCCGGGTTCTAGTCGCAATTCCGGTGGGATTGCGACTATGAAATCGAAATGGAGACTTCCAGGGATCCTGCATGTCGCGAACCCATTTCGAAAGCTGAAGAACCGCGTCTTTTGCCCGAACATCGCCGGTCATTAAAAAATAGAGAGCCAGGCCGGAAGTAAAGTTATGTTCATTGCTCGGTCCCCCTCCGAATTTACCGGGTAACAGTTCATTCTCAATTGCCCTGCGTGAGTAACACCGATGGGTAGCGGTTCCCGCGTGGCTGTAATGAGCGGTGTGCCAAAAATAACCTCCGTTATAAGCGGACTTGTCCCTGGATGTTGAATAAAGATCGTGGTCAATGACATGCAGTGCCAGATCCCGGCCTAATTCAAACCATCGTGTGTTTCCGGTGGACGCGAACTGATGCAGAAAACTTAATATCAGGTCGTACTGATTATTGTAATGTGATACGAATTCCCGACTTCCTTTATAGTGCAGCTTTTCATGATCCGCAGGGATATCGCCGAAATTTCGCCGGCCGTACTCGTCAAAAACCTCCCTGCGGTCAAAAAAACTGTTCGGGCCGCTGACGCATATGTCAATTATTTCATCCAGCCATGTATCCCGGCGGGGTTCGGGAAGGGCATAACCCGGCATTAAACCTGACTGCGCGTACCATTCAACCGGCAGCGTCGGTATAGCCTGTATTCGGGCGCAGAGCAACGGATCGCAATTATCCTCACAGCTAAAATCAGCCCAGAATCGAACTGTCGCTTTCTCGCCGCCCTGGAGTTCAAATTTTTGATTATTTGCGGCGGGGAACGGCTCTACGGAAATCGTTTTCGTTGAAGCGGAAAGACGGTTTGGAAAACATTGCCAGAAATTTTCCATGGCAAAGGCGTAATTTCCGGTATCGGCCGTACAAATAAGCGCCGGATTGCAGCGTAGTCCATCATTTGCGGCGCCCCCGATATTTAACCGGTATCCCTGAAATTTAGCGGTAGGCTGGTTATTGCAATCAACATGGGTCAGGCTGTGCCAGTTTGATCCTCCGGACGATCCCTGAAACACGCTCAATTCATTACTTTTTGTTTCCGTAACTGTTTCATTGGGATTTAAGCTCAATCGCAGCGATCTGAAATCATTTTCAAAAACAAAAGGAAAATGCAGCGATCGAAAAAATATCGATCCGGGATCTCCAAGATCCCATAAGCCGCCTTTGTGACGGGCCGCCCTTGGATTCCATAGAGTGAATTCAAAGCGCACAAATCCCGTGTCGGCCCAGAACGATAACCTGCATTCTCCTTTACAGATTTCACGATTTCCCGCGCGGGCGAATCGCCCTTTTACAAGAATCACGCCGGAGATTTGACCCTGGTGTTCCACTTTCACGGTTTCAACGACAAACCTGCAAGGATGATCCCTGTCATCCCGGAATTCAACTCCCGAAAAACAGGCCGCGCGTGATACCCGAAGGCGGAATTCCCGGTTTGACAGGAAAAACTCATTGGTTCCCGTGTCGATTTGAATGCTGTTATTATCCTGCCGCAACGATAAATGCAATGGATATGGTTCTACGGGATCATTGCCAATGCGGATGATGTAAGACGTTTTTTCCGCAATAAAGCGCAGCAGCGCCCATTTAAGACTTCCGTCGGGCCAGAATATCAACGGCGAGCAATCAACCGGCACTTCCTGATTTTCCGAAATAAGCCGGATTTGCGAAACTTCCTGGACGGCTGATTCAGGCAGCGGGATGCCGGTTTCAACAGGAAAACGTCCCGTTTCAAACTCAACAGGAACATTTATTTTCAACGGTATTTCAAATATTGTCTGCATAAGTAATTATGAGTGTTAGCTATACCCGCGAACGAAAACATTTTCCGCACCTGCCCGGTCTTTTTGTCGTAATGCTGCGTCAGGCTTGACCTTACGTACCGCTACGAGTACGCGACGGCCAATCCTTCCTTGCCTTACGGCAAAAATCCTCGCGCGTGCGCGGAAAATGTTTCCGTTCGCGGGTATATCAGGGAGTATTCGTTCAAAATTTATACTATATCGTACTTTTATTGTTTACAAGTGTTTTATGATCAGCGGTTTTCATACAGTTCCTTACTATTTTTTGTAGTAAAATCCATTTTCCGTCGAAACGTCGGATAGATATCGGATACTAAAATTTATGGCTACTACCTCGGCACTCGGCAAAGTTTTTGACGGCGTATTTGGACGTCGGCGAAGATTGCGGGATACCCGTTCGGTGTTGCTGACTTTTGACGACGGGCCGCATCCGGAAATCACGCCGATAGTGCTCGAACGGTTGCGGACATTTCAAGCCAGGGCTGTTTTCTTTGTAGTGGGAAGCCGTATTGAAAGGGCGCGCGGGTTATTGCCGGAAATTCTGGCGCAGGGACATATAATTGGCAACCATTCGTTTGAACATCGTCTGGAACGTGATCCGGGATTGATTTCATACGTTGCCGACGTGCGGCGTTGCCAGGCGCTGCTTACCTCGCTGACAGGCGTTACGCCGGGTTTATTTCGCGCGCCCATGGGACGCAATACCGGCGGCGCTTTATTGACGCCTCGCGTACTGGGTTTGCGGCAAATTTTATGGTCGGTTGATTCCCGTGATTGGGAGCTGCGCGCGGAGAAGGAAGCAGTTATGTGCGGCGAGAAACTATGCGGCACAGTGCGGGGCGGCGACATCGTTTTATTGCACGACGACAACAGATGGACGGTCAAAGTGCTGGACATTCTGTTGCCGTCGCTATCCAGCCGTGGATTTGATTTACAGCATGGGATCAATAGCTTGTGAATCATCAAACGGATTTTAATGAAAACAACGGCATGGGGCCGGATTTTACGGGACATGCTTCACCCGGTCCAACGGCTGAAGATACGGGAATTGCGTCAAAATCGGTACAAAACGCCGACTATGAATTTCACGCAGTCACTTTTCGAGATGCGCGGCAGTCGGCCGGCGCCAAGCTCTCCATCCGTAAACTGCTGTCGCTGGATTTTCTTTCTGCGGCGCGTCAATTCCCGGGCGCGGACGACGATTTTCCAATCTTCTTTTATTTGTCGTATGGAGAAAATGTTTGCGCGTACCTGCGCGCCATCCCCGACCTATTGACAATCGACGGTCGCAACAGACGATGGGCATGGACCGGAGACAATTATACCGATCCTCAATTCCGCAGGCAGGGGTTGTCAACGCGTCTGCAACAGGCGGCAACACGGCACCTGCACTATATGGGAATCGGGCGGGGTTCCGTTTATTCCACCGAAGTAACGCAGCGCATTTTCGAAAAGCTGGGATTTACCCACGTGGGATACGCAAAACGGTTTTTACTGCTGCGCAGTTTAACGCCGATTTTGGAAGCAAATATTTCACGGCGGTTATTGAGAAGGATGACTGCGGGCGTATTGAATCCGATGGTCAGGTTTTCTGCCGTTTGCGCGCGAGGCAGAAATAAAATGACGCTTACACGCACGGTTTGTCGGCGGATGACGGATTTTTCCGATCTTCAATTCGGGCAATTATTGGAGAACATTGCGTCCAGGCGTTCGCTGCATTTCGGAATACAGCCCGACCTTTTGCGTCAAAAATTCGAAATTGCGAAAAAAAGCGGCACAATGTCTGCATGGCTCATCCTGGAGAAAAAAACCGGCGAAAGTCTGGCGTACATGATTCTCCGCGAGCGGTTTCAGGACAAGCCGATGGCGGAAAAGTACCGCGGATTTCAGTTGATGTCGCTGGCGGATTATGCGCTGGTAAACGATGACGCCGGGACTGTGTCCGCACTGGCGGGGCATTGCCTGGAAGTGTTTTTCCAGAGCGGCTGCGACGTGCTGGAAATCGTTTCCAACAAAAAATGCGTACATAATGCCGCCGTGCGGCGCGGATTACTGCCGGTAGGAAAAGGGATGTCGTTTAACTACTCCGTTCCGGAAAACTGGCAGTGGGGCGCGGAACAGGCTCAACTCGAAAAGTGGCCTTTAACCGGCTTCTGCGGCGACGGTTTTACGTTTTAATCCGGATACCGATCATTCAAGGGAACGCAGGCGGTCCCGTTGGGTACCAGCCTGCTTCAGCGCGGCAAGATGCTGCAGATAGATAGCGGGATATCGCGTCAGCCCCAGCGGTTGTCCTATCACGATCTGCGGCAGCTCGATGCCGAAGTTTGGATTGGCTTCCAGGATAAGAGGCCCGTTTTCAGCGATAACAACGTCCCAGCCCACAAACGGCATCCAGGGAAAACACGAGTGCGCGCGCCGTGAGATGTCGAGGGCATCCGCGAAAAACGGCAGGGCGACGCCTTCTATTTGCGCCTGCGAATCTGGATGGCGCGTAAATGTTCCGCGGCGCAGGTCTTTTGCGACGGCGACGCCTAATATGCCGGTCGGGATGTCAACAGGCGCCGCAATGCCGCCGGTTTCAAAGTTATCGACATGCGACGCGCCGTTCGGCATTCGCAGGCAAGCCAAAAGTACATCAATGATGCCGTCAACCGTCCGGAAGGTCACTATTCGGATGGTGCTCAACCCCTGGCCGCTCAACGGCTGCAGCACGGGATGGTTAACCAGCCTCTGTTGAAGAATATGCGTATGACCGTTCGCCGTTAAGGTACAACAGTGCCGGATAAACGCCGGCGCGTCGAGTTCTCTATCGCCGTGTCGCCATGTTCGGCGCTCATTTTGATAACTCCATAGCTCGAACCCGTATCCGCACGCTTCGTCCACGGGCTTCAGCACGAGATCACACGCGGGGAGCGATCGTTCGGGCGTTCCGTACCACTTAAGCACCTCGCTGTCCGCAAACGTGGCAATGGCGTGGGCTATCGGCAAACCATGTGATTGCGCGTGTTCAAAGAACAGCTCCTTGCGGCTTAACAGCGTCTCCGATGGCAGCTCGGCCGCCAGCATAGGATGGAGCATGCTCATTTCATCGGCGTAGATGTAAGCGGGGGCGCGATCGGCTTTGTCCGGTTCGAACAACCTGTATTTGTAATAGTATAGCGGCGGGATATTTGCGCCGAAACCGTGCCGCAGCAGTCCGAAAAACTGCGTCAGGCGGCCGATGCGATAGACCCTGCGGACATATCCGCTGTAACGGCGGAACACAATTATACTTCCAAAAAGAAACTGGCACGGCCACCAGATTGCGCCGACCGCCACACAGAGCGCCGTAAGCGCCGACCATTCATTTCGCCAGTGAAAAGACATAGCAAGTCGGTGCAGCCGCCCTATTTCGTCATCGCGCCGAGTGGTTGCGAACCAGGGAAGCTTTATCGGGCAATAATCGACCGTGAGAGGCCTCAGGTATCGCCACCACCTGGAACGGAATCGTTCCCAGGCCGGTCGCGGCATTATGCGTTTCATTGTGTTCTTGACGAGTTGTATCACAACAATTCCTTAGTCAGCCCCCGCAAGCCTTGATTCCGAGGTTTTTGGAAGCTGCCCTTAATTAATTATTACTTCGTCTGTCACGAATAACTTTAGCCGGGTTGCCCACCGCAATAGAATAGGGCGGCACTTCGCGGACTACAAGCGACGCCGCGCCCACGATGCTTTTTTCTCCTACATGGTTTCCGACAACAGCCTTGTTGCCGATCCACGAATCCCGTCCAATTCTGACGTTCAGTAATTCTCCGCGCTGTTCCCTCATCGGAACGGAAATATCCGCGTGGCCGTGCTGGTTGAAGCCGCTGATTACATGGACATCCGATCCGAAAAGCACATCATCCTCTATTGTGCATAACCCCAGATTGCACCAAAGGCCGATATACACTCCACGGCCTATCCGTATGTCCGGATGCGCCAGCGTCACGCCGAAACAAATGCAGGAATCATCTCCCAGCGACGCGATCGTCATACGATAGAAAGCGAACCGTATGAAATTTCCAATGATTCCCGGGAACAGGCAAAGCAGTTGAGAATACCCATAAAACGCTTCTTTGCGCTTTAATAATAACACTTCCAGACGGTACAGAAACCAGAGCGGCGATACCGCCAGACAAAACAGGAAGACTATAAATCGTTTTAACGCGCGCTTCATTACAATCCTTTTTTCTTTACAGCGATTTATAAATCCCGTTATATGAATCCATCATGTGCGTCATGCGGAATTCTTCCTCAAACCGTTTTCGGGCGCGTGCCGAATACCGGGCGCGCAGTTCGGAATCCCCGGCCAGGCAAAGCATCGCGTCAGCCAACGATTTTTCGTCACGCACAGGTACGACTTTTCCGGTAATCTCATTTTGTACGACGTACGGATTGCCCCCGGCATTGGTTACAACGGACGGAAGGCCCGCCGCCATTGATTCTATAAGGCTTACGCTTGTCCCTTCGCTGTGGCTGGATAGGACGAAAATATCCGAGGCCGCAAGCCATTCGGGAATATTTTTCCGATATCCGGCAAGGAGGACATGTTCTTTTAAATCCAGCTTTTCGATATCTGATTCAATATCGCTGCGCGCCTCGCCATCTCCAACCAGGATCAGTCCGATTTGCGGGGAGACATCCAGAACGCGCCGAAAGGCAGCAAGGAGCCCCTCGATCCATTTAATGGGATCAAGGCGCGAACAGAGGATAAAATATATAAAATCATCCCGCAGGTCTAATTTCCGCCGGAGCTCTTTTTTCGACGGCAGATTGTCAAACCTGGAATCGTCCACGCCGTTATAAACAATCTGAATACGGTTCAGCGGAATCCACTCCACAGTCTTTAACGCCTGCGCCACAAATGGTGAAACAGCAGTTATCGCGCTTGTAAAGGGAAGGATTAAATGATTGAAAAAACGTCGCTTCCATGACGGATTATCCGGGTAAAGGCGTCCATGTTCGGTAAAAATCACGCGCAACGCGGGATGCCGAAGCCGAACCGGCGCTCCGTAACACCAGGGCGTATAGTGATGGCATTGAATGATATCGACTTCGTGTTTTTGGCAATGCCGCGCAATACGGCTGACTGTTTTCCAGTTGAACCCCTGACCTCTTGAGATCAAAGTAACCTCGAACCCGTCTTTTCGCGCCGCTTCTCCCAGGACGCCCAGTTCATCCAGGCAAATAACGGAACTCCGAAATCCCGCTGGAGGATTACGGAGCATTTTATCGACCAGCCCCTCCGTTCCGCCCATCGGCAGGCCTAAGACAAGATGACAGACATGCTTTATATTCCCCATACGTTTCTATCTCTCTACTGCCAATCCTGTAGAAAAACCGGGCAAATGTAAACTGCGTCGGCTTTCATTCCACTCAAAAACCATTAGCATTTTACGAAGTTCCGCGATAAAATCAATACTGTGCGTGATGGCGGCTGTGTTCGGGCGGCGCGGATCCAAAAGCTGATCAACATACAGGCAGCCTCCTAAAACCTCGGAATCAAGGCTTGCGACCGAGACAAAAGCGGAGTTTACACTAAAGTAAATGAGCGTTTTGTCGAGGGAACGCAACGCAGAGTCCGGGGTTTTCGGAGGCTGCCTGCAGTATCAGAGTCGGAATACCGTTGAAAAAGGGAAGCGCCGATTGTTTCCCGTTCGGGACAAAAATTGTATTGATGGAATCTTCGGCCGGCAATAAAAATACATATGAATCTGTTTTACAGGAAAAGCTTTTTATTAAGCCTCTTATTATTGTCGTAATAGATACTGAAGAGGAATTTGACTGGCTGAAAGATTTTTCACGCGAGAAAACCGGTGTTTCCCACCTGCGATTTGTCGAGCGTATCCAGTCAATTTTCAGTAATTACAATATTACGCCGGTTTATGTAATAAATTATCCCGTTGCGTCGCAGCGGGAAGGATTTGAGCCCCTCCTGGAGATTTTTTCGCAGGATCGCTGTATTATCGGCGCGCATATGCATCCATGGGTAAATCCGCCGTTTGAGGAGGAAGTATGCGCCCGTAATAGTTTTGCGGGAAATCTTCCGTATTCGCTTGAATCAAAAAAACTGGAAATTTTGTCCGAGTGTATTGAGCGGAATTTTGGTATGCGTCCTGTTATTTACAAAGCGGGACGATACGGGGTCGGCCCCGATACATTTGATATATTGGCGAAGCAAGGTTTTAAATTTGATATCAGCTGCTGTCCCCATACTGATTATTCAAAAGAAGGCGGGCCGGATTTTACCGATAAAACTGCTGCCCCCAATTGGTCGGATGCCGACAGGAAGATATTTGAGATTCCGCTGACGGTTGGATTCGAAGGACTGATCCGTACTGTCGGGCCGCGACTATATCCAAAACTTAAACGGGGATTGCTTGAAAAACTTCATTTGCCGGGGATTTTTTCCCGTCTCCGACTGCTGAACAGGGTTACGCTTTCTCCCGAAGTAAGCAACCTTGCGGAAATGATTCGCGTGGTTCGTGATCTGTACAGTGATGGCGTAAGAATATTTTCACTGGCGTTTCACAGCACTTCCATAGAGCCGGGACATACGCCATATGTAAGGACGCCGCGGGATTTGGCCGATTTTTTATCAAGATTGAGGCAATTTTTTGATTTTTTCTTCAGCGAGTTTGATGGACAGCCGTCAACGCCTGACCAGGTAAGGGAAGCATATCTATTAACCGGTTCACCCCGTGACATTCAGGAGACATTATGATTGTAATTGGAATTTCACCATTGGATAAAGATTCAACAGTTTCAATTGTCAGAAATGGCGAAGTATTATACGCGGCCGGGGAAGAGCGGTTCACCCGAACTAAACTTCAGGATGGTTTTCCAGCCGAAAGTCTCCAGACCGGACTTAAGTACGCGGGGATTCAGCCTGACGATGTAGATGTCGTAGCTTATCCGTTTTTTGAATGGCAGCGTGAAACCGAACTTTTTACCGCAAACCTCAGGGAAGAGAAAAACCTGCTTGAGGAAAGCGAGATTTCCGTGGACGACGGAGAGATACGCAAAGCTTTATCACGTGTGCCTCAAAGGACGGAACGGATTCATGGACTGAAAGAGCCGAATCAGAAAATGGAAAAAGGTGCGCTTCACAAGCTGTTTTACCGTTTTGCGGGCGCGGAAGGCGTTATTTCCCGAAATATTGCAAAAAAAGGATCCGCAAACTGGGGCCGTGATGCCGCTAATTTTCACAAAAACTGGCAGGAAAACCTGGAAGAAAGTTTAAGGGAGCTTGGACTGCTTGATAAGTTGAAGCGTTATGACCATCATGCTTCCCACGCCGCGGGCGCGTATTTTGCCAGCGGGTATGAAGAGGCGCTCATAATAACTCTTGACGGATATGGGTCAGGGCTTGCCGGATCGGCAAGTATCGGCCGCGAAGGGAATGTTACACGTGTTCATGGTGTTGAATATCCTCATTCACTAGGAACTTTTTACGAGAGCGTTACATCTTCGCTTGGGTTTAAACCCAGCCGCCATGAAGGGAAAATAGTCGGCCTGGCTGCCTATGGAAACCCTGACATTTTATGTAATATTCTGCTTTCGCGCTTCATTCAGGAACCGGGTAATTTCCGAATTCTGGAAAGTAATAATATTTACTTTTCCAGGTATCTTTCAACTTTGTTTCCCAAAATCGATGTCGCAGCGGCGTATCAGCATGTTCTTGAAATAGTCGCCGCTGATTATGTTAAACATTATGTGGAAAAAACAGGAATTTCCAACATAGCGCTTGCCGGCGGAGTGGCCGCAAATGTTAAGCTAAATCAGAGAATTTTCGAGATTCCAGGCGTTGAAAAAATATTTATCTATCCCAATATGGGAGACGGCGGCTGTGGGGCAGGCGCGGCTTTCCTTGCTTGTCAGAATGAAATTTCGGAACGAAAGCCATATGAAACTGTGTATTTTGGCCCGGATTATTCTGAAAAGGAAATTGAACAGGAACTGCAGACCGCGGGGCTGGAGTTTACTCATTATCCGAAAATCGAGCCTGTTGTCGCTAAATTGATACATGAAGGCAGAGTCGTAGGACGATTCAACGGACGGATGGAATACGGGCCGCGAGCGCTTGGGAATAGATCTATATTATATCGGGCAACAGAACCTGATGTAAATCAATGGCTTAACCAGCGTTTGGGAAGAACCGAATTTATGCCGTTTGCCCCTGTTACATTGTATGAACAAAGACATTCATGCTACAAAAATATTGACGGCGCGGAATATGCGGCGCAATTTATGACAATTACATTTGACTGTACGGATGAAATGAAACGTCAATCGCCTGCTGCCGTGCATGTAGACGGCACCGCCAGGCCGCAACTGATTCGGTACGAATGTAATCCAGGTTACTATGAAATACTGAATGAATACTATAAATTAAGCGGAATACCCACGCTTATCAATACGAGTTTTAATATGCACGAGGAGCCGATTGTCAGTTCGCCCGCTGATGCCATCCGGGCATTTTTACAAGGAAATATTGATTATCTGGCAATTGGCCCGTATCTGATAAAACACCCGTTGCTGAACACGTAAAATTTATGGGTTTTCTGCCGGCATTGACTTGCACGCTCATTCTTTATGGAATGCTTTACCCGTTTAATTTTAACTTTGGGTTGAACGGGGAAAGCATTCTTACACGGCTGAAAGCGTCTGTACACAGCAACGTCAGCCGCAGCGATGCCATTGCCTGACACTAATGAACCATATTTTCGAAATGTTTGTTGTGATTAATCGTGATAAGATAGTAAACGGTAGGCTCAAAAGCATGGTAATGATTATCACCAGCAGCAACCGGATCAACGCCATCGGGAGATTTCCAGACAAGTTTTCCATGTTGAGACTACGCTCGATCACAAATAATACAGGTGTATGCAGCAGGAAGAGCGCATAAGAATTTCTGTTGGCGAATAGCAATAATGCTTTGAGTGGAACAATACGATTAATCAACGACAGTAGCGCGTCACGGCTAAGAAGTAACGCAGAAATCACTCCATGAGCAAGCAGAATGTAATTGGCGTTACGATCAGTAATGTTCTTCACCGCTGCGTCAACATAATTTAAATTTAGGAAAGATAGGAATAATCCGGGGAGTAGCGTAAGGAGACAAAAAGCCGCCAGGAATGAACGTGACACCAGATTCGGGTTTTTATAATAGAAGGCGCCCCAAAAATAGAATTGCGCAAATATGAAGGTTTGGTGCATTTGGCCAGGTAAGCGTAGCGCATCAAATACAGGCCATGCGCGAAAAAATGAGACTATGGTAGTCTTGTCCAAAATTAGTGTCAGAAAAATAAAACCCATGAGACCTGCGGCGAACCACTCAGTCCGTGATCGACGTAAAATCGGGAACACCAGTGCTGAGCATATGACCAGCAATAACAAAACGTTTATAAACCAGATTTGCCCTATCGGAAATGGAAACAATGACTGCACAGGCCACAACAACAGCCAAGAAGTAAGGGATATCGGGTCTGCGCTTAAACTGCGCGCAGAAAAGATTAACGCGACCGGAATTGTCAGTAGAAAAAACGGTATCCACAAACCTATAATCCGTTTGTACAGGTAAGTGCCAAAAGGCCGCTTAAGATAATTCTGAAAAGAAATGGCCCCTGACACGAAGAACAGTATCGGAAGAAGAGCAGTTATAAAGTACGAATACGGGGGCCAGAACCAGGTTAGTCCCAAGTGACCCAGCATAACCCGTATGACTGAACCTCCCCGTAACAGATTAATATAATCGCTGTCACGCGATTCAAACATTGTTGTTGTTTTTACAGTGACAGGCTGTTGTGAAAAAGAGGTTTTTTTTTCAAACGAGGAACTGTCAAATGTAGCACCGGAATCCATATAATATCCTTAATATTCAATAGCTTAAGGCTGAAAAGCGTGGTATCTTATATCTTTGCATCCACGACGAAGAAAGGGACAAAATGTGACATTCTTCTTTAATTTCGTATACTGAAGGTTACAAAAGTCTCCATTCCTGCGTTGCCTGCAACAGTAATCATCCGGGCAGCGATGGTATGATCGCCCGAACTTATCACCCACGAGGCGGTGTTATTTTTTACAGGCTCCCAGGGGACGTCATTTAATCTCGCTTCGAAGCGCGTAAACACGGGACTTTCAACTGAAAAAGCGACTTCGAGACGTAGATGCCCGTCATCAAGAAGTTGCGCGGCAACAACCGAAACGGCAACCGCGTTCAACGTCCAATCAAAACTATCAGCTTCATCCACCCGTCGTCTGGCATTCAGAAGCGGGGGCATATCCGGTCGTGCAGTCCACCACGTTGCCAGATCGCCGCCCGCCGGACTGCCGCGCCGCAGTGGGCGCGTACACCAATCGTTGCGCATATCAATGTGTACATAACGGTAATACGGCATCATGTCTGCTCCACCCATAACCAAGCCTGGCTTAGGTGGAGCTATGGCGATAACATCCAGGTTTCCCACGCGTTGCAGAGAGGGGCCATCGCGCGAAAGTTCGAATGCCGAGAGCGGTACGCCATTGCTTTCATAGACAACATTAAAGTCGGTATCCATCACAAACCATTTTCCAAAATCATCCGACCATAGTTCCGCTACACCGTGATCCCATGAGTAACCATCGCGTGATGCGGTGATAATACGCGCGGGCCATCCGAGTGAGGACGCGGCTTGCACGGTAACGCGCGCCGCGATTTCACACCAATACTTTGCGCCTTGTTCACCGGCGGCAATAAGCCCTGTCGGATCGCATGCGTAGCGTGATCCGACATCAATACCATGATCAAATCGTGTCCCGACCCAAGCGCCGAGCTTGAGCATAGCTTCGTATTGGCTCGCCGTGTCTCGTATCACACTGCCAAGATCATATGTTTCACGAAATCTGGAGAGATGCGGAGCATCGGCCATTTCGTAGACGAAGCGGGCTTTTCTATTTGGAATTCTGATTGGAGTAAAGTCGCGTAATCGAAAACCCGGAATTGTTGATTCCAGATTACGCCATGTTTGCATATTATCTGATAAGGAATGATCAAGCGAGCCTATTTTGTACTGATTGACGATGTATTCCATGTCACGAATATCGGAAGCGTACAACACTGCGAAGACAGGCGCTGCAATTACACGCGTTAATTGTGTAAGGAAACGCGCGGGTGTCAGAGAATAGTAAACACAGCTGGCAGTAAAAAACAATATCATTACGCCGATGCCCCCTACCGTAAACCACTTGCGCTTTTGAAAATTGATGTTCATATTATTTTTCT
>Ga0123353_10006291_pt1 | contig 15786 bp, 13 predicted proteins | sample TergutLab28metaG_3_FD_92763 | JGI IMG/M metagenome (GOLD analysis project Ga0123353, IMG submission 92763) | Labiotermes labralis P3 segment gut microbial communities from Petit-Saut dam, French Guiana - Lab288 P3 | ecosystem: Host-associated > Arthropoda: Insects > Digestive system > Gut ... | reverse complement strand
TCATTCGGCAATTCGGCGGCGAACCGAACATCAAAAAGCGCGGCGACCTTGGACTGGATGGCAAAAGGGATGGCATTCCCATCCAAGTCAAACGCAGCGACGGCGTTGCTCGTAGCATAATCGACAATTTCAAGTCGGCAGTGGAACGTGCGGACAAAAAATTGTTTCGTCAATGCGTTAAAGACAAAAAGCCTGTCGGTTACATCGTCGCTTTTTCTTTTGGCAAAGGGGCGATTGAAGAAGCCGCCCGACTGAAAAATCGTGAGGGGGTCATCATCGAACTTATTCCCGTCGATAGAATTGTTTCGATTGCCGATGGTCCCACTGGGGTAACGGTCAGGATGCGTGAACTTGAACGCGACGCAAAAGGCAACTGTAAAATTGAATTTACGGCAGTGGGACGCAATGGGGTGGGCATTGAATTTTTCACTTGGGACTTTGAGTACGATGCGGTCAAGGGTTTTATGCCTTCAGAGATTTTCGACAAGTCGGGCAAGCGGACACACACATTCAGTGCTGGTGTGCATACGGTTGCGGTTAAAGTTGTGGACAACGAAGGACTTGAAACCATTGAAATCATCAAGTTGAAAGTCAACGGCGTGGTGAGGACAATTTAGCACAGTTCAGAGTCAATATGCCAACTGTCGCACTCCCAGACATCATCAACTCCTCGCTGGACGATTTGCTGAACGAAGCGAGTCGGGTTCGCTCTGATACATTCGGAAACGAAATTGGTCTCTGCGCCATCGTGAACGTCAAAAGCGGACGCTGTACAATGGATTGTCGATTCTGCGCACAAAGTCAGCATCATCAGGCGTCCATTAAGACTTACCCCCTTCTCCATGCCGAAGAACTATCGTCGGAGACACACAAACTTTGGGAGCAAAACATTCGTCAGATCGGCTGGGTTTCCAGCGGGTGTTCACTGCCGGAAAAAGAACTTGATGCTCTTATTGAATCAGCAACGACGATTTTAGCCGACAAAACCGCCCAACAACTGTGCGCCTCGTTAGGGCAACTGGACACGTCGGCATTGAAACAACTCCAAGCCGCCGGGTTTTGTCGGTATCATCACAATTTGGAAACGTCGGAACGTTTTTATCCGTCAATCTGCACGACGCAACGTTGGAAAGACCGCCGGGCAATGATCGAGCGGGTCAAAGAATTAGGTTGGTCGATTTGCAGTGGCGGTTTGTTCGGACTCGGCGAAACTTGGGAAGATCGGTTGCAACTTGCATTAACGCTCCAAACATTAGAAGTGGACTCCGTGCCGATCAATTTTTTCAGTCCGATTTCCGGCACACCGCTTGCAGACCAAAAACCGCTGTCCGTTGAGGAAGCACTACGAATTGTCGTTCTGTTTCGATTGACATTACCGAAGGCAACGATTCGAATTTGTGGCGGAAGACCAACGGTCTTTGTGGAACGAGAGCAAGACGAACTTCTATTCCGTGCCGGTGCGAATGCGCTCATGACCGGCAACTATCTTACGACATCGGGCATTTCCCCTGACGAGGATCGGCAAATGCTCGAACGTAGTACCTCGCAAAGCCTAAACTTTTCGTAATCACGATTGCGGCTCTGAAATGATTGGCAACGGAATCCATTCCAAAATGTTCTGGAAAAATTGCTGCAAGTTGGTAGAATAATTCACATGAGTTACGAAGAGTATATCGCATTACATCGGGGCGATTTTGAATCCCGTTTTTTTGAAGTGCTGCGATTTCCCAGCGTGAGTGCTGTTGAATCGCACCGTCCCGATGTCAGACGCACCGCCGAGTGGTTTCGCAATCAATTTGCTAACATGGGGTTGCAAGCCGAACTCCTCGAAACGGAAGGACATCCACTCGTCTTTGCCGAATATGTTCCGCCAACGGCAACGGAAAAGACACCGACAATCTTGGTGTACGGTCATTACGACGTTCAACCGCCCGACCCGCTCGACCTTTGGATTTCCCCCCCCTTTGAACCAACTATCCGAAACGACAATGTCTATGCTCGTGGAGCCACAGATGACAAAGGACAATTCCTGACCCATGTGTTTGCCGTTGAGTCGATTCTCAAATCGCAAGACTCGCTACCATGTAAAATCAAATTTATTGTCGAAGGGGAAGAGGAAAGTGTCGGCAGCCAAGCACTCGAACACTTTTTGCATACCGACGAGGGCAAACAAAAACTGGCATGCGACTGTATTGTAGTGAGCGATACCAGTCAGTTTGCACAGGGACAACCGACCATTACCTACGGACTTCGGGGAATCATCGCTTTTGAACTCTTTTTGACGGGACCCAATCGGGACTTGCACAGCGGCACGTTCGGTGGCTCCGTATTCAATCCGGCGATTGCGCTCACCAAGATATTGTCGCAGTTTATCGACGAAAATGGTGTCGTTCAGATTCCGCAATTTTACGACGATGTGATTCCGCTGACGGATCGGGAACGAAGTCAATTTGCGTCATTATCTTTTGACGAAACCGGATTTTTCGCTAAAATCGGTTTGGAATCAGGCTTCGGCGAAAAGGGTTATTCAACAAACGAGCGGCGGTGGGGAAGACCGACGTTTGACATCAACGGCATCACGGCGGGGTATCAGGGGGAAGGATCGAAAACGATCATTCCGAGCAAGGCTTCGGCAAAGTTTACGTGCCGACTGGTTCCGAATCAAGACCCGGAGAAAATTGCAGCGGCGGTGCGTTCTTACATCGGCACACTGATTCCATCCGGTATTGTTTGGGAATTATCGGTCCAGCATGGTGCGGCGGGAATGAGACTTGACCTTGACCAGAGTAAGTTTGTCGAACCCATGTCGGCGGCATTGGAACACACGTTCGGAAGAAAACCGGTTTTTATCCGAGAAGGAGGCTCTATTCCGATAGTAGCGGAGTTTAATCATGTGTTGCAGGCGGACGTTCTGCTGGTTGGTTTGGGACAGGACGACGATGCTCTTCATTCGCCGAACGAAAAATTTGCATTGTCCAGTTTTCACAACGGCATTCTCGCTTCGGCAAGATTTTTGAAGCAATTTTGAACTCCCCCATTTACGTCTTGAAGTCCTGTACTCTTGACATTTCGGCGTTTGATATTACAATTTTTCACACTTTTACGGTGATCGTAGTTCAATCGGTAGAGCACAGGATTGTGGTTCCTGGTGTTGTGGGTTCGAGTCCCATCGGTCACCCTCATTGGAAAGGCTCTATGAATCTTGTGATCGGCGGCACCGGCTTTCTCGGCAGAGAAATTGCTTGTCAACTTTTGGAACGAGGACAGAAAGTTCGGACGCTTTGTCGCCGAAACGGAGATGTGCCGGAAGGTGCCGAAGTCCTGCTCGGCGATCTTGCCGATCCGGCATCGCTGCAAAAAGCATGTCAAGGAGTCGAAACCGTCTATCATACCGCCTCAATTCCCAGTATTTCCGTCCACTGGAAACCTTTTTACGAGACAAACGTTCTTGGTGCGCAAAACGTGTTGAACGCTTGCAAGGCAACCGGTGTGCGGAAACTGATTTACACGAGCAGTGCCAGCGTGATTTTTAACTGCCGATCACAGCCGGGAATTGATGAAACCGCCCCCTATCCCGACCGTTGGCTTGCTCACTATCCGCACAGCAAGGCGATTGCCGAAAAAATGATTCTGGATGCCGCTTCCGATTCACTCCTCACTTGCGCTCTTCGCCCCCATTTGATTATCGGCACGCGGGATCGGCATTTGATTCCACGTCTCTTGGCAAGAGCGAAAGCCGGTCGGCTCTTTCGAGTCGGTGATGGATCGAATCTAATTGACATTATTTTCGTTGGCAATGCCGCCTGGGGACACATTCAGGCGGCGGACGCACTGACGAGCAAAGAGAGTCCGGTCAATGGAAATGCTTATTTTCTTTCGCAGGGAGAGCCGGTCAACTGCTGGGATTGGATCAACGAGGTTCTCGCGATGAAAGGCTTGCCGACGGTAAGGCGGTCGATTCCGTTGTCAGTGGCGTGGGCACTCGGACTGGCACTGGAAAATTGGTACAAATGTTTCCGACTGCAAGGGGAGCCGGTCATGACTCGTTTTCTTGCCGCCCAACTGGCTCACACGCACTACTTGAACATCAGCAAGGCGAGACGGGATTTCGGCTACGCTCCGTTGATTTCTATGTCCGAAGGGATGAAGCAATTGGAACATTCATCCTACTCTTGAGGCTCTCAGTGGAAGAGATGAATTTTTTACATCTTTGCCTGAAATCTACCTTGGCGAGAGGGTGCAGATGACCTGTTTTTGTGCATTTTTCGGCGGGGCTTCGAGTTTGCCGATGTCTTCCAGCATTTCGATCATTCGATACAAGATTTTTGATCCTTCTTCGACATGGGCATTTTCGCGTCCCCGAAATTTGACGACGATCTGCACTTTATCCTTATTCGTCAAAAATTCTCTGGCTTTGTTCACCTTCACCAAGAGGTCATGTTCTCCGGTTTTGGGATGGAGCCAAACCTCTTTCAGTTTCGACTGGTGAACATGGTGTTTGTTCAGGCGTTTTTTTTGCTGGTAACGGTACTTGCCGTAGTCCATTATTCTACAGACGGGGGGGCGGCTGTCGGAAGCCACTTCAACGAGATCGAGACCTGCTTGTCTCGCCTTGTCAAGGGCTTCGGAGGTACTCATGATTCCCAGTTGTTCCCCTTCTTCGGTAATCACCCGGACTTGAGGAACACGAATACCTTCGTTAACTCGTTGCCTATCTTTATCCCTGTTGTCTCTTGGTGCGCCCGATGTCCTCCTCAATGCCATAACAGATGGGGGTTAGTGTAACTCGATGCAGTTCCAGAATTAACCGAAACAGCAACCTCGCATTCTAACATTTTCACAATCTGTTTGTAGTAGGGGGGCGGGCTGTTCACGAAAAACGAAAACTCCGATGGGGTGAAGAGGACTATCTATTTCCCATGAATGGAATATAATACCTCTGCGTTTTGATTCTGGTTTTATTTTCCTTTTCAAATCCAATGAAAACAACACCGCGAGTTTTTCTCTCCGGCTTTGCCGACGAATCGACCAATAATAAAACGATTGTCGAGCAGTTTGCGGTTTATGCCGCTCTGGGACTCCAGTATTACAGCATCCGATTTGTGAACCTCGGCGAAGGGGTGAAGAATGTCATGAAACTGACGAAAAGTGACATTCAGCGGATCCGGCAATTTCAGGATGAATACGGACTCAACGTGTCATCGCTCGGTTCGCCGTTGGGAAAAGCAAAACTCAAAGACGTGGACGACGGCACCAATAACACGTACACACCCATCAATAAATATCTCGACGATGTCAGGCAGGCTTGTGAACTAGCCCATGCGCTTGAAACAAAATTGATTCGTGGATTTTCGTTCTATCCCCCCAAAGGAGCGAATCCGAGGGACTACCTTGCCCAGTCCGTCGAGTGGCTCGGTAAAATTGCCGAAGTCTGCCACCGGAGCGATTTAACGTTCGGACTGGAAGTTGAAGCGAATCTCGTCGGACACGAAGGACACCTCTTGAACGAAATCTTTCGGCAAGTCAATCATCCGGCAATGCTGCTGGTTTTCGATGGCGGGAACATCGTGATGCAAGGGTATTCCACGCAGGAAGTGTACGAACAATACGAGGCAATGAAGCCCGGTCTCGGGTGGATGCACATCAAAGATTACATGCTACACAGACATACGGACAAAGGGGGACATGTCGATGAAGACAAAATGAAGAACTTTGTTCCGGCGGATCAAGGGGATGCGGGACACGAACGGATTCTCCGTGACTTGGCAACACTGCTTCCGCAAATGGAAGAGAAGTTAAAGAGTCGGGGGATACCGGGGGTGTTTCTGGATTTAGAGCCGCACGTCAAAGGGGGCGGTCAATATGGTGGTTACAGCGGTCCTGACGGAATGGGCGTTGCCCTTCGGGCACTGTGCCGAACGCTGGATTTCGTTGGTATTGCGTATCATCTGCGTGATTTCAACGACATTCGAGCCGCACGAGGATTTTAGGGACAGAAAATCGCAATCGGACTGTCTTGACAGGATGCAGGCTTTTGCGTAGAATGCCGCCGTGTCGAGATTCAGTCCCGCAACGAGCGAGATGAGAGGCCATGTCTATTGAATTTGTTGAAATTTGCTGATTGTGCAAAAAGGCAACGCTTTTATTCAAAAAGACCATAGACGGGCATTATAACGTAGGGTACAATACGTAGTGAGAGAGTATTCATAGAGGTTTTTTTACCAACCAGAACGAAAGGAGATTTTATTATGGCAGTATTTCATTACAAACGACAGCCGAGTGCGTTCACGCTCGTGGAACTTCTGGTTGTCATTGCGATCATCGGAATGTTGATCGCCCTTTTGTTGCCTGCGGTGCAGGCAGCCCGCGAAGCCGCACGGCGAATACAGTGCACGAATAACCTGAAGCAACTCGCTATTGCGTTGCACAACAATCACGACACCTACGGCGAGTTCCCGGTCAATTCTGTCCTCCAGAAGACAGGTGCCTATTACAATGCACCCGGTTCTTGGCAGGGTAATACGTCTGCTGGTGCAGGTACTGCCACTACCGGTTTCAATGGCTACCAATATGGACGGCTTGCTTACATTACGGCACTGCTCCCCTTTATGGAATACGTTCCACTGTATGATCAGTGCATGATTTCGCGTTGCTCAAACGCTGGCGATGTCGGTTCTCCTGCTTCTCCCGCATCGGCAAACTACATCAATCCCTTCCTTGTGGATGATAGGGACGACCAGCCCTGGCTCAAACAGGTTCCCGGATTGTTATGCCCCTCGGACAGTGGAGATCGCATGGGACAGGGATTCTCCATCCTTAACAATACCGATAACCGACTGGGTCGAATCAATTACATGTGTAGTGTCGGGGACTGGCCTGCTCTTGACATTTACGCTTGCAGGAGTTCCGGTGACCTCAACGCAACCCGAAACGACCTCGCTTTCCACTTTGGTGGTACTACAACCGGGACCCCGCCCGTAAACCTCACCGCCGAAAACTACAGAAATGACAGAGGTGCGTTTTGCGGCTATGAATGGGCTCCCGGGTCACCGGCTGGTGCTGCCGCAGTGAAAGTCCATGAAAAGGTAGGGGGCAAGTCCATGGGGGGAATCCCTGATGGAACCAGCAATACGATTGCACTTGCCGAGAAATGTCGCGCTAATCTAACCTCTGGTGCCGTAGAGGCTAACAGGGATTTCAGGAGAGCACTTGCCAATGGTCAGTCGACTGCTGTTCCGACGGAAGCGAAGGGTACTACCGCTGCGGGGGTAAATGCTAGTTCTAACATCGTTGGGGGTGCCGGTAATCCCAGCCTGTGTTGGGGGGTGAATATACTCCAGACGGGTAAAAATAAGTCGAATCTGCTGAAAGTCAACGCACAGACTGAAACCGCCGGTACCCGGTGGAATTGTGCAATATCCGCCTTCTCAACTGTTTCGATAGTGCTCCCCCCCAATTCGCCGTCATGTTCCGGCGGATCGAATTTGAATCGGTTAATGAACTCAGCGACCAGTGAGCACACCGGTGGTGTGAATGTTGCGTTGTTCGACGGGTCATGCCGATTCATGCCGGATACGGTCGACACCGGTGGTGCCACCACGGGCGCAGCATTCCCGCGGTCAGGAAGACCTTCTCCATTCGGTGTTTGGGGAGCGTTAGGCTCCATTGACGGTGGTGAAACGCCGACAACGCTGTAGAACTTGTACGAGAGAGATTTTCAAAAAAGAGTGGGGGGGCAAGCGTCCCCCCGGCTTGTTTTTGGTTGGGATAAGGTTTCGTTATTCCGCGTGGGCGGGAGTCCAGCAGAACAATCTGTTGTTTGGGTTCCCGCTCTCCGGGCATGGTGACGGTTGTCCCATCGTTAATTTAGACCCAACGACGTGCCAACAGAAGAGTTACGCAGATACCATAAACCTCCTTCTAACCTAATACTAAACTATGCAAATCAGATTATTCATTATTACATTACTCGCAGTTTCGGTTTTTCTCGGATGTGGTGGACCGAAGCGTCCCGCGGGGTTGCCCCCGCTCTATCCATGCGCTGTTACGATTACTCAGGGAGGGGTACCGCTCGAGGGAGCAGTTGTGTCGCTCGTCCCGGAGGGTGGTGGTTTGGCGCGGTGGAATGCCAGTGCGGAAACGAATAGTAATGGAGTGGCAACAATCATGACCCACGCCGAGTTTTCCGGTGCGCCAGCAGGAACGTTCAAAGTTCTTGTGAAGAAGGAAATGCAATCACCGCCAACTCTCCCGGTGCCGCCGAAAGAGGCGGATTATGACGAATTTGTGAAGTACAATACACATGCTGCTACCCAGCCGTGGATTCGGTACGTCGAAAAGAAATACGGCAACGCCGATGAAACTCCTCATAGCATCACGGTTGCCAAGGGGAAGAACCAGGCGACGTTTGATGTCGGCGAAGCCATCGAAGAGATCGTCAAGTGAGTGATGCTCCGATGTCTCGGACTGTTTCGTCATTCCCGCGCAAGCGGGAATGACGGTGTTTTTGCAAACTTGTCGACGTACTGCCATTCCCGTGTGTTTGTGGCGCACGGTGTTGCGGTTTGCTCCGTTTTAGAGTACGATGAAGGACTATTTTGTACGTATAATTTCCGAAGACGTTCGTGCGTTTTGCAAACCGTTTCACTTCTCCCGCCAATTTGAACACTGGAAAGGAATCCCAGCATTGGCTCGTGGTTCGCGGTGCAAAACAAAACAATCTTAAAAACATTGACGTTCCCTTTCCGCTCGGTACATTTTCTGTCGTTACCGGTGTGAGCGGAAGTGGAAAAAGTTCACTCGTCGACGACATCCTTTGGAAGTCCCTCGCCAAGACCCTTCATCGGGCAAACACCCAGCCCGGTGCCCACGACGCACTCGAAGGAATCGAATATCTGAACAAGGTCATCCGAGTGGATCAACAGCCCATCGGTCTCACGCCGACATCCAATCCGGCAACGTACACCGGTGCATTCGATCAAATTCGAGAACTCTTCGCCCAACTTCCCGAAGCCAAAGTCCGAGGATACGCTGCCCGGCGTTTCAGTTTTAACGTTCCCGGCGGACGCTGCGAAAAATGCGAAGGCGCAGGACAACTCAAAATCGAAATGCACTTTTTGCCCGACGTTTGGATTCCATGCGAATCTTGCGAGGGAAAACGGTACGATGCCCAAACACTCGCCATCCAGTATCGGGAACGGTCGATTGCCGACGTTCTCGAAATGAATTGCGGCGAAGCCATCGAACTCTTTCAACAAGTACCGAGTATCCGCAGAACCATCCAAACGCTCTGCGATGTCGGGCTCGACTACATTGCACTGGGACAATCGGCACCGACGCTTTCCGGCGGAGAAGCCCAGCGGGTCAAACTCGCCGCCGAACTTGCCCGACCGGACACGGGACGGACACTCTATCTGCTCGACGAACCGACGACGGGACTGCATTTTGACGATCTGCAAAATCTGCTCAACGTACTCCATCGGCTCGTTGATCTTGGCAACACCGTCATTGTGATCGAACACAATCTCGACGTCATCAAGAATGCCGACTGGATCGTGGACCTCGGTCCCGAAGCGGGAAATGAGGGGGGCAACCTCGTCTTTGCGGGGACACCGGAAGAACTCATTGAGCGACAGAAAAAGGCACAGAGTGGGGGGCGGAAGCCTCCCGGTAGCAAAAACAAAAGCCGGAATGGAGCGCAGCGCAATGACGGAGGGGAAGTTTTTCTCTCTTACACGGCGCAGGCACTCTTGCCGGTTTTTGATGTCGGAGAGTTTGCCGAACGAAAACCGATTCATGAAAACATGGAATCGACAGCGGAAAAAAAAATTGATCTTCGGGAATTCGGCATGGATGCCAAGATGCCCTGGGAATCGGACGGTTCCCGTTGGCATACCAAAGATCGTGTCAGCCGCACTGGACAGCCTATCCATTGGGAAGGGCGGATATTGGCGGAAGTCATTCGGAGGATCGAAGTTTCGGAGGAATTCGCACCGGTCAACTGGAATCACCGAAGCGTTGTGGAAGTTACTGCTCCCAAAAAGCAATTCGGCTGGTTTATGCATGCGATCACGGCGGAAGAATGGTTGTTGAAAATGAAATTTCGGGTGCCGAGAAACACGTTCAACAAAATGTCTCTGATCACCCGACTGAACCTAAAACCGCTAAATGACGTGGAAGAGATTCCCTTGTACGGAACAAAGCCGAGAGTTCGTGTGGCTCCGAAAGGACGCTGGCAGGAAATCGAAGTCAGACCGTACTCATGGCAAGAGATCGACCGAAAGGAATTTTGGGATTTTCTCGACACGTGTATCAAGGAATTTTCCGGTTTCATTGCGGGGACAGTGAATCCGAAAGATTTAATGCCCTGGAAGGTTCTGGGAAAAACGTGGCATTTCATGGCAAGGGGACTCGTTGGTGGCAAAAATCTTCGTTGGGATATTTCACTCCTTACGGAACTTTTTGACATCATCGAAAAGATTGCCGGAGACTTACGCATCGTTTGGTCCAATAAGGTGTTGGTGCCGTTTTATCGTCCGGCATCCCGAAAGCGGTCGTTTTTTTACAGAACGACTTCGGAGGGACGAGCCATTCCTGATGTCGTCGTTCATACGAAGCGGGTCGATGCAGTGTACGTCGATATTTATGTTCCCAAAAATTCCGTTCCGTTGGGGAAAATTCAGAACATTGGCAGCGATCCACTCGTGAATGGCGAAAATCCTCTTTTCGATATTTTGCAATTTCGATTTTCGGAAAAGAAAGAGTTAAAGTCGAAAGAATTTCAGAAGTTGCTGCGCGGGGCATTGGCGGAGTAAAGTTTCCGCCAATCGATGCTGTGCGTGAGTGAGCGGAACCGCAAGTGCAGGCGGGACTCCTACATTTCGTTGCCCATTTCTCGGGAGCGTAGCGTTGCCGCTTCGACGGCTCCGATCAGTGCCGCTCGAAAACCAGCCTGTTCCAGCGCATGCACCCCGCTGATCGTCGTTCCACGCGGACTGCATACCTTGTCCTTTAATGCTCCCGGATGTTCATTCGTGTGCAACAGAACATCAACGGCACCTCGTACCGTATGGGCAGCCAACTGGATGGCACGTTCCCGGGACAATCCCATCTTGACCCCGCCATCTGCCATTGCCTCAATCATCATGTACACGTAGGCGGGTCCGCTTCCCGATAGTCCCGTTACCGCATCAAGTTGCCGCTCTGGAACTTGGATCGCAATTCCGACCGTTGTTAACAAATCGGTCGCCAATTTCACATCGTCCGGCTTGACCCCTTCCGAAGTACAAAAACCACTTACTCCTTTGCCAACCAGACAGGGAGTATTGGGCATCACTCGCACCAATCGAGCCGTGTTTCCGATTTCTTTCAGGTACGTTCGGAGGGGAATTCCCGGCGCAACGGTGATCCAAAGCGGATTAAATCCGTTTGCCCGAAGTGCGCCGATGGATCGTAGCACTTCTCCCATTTGTTGCGGTTTGACGGCAAGAAAAACAACGTCAGAACCTGCAACAAGGTCCTTGATAGAAGTCACCGTGGTGCCGCCGGTTTGATCGAAAAACCTCTGAGCGGCTTCGGGATTAATGTCATGTCCCAGCAGTTGTTCCTTTGTGATTGACTGTGTTTGGAGAAGACCGCGAGCCAATGCCCGCGCCATGTGTCCTGTGCCGACAAATCCGATACGCTTGTCCATAGATATTCACCAAAAAAGTTTTCCTCAAAGGAAAAGGGACATAATCTCAACCACAATTATAGCCGCATTATCCGCAGGATGTCAAGTATCGCAAGAGCGCAATGGCGTAATGCCGGGTAGTTTTCCCGTTCAGGAGTTTTGGTACAATGGACGACGATTTTACGGTTTCTTTGTTGCCCTCCATTCCCATGCGAACTCTCTTTTGGACTTGTACGTTGGTTCTTTTTCTTGCCTCGTTCGTTTCTGCCCAAGATTTAGAGCAGTTGAAAAAAACCGTTGACGACAATAGACCGACCACACTTCCCGATGATCTTGGTCGCAAACCTCCGTCGCAGGAACTCGTCGATGCCTGCAAAGCGGCAGTCAATGCAGCAAATCAGATTTACGCTCTGCCGGACATAGATGAAGCAAGCCGGCTCTGGACGTTGCAGCGTGAAGCCACTGCGCTCATCGTCCTCGCTTATGCCGAAACACCAACCTACTATCCCCGACTGGCGGTCATTAGCAACGAATTGGAACGACGTGGTCTCACTAAAATTGGCAAAGAAGCCGAAAAACACGTTTTGAAAATCGGTGTTGCAGTCGCTACTGCAACCAAGCCGGTGGGCAATATGGGCATCAATGTCGAATCGCTTGCCGAACGGATGGTCTTGTATGCAGAACAGTATCCCGACACCGAATCGATACAACTCATCGACCAGTTTTTGTTGGCGGTGCGATCCATGACTGCGATTCCCCGCGACCGCCGGTTAGCCGTGATTGCACCGATTTTTCAAAAATACTTTCAGTCGATCAATCACACGGCAAGGGCAAGAGCCCTCGAATCGGACATTGCCCGGTCAACACTGCCCGGTAATCCCATGCAACTGATGGGGGTCGATATTAATGGCAACGAATTGAACCTGAATGCGCTGTACGATAAAGTCGTGTTGCTCCAATTCTGGGGAACGTGGTGTCCCCACTGTAAGGAGCAGATTCCCAACTTGATTTCACTTTATGAAAAATATAACCAGTCCGGTTTGGAGATTATCGGTGTCAATACAGGAGTCCAAGGAGATGACGAAAGAAAGGTGAAACAATTTGTCGAAGCAACGACGTTTGGGGGCAAAAAAATTCCTTGGAGGATTTTGCACGAAGGACTCGGCGAACGCAAGAATAAAACAACTCTCACAAAACTCTATGGCATTGACGAGTTACCGGTGTTGATTCTGATTGGTCGAAACGGGAAAGTGCTGAACTTGCATCCGTTGCCGAGTACGTTGGATGATCTCATTGCAGATGCGACCTCACTGCTCGCCACAGTCGAGTTTACCGAAGAAGAAAAAAAACAGATCGAAGAGATGAGAAAGAAGCGGGAAGAAGAAATTGATCAACAAATCAGGTCGGGACTTTCTATGCCATAACGTGTTTGGGATTCCATTTGCCATCATTTCATTTGCTATCATTCGTATCGATGAGGACCACTTTTATGTTAATCCGAACCTGCTCTGCTGCAAGCGTGTTGTTCTGCCTTCTCACCGCTATTGCCGCCGCTCAAGGCACTCCCGGCGGCAGAACGCCCATCATCACCGGCTTTACGCCGCTCGCCGAAAAGGAATTACAAGACGGAGTCATTCGGCTCTTTGATGGATTCAGTACCTACGGCTGGCAAGGAGACGTGAAAGTCGACGACGGAAAACTGTCGTTTACCGGAAAATTTGAAGATACTCCTCTCTGGTTTTTCGTCGATGAAATCGGCGTAATAGAAACAGAAGGAAAACTACGCATGAGTGAAACCTTCGCAGTCGTACAACCGGGCAAAATAAAACCGATGACCCCGCTCTTCGACGGTAAAACGCTCACCGGCTGGACACTCCACGACAAAGCCGAAGCCGTGGTCAAAGACGGGGCGATCCTCTTGACCAAAGGATCGGGATCATTGGAGTCCGACGGCAAATACGGCGATTTTATATTGCAACTGGAATACTTAACGCCGATTCGTCCCGATGGCAAGGGCATCAATAGCGGTGTCTTTTTTCGGTGTATTCCGGGAGAAAAGATGAACGGGTATGAATGTCAGATTCTCAACAATCCGGGGGAGAAGGATTATCAAAGTTTTATCGGGACGGACACGGGTGGCATTTTCCGTCGGCAGGTCGGTCGGAACGTGGGACCCAAGGATGGTGAGTGGAACTACCTCACGATTGCTGCCAAAGGAACTCGAATGGCAACGTGGGTCAATGGCATTCAGGTAACGGACTGGACTGACGAACGTGAGCCTCACGACAATCCACGCAATGGAAGCCGCACCGAAGCCGGTACGATCCAATTTCAAGGACACGATCCGGGCACCGAAATTTGGTTCCGAAACATCCGAATTCGGGAATTGTAGGGTGGTGGTTACAACGGCGAGAACAATCGCACTACTGCATACTCATAATCAAAAGCGGCAATGCGTCCTTCGGACAATGGCACCGCTGCAAAGTAACGCCCGCCCGGCTCCGTCGGTGTTCGTCCCAACGTTGCCGGAACATCCTCCAAAATGTTCGGTCCCGCAACCACTGTGTCGAGGTGCCCGTCTGTCCTGAAAATTTTGATCCGAGGGATCGCCTTCTCGACCGTCAACATGCGTCCATCGTCCAGTGCTGCCAATCCAATCGGATTACAGCAACCGGCAAAGCCGCTCAAACTGCTCGAAGGTTCCCCCCAACTTAATTCCGGTTGGTAAAAGCCGTCCTGCGTGAAAACATCGACCCGATGCCTGCCCGGATTCGCTATGTACAACAGACCACTCTGGTGAGAAAACGTCATTGTGATCGGGGCGGCATAGACGACGAAACCATCAAAAGGTTTTGCGTGCCGCGAGAAAACACTCGTTACATGTACCGGACTGGCACTGGTACCTATCGCTAATGTATGCCAATGGTCAGATGGATTAAAGCGATAGATAAGACGATTACCAGTGTCGGCAGCAAACAGGTATTTCGATGTTAAAACAAGGCTTCGGATGTCCAATTTTTCGTCGTTCAACTCATGAGAAGCCACTTGCTTACCTTCGGCGTGATAGATCGCAATCTGTGCCAGATGAGCGACGACGATTTTGTCGGTAAAAATGGTGTTCGGCGTGCCGCAAACGATTGCTCTCGGTTCTTCCGGCAGATCAATCGTTCTCAGTAGCGTGCCGGTGTCGTCAAACAAGGAGAGCCTCGGTGGATCGGCAGAACCAATCACAAAGGTCGAATCGTCAAAAAGGGCAAAACATGTTGCTTTTCCTCCAATTGGACAAGCAAAGACGGCTGTTTGCTGATAGCCGATCCACTCCGGCGGAATGTGGCGTAAGTCTGTTTTCGGCTGCCCATTGCGGCGGTTGTACTCGATCTGATAAACGATGAATGTGCCCGCGAAAGCAAGGAATCCGACCAGCAAATGGAGTATAAGTTCCGTGAAAGGGGATTCCCAAGGGACTGCCGGAGTTGCCGTCGAGTACAATAGATCAGAGCCGCAATCTTCAGATTGAGGCTCCGGTAATGGCGGTACTTTATTCATCGTCGTAAACTTCATCGTCTGCACTCTGCTCATCGTCCGCAGTGTCGTGTCCAAATTCTTCGTCGAGCATTTTGGAAACAAGGAGTTGGTTTTTCACTCCTTGATCGAGAACAAATTGGATATGCGGTACATATCGGGTGTCAATGCGTTTGGCGATTTTGGACTGGAGAAAACCAGCACACGACTTGAGTCCTTTCAGACAGAGATTCTGTTTAGTTTCGTCTCCCATGACAGAGACATAGACTTTTGCCGTTTGCATATCGCCGGAGACTTCGACGCGCACAACGGTCACGTCCTTGACTCTTGGGTCTTGAATTTCAGTGAGAATTGCCATTCCGACGACTTGCCGAATGGCTTCTGCTGCTTTAAGGGTGCGTCTTGACATAATGTTAGTCTAATCCGAAAAGCGGAAAAATCAAGATACCGGAGCGACGACTCTCTCAATCTGCCAGTCCGCTAACAAGTTTTTCAGAAACAGGTTGCCAACCTCGTTTCAAACATTAAAAAAACAGGCACTCGGCTACCTGACAGGGGGGCTGTCTTCGGAAGATAAAAAAGTCGGCGAAGCC
>Ga0123353_10006290_pt1 | contig 15787 bp, 14 predicted proteins | sample TergutLab28metaG_3_FD_92763 | JGI IMG/M metagenome (GOLD analysis project Ga0123353, IMG submission 92763) | Labiotermes labralis P3 segment gut microbial communities from Petit-Saut dam, French Guiana - Lab288 P3 | ecosystem: Host-associated > Arthropoda: Insects > Digestive system > Gut ... | reverse complement strand
CGTCGATATCTCTCTGGTATTCCGGGAACGTGGAGGCGAGGATATGGCCGCGCAAGTCATAAACGGCATAAGCGAAGTCGCTTTTGGGCCACGCCGCCTGCCCGCCCGCCAGCCCGCCCGACTGCCCGTCCGCCAGCCGCCCCTCCAGCTCGTTTTGCAATGCATGGGCCGCGATCCGGGCGGCGGCGCGGCTTTCCTGGCCGAAGGGAAAAAGGAGGAGTGCCACCATATACAACGCCACGGCAAGCGTCATGCCCCCGGCTAAAACCGCAAACCGCCGCGTCCTTCTGACGATATACCTATTCATCCCACTTGTACCCAACGCCCCAGACGGTCTTGATATGAAACGCGTGGGCACGGGTGAGCTTTTCGCGTAGCCGCGCGATGTACACAGCGATGGTGTTTTCGTCTACATATTCGTGATAGCCCCAAATCTCGTCCATCAACTGAGATTTCGTAAACACCTGCCCCGGATGCGCGCTCAGGAAATCCAACAGGTGAAACTCTTTGGCGGTCAGCGGGACAGGGGTATCGCCCATGGTAACGGAATAAGCCAAAGCGTCAATCAACAGCGCACCGCCGCCGCCACCTCCTCCGCCTCCGTCGCCGCCGACACCGCCGCCGCCATCCGTTCCCGCCGCGGCGGATATTAGCCGCTTCGTCACGCTGCCGCTGTCGCTGCCTTTGGCATAGACGTTGTGGCGGCGCAGATGCGCCCTGATCCGCCCGGCCAGTTCCGGCAACGAAAAGGGTTTTGTCATATAATCGTCCGCGCCCATCCCGAGCGACAGCAGCTTATCCATGTCGGTATTCTTCGCGGAGATCATGATGATCGGCGCGCGGGATGTCTCGCGGATTCGGCGGCATAGCTCGATGCCGTCCACCCCCGGCAGCATGATGTCGAGCAAGACGACCTGCGGCGCCTGCCTGGACATCTCCAGCGCCTCCGGCCCGGTGAACGCCTGGGCAACGGTAAGGCCCTCGTTTTGTAAGTACGCCGCCACGACGTCAGACAGGTCGCGGTCATCTTCCACCAAAAGGATCGTCTCGTTCATGGCATCTCCCTGTATCTCCCTCGAAATGACTGGCAACCGGGCCGCTGTGGGCGCCGACCCCTACAACCATTGGTTTTCTTTCAGATAATTGAAGATTTTTTCCTCGCGCCCCGCGTCATCCTTCCCATACCGCCCGAGAGCCAGATCCCCCACGATGCGGCCATCCTTGAGGTACAGCAGGCGGTTCGCGCGGGATGCCGCTTTCATGTCATGCGTGACCATCACGATGTTTTGCCCGGCGTCGTTCAGTTCGGTCAGCGTGTCGAGCACCTGCTCGCCCATCGAGGAGTTCAACGCGCCCGTGGGTTCGTCCGCGAAGATGATCCTGGCGTTGTTGATCAGCGCGCGGGCGATGGCTACGCGCTGTTGCTGCCCGCCGGACATCTCGCTGGGATATTTTTTCTGGTCGCCCCACAGGCCGAACCGCTCCATCAGTTCCCGCGCCCTCGTGTTGACCGCTTTCTTGGCGTCTCCCCCATTATACCCGCAATAGGCGACATTTTCAAATGCGGTCAAGTCCGGCAACAGATTGATGCTTTGGAAGACAAACGCGATCTCCTGTTTGCGCAAGGCTTCCAGCTCTTTCGGGCGAATGTCGGTGATGTCCCGCCCCAGCACCTCGACCCGGCCGCCCGTCACGCTGTCCATGCTCGACAAGGCGTACAGCAACGTGGATTTGCCCGATCCGGAACTCCCCATGATGACGGAAAAATCGCCCTCATAGATTTCGATATCCAAGTTTTTCAGCACATGCAGCCCGGTTTTTCCCAGGATAAACGACTTGCAGAGGTTTTGTGTCTTGATCACGGTCGGCCTAGTCATTATTGTATCATCCTTTCCCGTTTATTGAAAGTTATTTTATCAAATTACTCTATTCCTTACTCTTCGATCAGCTCCTGCGGTGTGATCTTGCGTATTGGCAGGCAAAAAACCAGCGTCAGCGCCATGATCAGGATGAGTAAGCAAAGCAGTAGGAAGAGAACCTGCGGAATGGCCAGCAGCATGGCGTCGATGACGACGCCCGCGAACAACCCCCTGGAGATCGTCAGGTGGAGCGCCATGCCAAGGGCGGCGGCGACGATTGACAAGAGGAAAATACGCCATGCGCTGCGCGCGGCGATGTATGCTGTGGTAAACCCCAAGGATTTCATGATACCGTATTGCCTGCGGTTGTCGGCGTGATTTTGTAGGATGAGGTTGGTGATGCACAGCACGCTGAACAGAATGAAGGTCATGATCATGACGATCATGATAGGGGAGGCCATTTCTTGCACGCCCCTGGCCGCATCGATCACCATGTCGAGATCCTTGGCCGCCTGGACGCCTTGATATTCTTGATTGATCCTGAAAATCAATCCTTCGGGGGGCTCCCCGCCGTTCAGCTTGACAGAAAGCACGGCGGGCACAAACTCCACGCCGTGGGCAGGCAGGCTGCCCGACCAGAGCTGCACCGACTGGCCGTTATTGATCATGGCGTTATACGCGCCGGTAATTAAGAAGGTACCCTTTGTGTTTCCCAGCGTGAGGGAAATGTAGTCGCCCACGCCCAGCCCGAGATCGCCAAGCAATAGGTTCGTCATGGCAATTTCGTTTTCGGCCGACGGCGCCCGTCCCCGCGTGTAAGGGAGATCGGAAAAATCAGAGAAACACCAGGCGGACACGGCGTCGCTATGCTTGTACATTTCGTCGAATTTGACCGAAGTAGAAAACCAGTCCTCTGAAACGATCACCTTCCCCACGGGCGGACAGGATTCCAAGTCTTCTATCAACGAATCATCGATTCTGCCGGTCACGTAAAAATCGGCTTTGGGCAGGGAAAACCAAGCGTCAACATTTTCGCTTACATGATCAATGGTCGTCTTCATGGACAGCGAGAATACCGCCAAATAGAGCGAAACGCACAGGATGGATACGATCATCACGCTGTATCCCTTGTGTTTGCCGATATCATTCACCGCCATGGACAAAGGGGAATACGCATTCCTGATGATGGAACGCTTGAACTTCGCTTTCGAGGACGTGACGCCTATGCGCAGCGCGGCGACCGGCGTTATTTTCTTGATCGGGCGGGTAGCCGTATACACATTGAGAATGAGTACCAAGAATAACAATGCCAGGGAAATGAACAGCCCGGAAGCATAGGAGGGGCTGTCGGAGTAGCCTGTCATGTACCGCGCGGTCAGGCCGCTCAGGGCGTTTGCGGCCGGGAGGCCCGCCAGTGCGCCGATCGTGATGCTCATGCCGCCCACTAAGGCATAGCACTTGTAGTAAAACCCGCGTATGCTCCGGTTGGAAAACCCCTGCGACTTATATATCCCGATAGAGCGGTACTCCTTCATGAGATTAGCTCGTAACATGAAGCGTATCACGAAAACGGAAACGACAAAAATTAGCATGGCCGACAGGATTCCGACGCCGCCCATAACCATCGAAGAGGCGGACAGGGAGCTGATCAACGTGTCCCTGTCAATGGCCATTACTTTGTTGTACCCTTCGGTCAACGGGGAAATCAACGCTTTGGCGCCGTCCAAATCGCCCGCGACGCACAGCGGCACGATAAAGGCCGGCGGCAGTTCAGCCAGCGCGCCCATATCGTCAGGATTGACAAAAAAGAGGACCAACGATACATCTGTGGAAGGATTGATATAAGTGTTGACAAGCGCCCCCACGCGAAGTGGAAGGTCCCCCTGCACGATGATCGTGTCCCCGGTTTTCATGCCCTTCAGATCCGCCCACACCTTGGTGATCCACACCTCGCCGGGTCTTGGGCCCGGTTGATCCGTGTCCCCCTCTTTTGGCACGACCTCCCACAAGACATCCTTGCAATCCTCCAAGGGGAATACCATGATGATACCGGTTGCTTTCTTCCCCGCATATTCAATCGGCTCGGAAAGCTGCACGCCCTCCGCCGTCCCCAGATAAGCGGCTGGCAGGGCTTTTTGAATCGCGTCCGGGAGGTCTTTGTCGGAGCTGCTGTAAAACAGGTTTGGCATACCATCCCGGTTGTAGTATTCCTCGCCCAATCTGCCTGCCTCCATCGTGAAGCAAAGGCTGGCCGAAAAGATGAGCGCCGAGACAAACAGGACAATGCCCACAAGCGTAAATTGCAGTTTCTTGTGCCTCAGTTTTTTTAGCCACATAGGGTTCTCACATCCTTCCTGCCTAACAGTATGAAGGGCAATTCTTTCGCAATTATGACGCAATTCTAAATAAATTCTTACAAGCGACCCGCAGCCGCCAAGTCCAAACCACACCCACTCACAAATGAGGTTGCGTTTTGGTCAAAAACAGGTATAATATCTGTAAGAGCAGGAGGTGCCGGCAATGGCGCGATACTATTTGATGAACGGTGATCTCCGTGTCATGGCATTTGACCACACGGCCACGGAGATCGGCAACGCATATACGAATTTCGCCATTGATCATCCGAATCTGCTGCCGCCCGTTTTCCGGCGGGCAGATAACATGGGCTACGCCATGACCGACTGGGTGCAGCGCCGCACGATACCGGTCAACCGTCATCATATGGAGGCGGTGCTTGGCGCTGCCAATCTGGAGGATCGTTTTGACATCCTGCGTTACTGCCATGGCTTATCGCTGAACGACACATATTGGGTGCAGGCAGAAGACGAGGGGCTGCAATTTAGAGGCATCAACCTCTACGACAATCCGTTCGATGAGGCGCTGGGTTGGATTGCCTTCACGGGGCTACCCAGCAATATCTCCCGAAATTTGTCTTCGCCGGAATTCACCACGGATGGGATGCTTCCAAAGTATTGGCAACGCCTCTCGGCCGGTAACATCATCCTCTGTAAAGGCGGCACAGAAGGCTACTCCAACGCCGGTTTGGAGCCGTTCGCCGAGGTAATGGCCTATCTCATTGCCAAACGGATCGGCGTCAACACGATTCCATACCATTTAGAGCGGCGCAATGACAAGCCGGTTTCGGTTTCCAAGCTGTTCACGACCAAAGAAACCGGGTTGTTGACCGCAAATCATTATCTTGTGGAGGCGTTCCCCGGCTACAGCTTCATCAGTCTGGACATGGCGCTCACCCAAATGAAAAAAGATTTCGACGACCTCGCGCCTTTCTATGACATGTGTTTCTTTGATTACATCATTGAGAACGGCGACCGGCACTTGAACAACTGGGGTTTCTCGGTTGACAACGCGACACAGACGATCACCGGCTTCGCAACCCTGTGGGACAACGGCGCCGCGCTGTACTACGAGCGCGACGAGGAGATACGCGCCCGGTTCACATTCGCCAGCTTTGACATCCGTTACGGCTTCCTGAAAACCTGTACAACCCGGCGGGAACTGGCATCTAAGGCACGCGGGCTGATTGCCGCCATCGGCGACGGTAGCTTGGAACATGAGTGTATGGAAACCGTCAGCGGATACGAACGGTATGAAGCGCGGGTGAAACCAGCGCTGGCGTTTGTGGCGTCTCGTTGCCAGGGCTATATTGATAGTATCAAATGACCTATCAAATGACCGAACTACTTTTGAAATCGACGCTTGACAAGTCGCATCGACAGCTGTATACTAATAAACAGAAACCGTTGAGACGGAAGTAACGGCAATAACGCGCCATACAGAGAGTCCGGGTAGCTGAGAGCCGGGCAGGAAATGCGGGTTGTCAAATGGGCCGTTGAGGGCATGGTCAAAGGGACGTCAGTCCCGAGTATTCCATGACGTGAGGGCATACGTGAGTTGCCAGGGGTATGTTGGTATCCCGCAAAGCGCGCGAGCAATCGTGAATCAGGGTGGCACCGCGGATATTTTTGATATTCGTCCCTGGCAAGGCTTTGGCCTTGCCAGGGATTTTTGCGTCCCCGCACACAATTATTAAGGAGATGAGGACATGGCAAACGGACGATTTGGGATCTATGGCGGGCAATATGTCCCGGAAACACTGATGGGCGCGGTCCAGGAACTGGCGCGGTCATACGAGCGATGGCGCCGCGACCCGGGCTTTACCGACGAGCTGAACGATTTGCTCACGCAGTATGCCGGCCGGCCGTCACTCCTGTACTACGCGAAAAAGATGACCGCCGATCTGGGCGGGGCGAAAATATATCTGAAGCGCGAGGATTTGAACCACACAGGCTCCCACAAGATCAACAATGTTTTGGGCCAGGCGCTCCTGGCGAAAAGAATGGGCAAGGCCCGCCTGATTGCCGAGACCGGCGCGGGGCAGCACGGCGTGGCCACCGCTACCGCCGCCGCGCTTCTGGACATGGAATGCGAGGTGTTCATGGGCGGCGAGGACATGGAGCGGCAGGCACTCAACGTTTACCGCATGAAGCTTTTAGGCGCGAAGGTCAACTGCGTCGCGTCCGGCACGGCGACGCTCAAGGACGCGGTCAACGCCACCATGCGCGAGTGGGCGGGGCGCATGGACGATACCCACTACTGCCTCGGTTCGGTCATGGGGCCGCACCCCTTCCCCATCATGGTACGCGACTTTCAATCCGTGATTGGCCGTGAGATGAAAGAGCAGATCATGCGCCTGGAAGGCAGGCTTGCCGACGCGGTCATCGCCTGCGTGGGCGGCGGAAGCAACGCCATCGGTTCCTTTCATGCGTTTATCGGTGACGAGGGCGTGGAGCTGGTTGGCTGTGAAGCGGCGGGCAAAGGCGCGGAGACGCCCGACAACGCCGCTACCATGACCAACGGTTCCGTCGGGGTCTTCCATGGCATGAAGTCCTTCTTCCTGCAAGATGAATTTGGGCAGATTGCGCCCGTATACTCCATCTCGGCGGGCCTGGATTATCCCGGCGTCGGCCCCGAACACGCGAGCCTCTTTGCGAGGGGGCGGGCGAGGTATGTCGCCATTACCGACGCCGAAGCGGTGGAAGCGTTTGCGTACCTGACCCGGACGGAGGGAATCATCCCGGCCATCGAAAGCGCCCACGCCGTGGCCTACGCGCTGCAATACGCGCCGACACTCGGCCATGACAAGATAATCGTCATAACCCTATCCGGGCGCGGCGACAAAGACGTGGCCGCCATCGCCAGATATCGGGGACATTCGGGACATTCGGGATGTAAGGGGGCGCCCATCCATGAATAGAATCAATAATATCAATAGAATCAGCGAGGCATTCTCTGCCGGCAAGGCTTTCATCCCGTTTGTCACCGGCGGGGACCCGGATTTGGAAACGACAGAAAAGTTATTGCACGCGCTTGATGAGGCGGGCGCGGACATCATAGAGATCGGCGTCCCGTTCTCCGATCCGATCGCCGAAGGGCCGGTCATCGAGGCGGCGGACGAACGCGCCCTGAAAGCCGGGTGTACGGTGGATAAACTATTTGCCCTTGTATCGCGCGTCCGGGCCGATATCAAAATCCCATTGCTGTTCATGACCTACTACAACCCCATATTCGCGTACGGCGTATCGAAGTTTACCGAACGTTGCGCCGCCTGTGGTGTAGACGGGATCATCGTACCCGACCTGCCGTTCGAGGAGCGGGGCGAACTGCTAGGCCCCTGCGCATCGCGCGGTCTCGCGCTCATTTCCCTCATCGCGCCGACTTCCGAAGATAGGATTACACGCATCGCGACGAATGCCAGCGGTTTCCTCTACTGCGTTTCATCGCTGGGCGTCACCGGGGAGCGGGGGGAACTGGGGCACAGCGCGCGCCGCATGGTGGAACAGGTCAAGCGGGTCTCAGGCATCCCTTGCGCGGTGGGGTTTGGCATCTCCACGCCGGGACAGGCGCGTGACGTGGCGTGCTTCGCCGACGGCGTGATTATGGGAAGCGCCATCGTGCGCATCATAGCGGAACATGGCCGCGATTGCGTCGAGCCGGTCCGCCAATTCGCGAAAAATGTGATTGAATGTATGAAAGGATGTATAAAACGATGAAAGACATGGTAAAAGGAATACTCGGGAAAATCACAGCCCATCAGGAACTGACCGAATCGGAGATCTCCGAACTGATCGCCGCCATCCATGAGGGGACGGTCAGCGACGTCCAAATCGCGGGCTTCCAAGTGGCCCTGCTGATGAAGGGCGCTTCGCTGAAAGAAACCGCGTACATCGCCAAAGCCATGCGGGACAACTGTGTCCCCTTGAAGCCAAACACGAGGGAAGAGACCATGGACACCTGCGGCACGGGCGGCGGGCTCTCCACCTTCAATATTTCCACGGCGACGGCGATCGTCGCCGCGGCCGCGGGCATACCCATCGCCAAGCACGGCAGTCGATCCATCGCCAGCCTCTCCGGGAGCGCCGACGTGCTTGAGGCGCTGGGCGTCAACATCCATTTACAGCCCCGCGACGCGGAGCGGATGATCGAGGAGATCGGCATCGCGTTCCTCTATGCGCCGCTTTTCCACCCGGTCATGGGCAAGGTCCTGCCGCCGGAGCAGGATTTGGGCATCAAGACCATTTTCTATTCCATCATCGGGCCGCTGATCAACCCCGCTTTCGCGCCCCGGCACCTGCTCGGCGTATACAAGCCGGACCTGCTCGACACCGTCACCTATGTGGCCCGTGAATTGGGCTATACCAACGCCATGTTTGTCCATGGGCTGGACGGCCTAGACGAGATCTCGCTCCTGGGGAAAACACGGGTCAACCATTTGAAAAACGGCGAGGTCGCCACGTTTGAAATCGCGCCGGAGGATGTCGGGTTGGCCCGATGCGCCCTCTCCGACATCAGGACCGGCACGCCCTTTGAGAACGCCGAGACCATAGACGGCGTTTTTTCAGGAAGGACAAATGGGGCCAAACGCGACGCCATTCTCTTGAACGCGGCCGGCGCGCTGATCGTCGGCGGGCGGGCCGGTGATTTCAAAACAGGCGTCGCCCTGGCCGGCGAATTGATCGACAGCGGCGCCGCCGCGAAGAAACTGCGGGCACTGCGGGAAATGTCCAACAGTTTCGTGACGGATCTGTGAGAGCCCGGTTTTCACCCGCGATTGTGGCGGAAAACGCGCGCGGATTCATCTGCGTGATACCCGACCTCAAATGCGCCTCGCCGAAAGAGGGGGATTTGTTGCAAGGCCGCGATCCCGTGGAAACCGCAAAGACCCTTGTCGGCTGTGGCGCGCCCGCGCTGTCGGTCGTCACCGAACGGGAGCGGTTTGGCGGTAGCCCCGCGTTGCTTAACGCCGTCGCGCGGGCCGTCGATGTGCCGGTTCTGCGGAAAGATTTCATCACGGACGAGGGCATGATCGCGGAAACGGCGGCGCTTGGGGCGTCGGCGGTCTTGCTGATCTGCGCCCTCCTGGATGAAAAGGCCCTGGGTCGGCTGTACGAAAAAGCGAATGAACTGAAACTGGAACCGCTTGTGGAGGTCTGCTCCGCCCGGGAAATGGAATGGGCAAGGAAATGCGGCGCGCGGCTGGTTGGCATCAACAACCGGGACATCATGGCTTTAGAGCTGGACGACGGCGGCCCGGCCCGGACGGCCGCGCTGGCCGCCGGCGCGCCCGCCGGTTCCCTACTTGTCAGCGAGAGCGGAATTCTGACACGGCCAGATGCGATGTTGGCGGCCTCGGCCGGCGCGAACGCGGTTCTGGTCGGGACGGCGCTGTGGCGGGCCCATGATATGGGGGCCATGTATCGGTCCCTGCATGTGAGAAGGAGGGCTACCCCTTGCGCCCCATCGTAAAAATCTGCGGTATAACACGCGCGGAAGATGTGAAAATGTGCGTCCGGCATGGTGCGGATATCGTAGGGTTCGTCGTCGATTACCCGCGGCCGGTCCCGTGGAATTTGCGCGCGGCAGACGCAAAAGGGCTTATCTCCGCCGTGCCGTCTCCGGCGGGGACCTGTATCGTCACGGGCGGGCCGCCAGGCAAGGTGCTCCGGCTGGCCTTGGAACTGCAACCAGATTACATCCAGCTCCACGGCGGGGAGTCCCTCGCGGACACCGCACGCCTGGCCGACGCGCTGAGGCCGCGCGGCGTAAAAATCATCAAAACCGTTTTCCCGGACACATCGAAAGAAGCGGCGATTGCGTTCTGCGCGGCGGGGGTTTACGCCCTGTTGCTTGACCCGCGTGCGCCGGAGAACGCCGCTACAGGCGGTACGGCCGACCTCGACGCCTATGTGCAACTCCGAAGGGCCGTGCGCATTCCGGTCATCCTGGCCGGCGGGATACATCACGGCAACGTGGCGGAGATCGTCCGCCTGACAAAGGCGCCGGCCGTAGATCTTATGACAGGCGTGGAACGTTGCCCCGGCATGAAGGACGAGGCCAAAGTCGTTGCATTCTTTCATGCGCTCCGGGGAATATCGTTATTTTACGAATCGGGGTAATATATACGTGCATTCAACTAAACATCTGGGAAAAATAAACGATAAAACCTATAGAATACAGATGATAAGGGGTATGCATATGAGAACATTTGACACTGGAGATTGGGAAGGGAATGAAAAGAAGTTTGGAAGGGGGCTACAGGGCGAGCTGGGGCGGCTTATAGTCGCCGGCAAGGAGGGCAATTACAATATCTCCCTAGACCCTGATGGCTTATCCCGTAAAGAAGCAGAGGTTGTACGCCTGGTCAATGAGGCTATTGGCAACTATCGCAGCTCAATGGACTACGATCTGATGAAGTATCGGCTCACCAGCAACGCTCTGGGTGTTGCGCTGTGGGACATGGATGTTGTGGGCGGCGATCCTGTCAACCCGAAAAATAAATTCACATGGTCGCAAGAGTTTCGCCATATGCTCGGGTTTTCTGACGAGCGAGACTTCCCAAACGTCACATCGAGCTGGAGCGACAGATTGCATCCCGAAGACAAGGATAGGACGCTGAACGCCTTCGCGGCGCATCTCAACGACCATTCCGGCAGGACGCCATATGACGTCAAATACCGCCTATTGACGAAGCATGGCGAGTATAGGAGTTTCCATGCGTTTGGCGCCACCATGAGGGACAGCGGTGGCGTCCCGCTCAGGGTAGCCGGCGCGTTGGAGGATATCACCGAAAAGAGCAAGATGCAGGAAGAGCTTGAGACCAACAACCTACGGTTTCAACTGTTATTGAAAAGCATAGACATTGCCCTGTGGGACATGACCGTCGATCCAAACGACCCGGTTTCCGGCAACAATGCTTTTTGGTGGTCCGACGAGCTCCGGCATATGCTTGGCTTTAACGACGAGCATGATTTCCCGAATGTCACATCAAGTTGGAGCGACAGGTTGCATCCCGAAGACAAGGAAAGGACGCTGAACGCTTTTGCGGCGCACCTGAACGACTACACGGGCAGGACGCCCTATAGTATTGAATATCGGTTGCGGCACAAGAACGGGGAATACCTTACGATCAAGGCGGATGGTTCAACGATGCGCACGCCGGGTGGGGTCCCTATCCGTGTCGTCGGCTCGGTGGAGGATACTTCGCATCACCTGAAAAAGAATGAGCTCAATCGGTTCGTCGATGAGTTTACGGAAGAGATCCATGCCATAACACAATGCATAATAAAGATCCAAGCTCTCGCCGAATCGCTGAAAGCGGCGCAAGAGCAGAACCTAAAGACTTCTTCGGAATCTGAAAAGAACGCTTCGGAGACGCAATCCATCATCAACACGATTCAAACGATCGCGTTCCAAACCAATATCCTAGCCCTCAACGCATCTGTGGAAGCCGCCCGCGCCGGCCAGAACGGCAAAGGCTTCGCCGTCGTTGCCGAGGAGGTACGCAACTTGGCCGGCAAAAGCGCGGGGGCCGCGGCGCAAATTGAAACGAAACTCAAGGCTATCCAAGATTCCACAGCGCTCATCACCGGCGATGTGAAAAACACGACCGAACTTGTGGCGGAGCAGGTGCAGATGTCTAACGTCATTAAGGAAATGGTGGACAAACTCGTGAAGACCTATAATGGCCTTACCGACATGATTGGAGATACCGCCAACAGATAGATGCATTCCGCTTTCGGAAATTGATCCGCAAACTGCATCATACGGCGCAGTTTGCGGATCTCAAAGTTACGTCCAAATTTTGCATTTCAAAATTATCGTTGCGCTCACGATGAAACCGTGGTACTATTAATTTAGGAAAGAGGGGATACGCGCAATGGGCTTGCTTCCAAAGGATATAGAGTTACTTCCGCCATACGACGACCGTGTGTTCAAAGCGTTTCTTACCCTGCCGGGGTCAGAACCCGCATTAAAGTTTGTTGCGTCAGCGATAATCAATCGCCCCGTGGTCAATGTTCTTGTCCGTAATACCGAATTGCCTGTCACAGATACGGAGGAAAAAGCGGAGCGTTTTGATGTGAATTGCAAAATAGACGATGATACCCAAGCTGACATTGAAATGCAGTCCAGCCGGATGGAAGAACAAAAAGGCGGCAATCATAATAACTTGAAAGCAAGGAGTATATACAACCTTTGCGACCTACACTCGTCCCAAAGTTCTAAAGGGATACCCTATGACAAGCTGATACGGACATACCAAGTCATGTTTTGCGGATACACCGTCTTTCCAGAGCGAGGAAGTTTCATAAACCCTTTTTCCATACGCCACGATACAGATAACGGATTGCTCCACGATGGAGTCCGCGTACTATTCATAGAATTATCCAAGCTGGATAATGTGTTGAAAAAGCCCGTTGATGAAATGACGGATATGGAAAAGTTTTCGGTATTTCTGCGTTATGCCGATAACCCGGATTATCGAGAAGTAGTGAACAAAGTGATTGAATCGAAGGAGGGATTGGCCGTGGCCGGTGAAATGCTAATGAGCATAAGCAAAGACGAGCGGGAGCGGGCTATCTTCCGAAACCGCAAGATTGCTATTGCCGATCGGGAATCGAATATGGCACAGGCCTTGCTGAACGCAAGGGCAGAGTGGGATGTTGAGATTGCAAAAAGTCTTTTGCGTGTCGGTGATTCGGTAGATAAAATTGTTGCCGTCACCAACCTAACCCAAGCCGAAGTCGAAGCCTTACGGGACGCTAATTGACTTAGCGTCCCGTCGCTATACTACCCCTATAAGTTCAAACCTTATCAGCCCTTCTCATAATCGAACTCGATCCGCATGTCGTATTTCTGCGAGAATATCACCGTCCCGTCGTTCAGCTTGATGGCAAGGGAAATAGCGGTGAGCCCCGGGACGGCTTGCTGATCCGCCCTGAATTGCGCGGCATACACGGGGTCGAGTAGATCGGCGTCGCCCTCCGCCAATTCCCTCGCGTCCGCGCTGTACATATAGGTGTAAAGCAAAGTTGTTCCGTCCGCGGCGCAGGAAACCGCCAGGGACGGCGTGTTCTTCGCCTCAAGCTGCCGTGTCCTCTCATCGGCGTATGTAGCCGGGGAGGATGCGGGGATCGGCGTGTAATCGGCCATGATCTTCTCCATCGCTTTTTCAGGGACGTCGCTTTCATCCACGGCGCGGCGCCCGATCACGAGTTGCTTGCTGACGCTCACGCACAGCCAGGTACCCGGGGGGTACAGATCCGACTTGTGTGCGTCTATCAACACCGAGAATTCAAGTTCCCGGGCTTCGCCGCCCGCGTTGTAACCCGTCAGCGTGTAATCCGTGACGCGGTCCTCTTGTTGATTGGCATAGGGGGTGATATCATAACCCAGCGGGACGACGGTGTAATAGCGGTCACTTAGCACGTAGCGGTTGTCGTAGTATTGCTTGGCAACAATCGCGAAGAGTATGACCGGCACGGCCGCCGCCGCCGCCAGGATGGGCCAGCGTTTTTTCTTTCGTTTCATTTTCACTTTCATTGCTAAAACTCCATTTCCTTTCTGTAAAACGCAAGCGCCGACAGCGCCAGCGCGATCAGCACATAAACGGCGTATTCAACAAGCGGCAGGGTCAGCGGCCCGCCGTTTATCAGCCCCAGGAAAACCCTGTCCGAGATGCCGGACATCAGGTGCTCCTTGAGGCTCGGGGCAAATGTATCCAACGCCACCGCCAACAAACCGCTCACCACGCCGAACGCGAGCAGGATATAGGTCACGAGGGCGAAGGTCGCGCGCTGTATGCCGTACACGGCAACGCCCGACAACGCGGCAAACGCCAAAGCCGTCAGCAGGTATTTGACGGATACCGCCGCGATCGTCGCCGCCGCGCTTGCCGTGGCCGCCTGGCCCAGCACGGCGTAGACGGCACAATGGTAGAGCGGCATGATCCCAAAGACGAGGGCGCCGCAAAATGCCATGAGGATGAATTTGGCGATGACGATTTTCCCCTTGTTCACGCCAAACCCAACCAGCATGGTCAGGTTCTTCGCGTTCAAATCATCCGTGTAGATCGCCGCGAACAAAAAGCCCCCCGCCAGCGCGGGCAGCAGGCCAAACAGGGAAAGCGCGTCGTCCACGACGGATTCCCCGTCGAATCCGCCCGAACGGACGAACGCGATGAGGAAATACCCAACCGCCAGCGCGCCGAAATAGAGGAACAGGCTCTTTTTGTGTAGTAGCCGATAGATTTCGCCACGGATCAATTTATGCATCCAGCCCACCTCCCAGCTTGCCTCCCGGCTTGCCTCCCAGCCCGTCTCCCGGCTTGCCTCCCAGCCCGCCCACCATGCGCACGAAATATTCCTCCAGCGTGGTTTCCTGCCGGTGGAGGCCATACAGTTCCACGCCGCCGGCGATCAGCGCGCGGGCGATCTCATTCGTCCTGTCGAGGTGGGCGTCCAAAACCAGGCGATTCCCGTTGCCCGATACGCCGCCCTCGATGCCGATTGATTTCAACGCCGCTATCGCCTTGGCCGCGTCGCCCGCGTCGCCCACTTCGATGAGCAGGGTCTTCTTGGTATGCTCATGCAAATCGGTGTGGGTGATTTCCTTGAGCAACACGCCCTGTTCGATGAAGCCGAACCGCGTGGCCACCAAATCCAACTCGCTCAAAATATGAGAGGAAATGATAAAGGTTGCGCCCGTCTGCGCGTGGACGTCTTTGATGACTTTCCGCATGTCGATGATCCCTTGCGGATCAAGGCCATTGACCGGTTCGTCCAGCACCACGATCGAGGGGTTCCCCAGCAAGGCTCCGGCGATGCCGAGGCGGTGCTTCATGCCGAGGGAAAAGGCCTTGAAAGGCTTTTTCACGCCGTCTAAGCCCACCAATTTCAGCAGACGCCCCACCTCGCCCTGGTCTCTTGTCCCTCTCACCCGGCAAAGGTATTTCAGGTTTTCATAGGGGTTCAGATACGGGAAGAACGACGGATTGATCATAAAACCCATCCGCCGCCGCGCCGCGTTCAGACGGGCCCGCTCGCCGCCGATCTCCACTTCGCCGGCGCTGGGTTTGGCGAGGCCCATGACGCACTTGAAAAACGTGGTCTTGCCCGCGCCGTTGCGCCCCACCAAGCCGTAGACATCGCCCTGCCGCAAGGTGAGCGAAACGGCGTCCAGCGCGAAGAGCTCGCCGTATTTCTTGGTCAGGCCGCGCGTTTGCATAGCTGGTTGTGTCATAAGGTTTCCTCCAGTTGCCAATATATCGTGACGAATGACTGTTGAACTATTATAACACAATGTGGCGTAAGCTTCAAACACTGATTAAAACCCAAAGAAGTCGCGGACTTTATTTTTCTCCCAAGCGTTTCACAGGAGAAACAGCGCAACACATTGCCGTTCAATGAGTTGCGCTGTTTCTCGATAATATATTCTCATAGAGGGCGCGTTTCGTGACCTCTATACGTGTGAGCCGCTGTGCATGCTGGTAACACGCCGCATCCGGCATGGCGCGGGCAAACTCGCAGTGGAAAGCCGTGTTCTTTGTAAGAGTGATCCTCACACGATACCCG
>Ga0123353_10006289_pt1 | contig 15787 bp, 10 predicted proteins | sample TergutLab28metaG_3_FD_92763 | JGI IMG/M metagenome (GOLD analysis project Ga0123353, IMG submission 92763) | Labiotermes labralis P3 segment gut microbial communities from Petit-Saut dam, French Guiana - Lab288 P3 | ecosystem: Host-associated > Arthropoda: Insects > Digestive system > Gut ... | reverse complement strand
GACACCGCCGCCGCCATTTTGCATCCCTAAAGTCGGAGTCGCTTCATTGTATCTGATATAGCCGCCTTCCATCGCAAATTGACCGCCGGATGCCACATATACACCGCCGCCGCCTGTTTGACGATAAGATACGCCGGTCAATAATTTTACAAAATTTTTCTCTATATAACCGTCGTATAATACAAATGTACTCTTAATAACACTATCACTACTTAAATATACTGCGCCGCCGCCGCGAAATCCGCCTCCAGCGCTTTGGGTCATGAGGTTGCCGGAAATCGTGCCGTCGTACATAGTTAACAAGCCTGACTTTGTTATTGTCACAGCACCACCGCCGGTGCCGTCATTTCTGCCGAAGCTGCAGTTTGTTATCATTGAATCTTTTTGCATAGTAAGAGAGCCGCCGACTACATCTATACCACCGCGCGTAGTGCCGGCACTTGTTTTGGTTATGTCTTGATTGCCATTTACTGTAATGTTTCGAAGTATCAATGATCCAAACTTGTTTACTAAAAAATGCCGGTAGTTCCCGGTCACATTCAGCGAGTAAATATTGCCTTGTGTGTTGTCTTGTGAAACGAGTGTTATATTCCGATTAGCAGGAATCGTAATCGGCGAGGGAATATTCAGGCTTTGTGTTATATGAATTTCAACCCCCCAGCCTGTTTGAATCATCGTAACGATCTGGTCATGAGCATAGGAACCTTCAAAACGATTTGCCAGGTTTAGATCTATGTTTACGCTGAGTATGCTATTGATGGTGTCAAGTGTATTGACACCCTTTATTACAAGTGGCTCATCCTCATCAGAACGTAACAACAAACGGCTAATACCACCGCACTTGCATTCTCCCATGCAGCACTCACATTCTCCAGATGTTTCGGTCCGGCATGTTTCCTTGCATGCTTCGGTACATTCTTCGCCGCACGGTTCACCGCATTTATGGCACACACCGGAAGGCTCAGTATAATTTTCATTATTGTGGTCGCCACTGCATATGCAAATCTCCTCACCGCAACTCTCACAACTCAAGGCATCGTCATGTTCGCATACGCACATGCCTTCTTCGCAATACTCACAATGCGTGCTGTCACTGACGTCGCTCTCGGTATTGCTATCGTCATTGTCGATGATGACGCTCGTTTCGTCATTATCAATGTACGATTTGTCGTCATCCGCAGTGTCAATGTCTGTTGTTTCGCTGTCTGTAGTGTCAATGTACGTTGTGTCATTATCCGTTGTGTCGATAACGACGCCATCGAAGTCATCATCGTCAGTAACCGGTAATATTATAGGCTCGGCGAAATCCGTTGTTTCTTCCGCAGAGTATAGATACTCCGCACTGACATGCTCAATCGGTATCGGTATCAATGCGATTGTGGATATCAGCATACTAATTGATATTAGTATAGCGCATACTCTTTTTTTTGATAGATACTTTTTCATAAGGCACCTTCCTATCCAGTTGTGCTGCAATTTTATCAGTATTTTATCCTTTTCCGATACACAGTATCCTGTAAATTTTTCAAGGTAAAAGACAGAGGGGCGGTTCATCCGTATTCTGAACCGTCCCTTGTCTCTTTTGGAGGTGTACGTAAAATGTGCGTTTTACTTCATTCCTTTGGTACATCATGCAACTCCCATGTGAACACCGATTGGAAATCACCTTTTATTACTGTGTCAAGTGCTGTTTGCGCTTCTATTTTGTAGTCCATCTGGGTCCAGTGCCATTTTATGCTTTCTCCTTTAGCATCGCTTGTGAAAATTTGCAACGAGGCCGAGGTTAGGTCTTCCGGAGCCTGATTGTCTTCGCCGTTTTTCAATGCCAACGGGATTGCCCCGATTATACCGTCGTTGTTTACAAATGGCGTTGCTTGAAGTGTTATATACCAATTGTTATGCCTTGTATTAGCAACTTCAAAGCCATAGAGCCAGTTATCTAATCCGCTTGTAAAGTCTTTTTCTACGTCGCTTGCTCCCGGCGCGTCACCGTACGGTCCGACAAGATCCGTTGTTAGCAGCGGTCTGACCCCGAAATGGATAGGGTCGGGAAAATGGAGAAGGCTAAATTTCGTGAGCGGTATTCCCAATATCAAACGCGGGTCTTCATCGTGGGTATGCGGTATTACACTCCATGTTTCTCTTGGATCACCTGTACCCATATAGTGGAAAAGACTTGCTTCGTCGTTGGTTGCGTTCCCTTGTCCCGAACCCTTAGTTGCGATTACGGTAAATTCTTTCGAGTAATCCGTCCTTCCCTGGTCCTTTGCATCATCGCGCACATTGATATATGTATCACTCCCAAGCGGACCTACAATAGTCATCACCTGATTTTGTGCAGGACTGCCACAACGGAAGATAGCATCAGTATCGTCACTATTGCCGACTCTTGGACTTCCTTTAAGATTGATGTTACCATTAACCCAGGTAATGCCTTTGTCATTGCCTCCGAAATTATTGTATATCTGCCCGCCATACAGGTTTAGAGTCGATCCTCCGTTGAGCAGGATGGCTCCGCCTACCGAGTTTTCCGGATTATTATCTGCACTTGGATTTGCTTTGTTTCCGGAAATTTCCGTTCTTTCTATTATTTCCAGTTTACCCGAGACCACGGTAAAACCGCCGCCATTACTATATGAAGTATTACCTTTGATTAGTTTATCTCTTATTACACCTTGCCAAATATCGGCTTCAAAGCGCCCGCCCTTGATCATTACACCGCCGCCGCCCTGTCCTGAAGTGGATAGAGCCCAGTTATTCGTAATTTCTCCTCCGTACAGCTTGAACAAACCACTTTCGCCAACGAAAACGCCGCCGCCTTCCCGCCCTGCTCTATTATTATCTATATAGCCGGCGTGCATAATAACCTCTCCGCCGCCTGCGACAAATATGCCGCCGCCGCCTTGCCAGCTTGATCCTGTATCAACTGCGGTGTTTTCGGTTATAGTTCCGCCTGTCATCAATATATCCCCGCCCGGTGCTATGAAGACACCGCCGCCGCCGTTTTCCTCTCCGGAAGCCGGTTTCGCTGTATTGTATCGGATAAAACCGCCGGTAAGCGCGAATTTACCGAGTCTTCCCATATATACGCCGCCGCCGCCTGTATGAGTATGGGAACCACCTGCCGGAAATATCACTTGGTTATTCTCTATATATCCGCTGTTCATAATGAAGATACCGACATTGGTGGCATATACTCCGCCGCCGCCGCGAGATCCGGCAGCAGCGGTCTGGTTCATGATATTACCGGAAATCGTACCGCCTTCCAATATGAACAAGCCTCTGTTTACAGTCACCGCGCCGCCGCCGGCGGTGCCGTTAGTTCTGCTGTTGTAACAGTTAATAATATATGCTCCTTCTTCGGCAGTTAAAGTACCTCCTAAAACATCGACACCGCCGCGCACAACATTAGTACCGCTGGTTAGTTTTGGATTACTGTTTAAAGTAATATTTTGCAGAACCAATGATCCCTCCGTGTTTATCGTAAAATGCCGGAAGTTGGCAGTCATGGTAAGTGTGAAAGGCGAGCCCTGAGCATTCTTTTCAGAAGTGATTGTTATATTGGATTTGAGTGGGACCGTGATTGTGGAAGAATAATTGAAGCTTCTGCTTATTTCAACTATAACCCCTCTACCTGCTTTGATTCGGGTATTAATCTCATTAGCGGTATAAAAGCCCTTAAAGTTGTTTGCCTGGGTCGTGGTTACGGCTCCGTTGACAATGTTGTTCAGGAAGGTATAATCATTGACACCGGTAACAAAAAGGGGTTCTTCTTCAGCACGTAACAACGAACGGCGATTAATGCCTTCGCATGTGCATTCTCCCTTGCAGCACTCACATTCTCCCGATGGTCCTGTACAGCACGTTTCCTTGCACGCTTCGGTACATTCTTCGCCGCACGGTTCACCGCATTTATGGCACACATCGGAAGGCTCAGTATTGTGGTCAGTACTGTGGTCGTCGCTGCATATGCAAATCTCCTCGCCGCAATTATCGCAAAGCAGGGCATCGTCATGTTCGCATACGCACTTGCCTTCTTCGCAATACTCACAATGCGTGCTGTCACTTACGTCGTCCCCGGCATTGCAGTCGGTATTGCATTCTTCATTGTCGCTGATGTCGCTTGTATCATCTTCATCGATGTACGATATGTCATCCGTTGTGTCGATGTACGTTGTGTCGCCATCTGTTGTGTCGATATCTGTTGTATCACCATCCACCGTATCGATAACAACACTCTCTCCGCTGTCATCGTAAACCGGCAATACAATAGGTTCGGCATAGTTCGCCGATTCTTCCGCCGAGTATATGTCCTCAGCTCTGACATGCTCAATCGGTATTGGTATCAACACTATTGTGGATATCAACATACTAATTGATATGAGAATTGCGCATACTCTTTTTTTTGATAGATACTTTTTCATACGGCACCATCCTAACCAGATTTGTAATAGTAAAACTCTGCATTTATGTCTGTTAAATAATAAATTTACAAGTTTTTCGGTCTATTTTTTAGCATTTTAACTTTTTCCGATGTTTTCCGATACACAGTATCCTGTAATTTTTCGTTGAATATTGATACATACTATGAGAAAATATAGGCAAACAAAGTTGATGCTCCATAAAGAGCAGATAGGAGATAGAAATGGATAATATAAAGAAGATAGTTTCGGAAATGACTCTTGAAGAGAAGGCGGGGCTGTGCTCAGGCAAAAACTACTGGGAGACAAAGCCTGTGGAGAGGTTGGGTATTCCATCTATTATGATGACGGACGGTCCGCACGGTCTGCGTAAAATCATAACGGGACCGGAGTCCGGTGACAGGTATAGTGTCCCGGCGACATGCTTCCCGCCTGCCGTGCTTAGTGCGTGTTCATTTGACAGAGAGCTTCTCAAAGAGATGGGTGAGGCGATAGGTAACGAATGCATAGCCGAAGACATAAGCATAGTTCTGGGACCGGGTGTAAATATAAAGCGCTCCCCTCTTTGCGGCCGTAACTTTGAGTATTTCTCGGAAGACCCGTATCTTGCAGGAGAAATGGCAACCGCATTCATCAAAGGCGTTCAGAGCAAGGGGGTAGGTACAAGCCTGAAGCACTATGCCGCGAACAATCAGGAAACACGCCGCTGGTCAAGCGATTCACAAATAGATGAACGAACGCTGCGCGAAATATACTTACCGGCATTCAAAAAAGCAGTCGAAGACGCCGAACCCGCAACTGTAATGTGCTCATATAACAAAGTCAACGGCGAGTATGCTTCGGAAAGCTACCGTCTCTTGACAGAGATACTTCGCAACGAATGGGGTTTTGAAGGGATTGTTGTTAGCGACTGGGGCGCGGTGAATGACCGCGTAAAGGGTATTATTGCAGGCTTGGAACTGGAAATGCCCGGAGTAGCGGTACCTTCCAACGATGAGTACATCATAAAAGCTGTGCGTTCGGGCGAACTCCCCGAAGAGTCTCTCGACCTTTCCGTTGAAAGGCTCTTAAATGTTATTCTGGATTTAAGCGGCGACGACAGGCACACCCGCTATAACGGGTGCGCCAGCAATCACTGCGGAAAATACCGCAGCGGAGAGAATCGCAAGGTAAAAAGTGCAGATGCGAAAGCATTCGATCCGGAAAAGCATAATGCCCTTGCGCGCAAAATTGCATGCGAGTCGATGGTACTGCTAAAAAATGACAAAAAGCTTTTGCCTTTAGACAAGGACGCGAGCATAGCATTTATCGGCGAATTTGCAGAAAACCCAAGATATCAAGGCGCGGGCAGCTCTCAGGTTAACCCGATATCACTGACTACTGCACTGGCGGCTGCCAGGGAGTACGCGAATATAAAATATTGTAAGGGATACAACATAAATAAGTGCGATGAGCCTGACAACGCGCAGCTGACAGAAGCGGTAGAAATCGCCAAAACTGTGGACGTTTGTGTCATATTTGCAGGGCTTCCGCCCGCCTACGAGTCAGAAGGCTTTGACAGGACACACATGTGCCTGCCCGAAGGGCAGAACAACTTGATTGAAGCTGTTACCAATGTCAATAAAAACATTGTTGTTGTACTGCATAACGGCTCACCTGTCGAGATGCCTTGGGCAGAACAGATAAGCACCATACTCGAAGCATATTTAGGCGGTCAAGCAGGCGGCGGTGCAGTTGCCGACATCCTGTTCGGCGCGGCAAACCCGTGCGGGAAGCTGGCTGAGTCAATGCCCGTAAAACTAAGTGATAACCCGTCGTATCTCTATTATATCGGTGAACATGATGTAACCGAATATCGTGAGGGGATTTTTGTAGGCTATCGCTACTATGATACCAAGGAAATGAATGTCCTGTTCCCGTTTGGACATGGGCTCAGCTATACTACATTTGAGTATTCAAACCTGCGCCTGAGCAAGTCCTCAATTAAAGATACCGAGACGCTGGAGGTGACGGCGGATATTACAAACACAGGAACAGCGGCAGGAAAAGAAAGCATCCAGCTATACGTTGGTCCCAAGAATGGCAACCCCATGGACGGCGGGTCCGGGAACAACGGCTGCACGTACAACAATCCCACAGAAAAAGATGACAGACTTATCCGCGCTGTCAAGGAACTCCGCGACTTCACGAAAGTCACGCTCAGGCCGGGTGAAACGAAATCCATTTCCTTCACACTGGATAAATCCGCGTTTTCTTATTACAACACAAAAATAAGTGATTTCCATGTACTATCCGGTGTTTACGAAATCATGCTCAGCCGCTCTTCCCGAGATATCGCTGCCGTTGTTGAGGTTTTTGTCGAGTCGACGGTTAAGATACCATTTCGAGCAGACGTTAACACGACAGTTCGCGACATCGTACGTATGGAAGGCAGCGAGGCATTCCTGAATGAAATCAAGAAAATATCACCGATGTATGCAATGATTGACACTAATCCCGAGCCGGGTACTATCGAATACATGCATGTCAACGCAATAAAAGAGATGGTTCTGAGACAAGTACGCCTAATGGGTCAAGTCCCGGGCAAATCTCTTGAGGACTTACAAAAACTAATAGACGATAAACTCAATAGCTGACAGGACAGGAAAACGGACGAACCGCCAGACTGTCTTCCACTTCGTCATTACGGGAACGACGGGTTTTGGAAGGTATCGGTGTTTCGTACAGTCCAACCTCCCCCGGCATGCTCCGGTCTTTCGGCTTTAGCGCAGCATTATTAACGGGCTTGAGTTTTCAGACTGATTATTCCTCATAAGCAAGTAGTTGAACATAATCTGAGCGATTTCTTCGTTCGAGATGAGCTGTCTTGGTTCAAATCTTTCTCTGCTGCCGTCAACTAAACCAATATCAACCATCCAGGCGATTGATTGACTGTTCCATTCATCTATCGGTACATCTTTAAAAACAGATTCATTATAGACGGAAACATCAGCATTTACATGCTTTGAAAGTATGTACGCAAACATACCTCGTGTCAGTTCAAAATCGTATGTTTCTATTTCTTGGTTTTGTCCTGCTAATATTCCGGTTTGTTCAACAAATACTTTAACATCCAAATACCGCACACCCTGCCGGTTGTCGAGAAAATGCAGTTGTGAGATAAAATCAGTTTCATTACATTTATTACAGTAATCCCCGTCAATCGGTATAACGCAGTCATGCAGGTACACTACACTCTCCCGTTCACTGTACCGAATGATTGAGAATCCGTTATTTAAGTATCTTCTTTGTAACTCAACCAACGGAAAATCGCCTTCTTCACCGTATGATGTAAGCGTAGCTTTCGGCGGATTAAGCTCCATGATACCTATCGCTGATATCTCGTTATCTTTGTCATACCGGATTTCCGTTACTAAAACAACATGAATACCGGGTTTATTCAATGCGTCGCCGACTTGTATATCCTGCATATCAATTCCTATGTTTGTTGATACTGATGGCAGTGCGCCTGTCATCAGGTGCTCATCGAGTCCCCAGGCATATGAAACAAAGGCACTGCAATCAAGTGCAAAAAACGGAGCATCATGGTGCCGTGTTGCGATGGATCTGTAAAAGCTGCTGCTTCTGTCATCAACCAGTTCCAGAAACTCTGAAAACGAGGTTCGGAGCGGCACATAGTTGTTTGGCGGCGGCATACCGTACGGCAGTCCCTGTACCGTTTCTCCGGCACGAAAGACTCCTCTTCGCGCCCATGTAATTACATCACGAAGCGGAGTCCATTCAATCTCAAAAATCTGTCTTGCGCGCAACACGATGTTTTCCTGTCCGACAGTAAGACATCGGTCGTAATCAAACGAGGCATCCGAAGCTCTTGCCGCTTCTGCGCCCGGCAATAAAGCGGATGCTGTAAAAAGCATTATAAGTATTAGTAACAACTGTAGTAACTTTTTCAACACAACACCTCCCTGTTCCGCCTTACCTCGTTGTGCGTTTCCTCAAAACGAACACGTTAAGCAAAAAACTGGATACTCCGCATATAAGTACAATTGCGAACAGCGGCATGAAGCCGAGGTTCTCAAGGATTGGCGCTAATACTAAAACGATAACAGCGGAAATCGCCGTCGATATGGTGGTGTAAACGCTTACGTATAAGGGGAGCTTTGCCGGTGGGCTTATCTCGCCAAGAAGTAATGATACGGCAGATACAAAACTGATGTTGCTGATATTAGCCAGCAACCATATAACAAATAGGATATTCAGCGAATTTGTGGTCAGGGCAAGTGCTCCTGCCAGTATTATCAAACAAGCCCCAATGACCGCTACGATTCTCGGACCGTATCGGTCAACAATAACACCAAAAGCAATATTAGAAATTGCACCCGAAAGAATAGCCAGACCCGCAAACGTCGCAATATGTGCTTCCGTAGCTGAGAATATACGTATGGCATACAATGTATAAAACGGGAGTATTGAATGTGCAATTGCCAGAAATATGACGGTTATTATCATTATACGAAAAGCAGGGCTCTCACCTATGGTAGAAGGCATTTTTCTAACATATTCCATCATACCCAGAGGCTCAATAGGCTCCGCATCTTTACTTATACGCATAAAGAAAAACACAGCAGCATTTAATAATAGGAAAAACACGCCTATTGCAAAGATTGTCATAAAATTATACGGGAAGGAAAAAAATCCGAGAATCAGCGGAATCAGCGCTGACATTCCGACACCCAGAAAAGAACCGATAGCAAGCCCGATACCCCGTATCGCTCCCCGCTTATCCGGCGGGAGGAGCCTTATAACCAAGGGTGTGAAAAAAACTGCATAGGAGCCTGTAAAGAGGTTAAATATACACCAGAATACCAGAAAAACATTTATCAACACTCCATGATGCCCGGCGAAAAGAGGTATCAGAAATATAAAAAGCAGAAATGATAAACGTTGCAAAAAGAGGATTTTACTGAAGGTCTTTTGCATAGCCGATGACCGCGATGCTATATATCCGAACACCGGTTGAGTAAGGAGCACACATATCAATGTCATTGATGTAGCCAAGGCTATCTGGAATGTAGAAGCGCCCAGCCGGTCCATAAAAAATGGGATCACAGCCGAGATTGAAATCAATGCCATAGTCGGCATGAATGAGATGCCGTCTACAAAAAACAACTTCAAATTATGTCGTATATCCTCTTGGCTGCCATATTGATTGTGCATATACCTCTCGATTCTGTTTCACAATGTTTGTCATTTCTTCTTTATTGATATCTTTATAATATATTATTATACATCGCTCTGCAATCAATTTCCGAAGTTGTCAGAGTTGTCAGGGGAACTGCTGTCCTCTTAACAAAAAAAACTCAATATTTACCTTGATAAATAGCGTAATTCCAAATATAATATATTCGGAGGATGTTGTGATTTATGAAAAGGTATTGGCAGCTTTCCATGCAAAAGAAACTCATTATTTTTTCAGCCGCCGTATTTTTATCTATTTTTGTTTTGGGAAGCATAGCATTTGTCATTTTGATGAATGTGAATTTTATATCCAATACCGGTAACGAACTCAAACGAAATATTGAAATTGAGCAGATCAAGCTCGAGGCATCTGTTGAAAGTGAAATTGCCATTGTACTGAGAATGGCTAACTCACCGTTGATCGGCAGGTATCTTGCTAACCCCGATGATCCTGTGCTGCAATCAAAAGCGTTTGACGAGTTTGAGGCATTTCGCAAGGCATTCGCATCGGAAATCGTATTTTGGATAAACGATATAGATATGATTTTTTATTTCAGTGACGGTGATCCATATGAGGTAGATCCTTATGATCCGGTTAATTACTGGTACTTTTTAACAACCCGGGAAACAGAAGTATTCAATTTTAATATTAACTATAATCCGGAAATGGACATGATCATGCTTTGGGTCAACGCACCGGTTTTTGATGATAATAACAAAGCCCTCGGCATGGTGGGTTGCGGTATAAATCTGACTGACTTTATTAACACGCTCTATAATGACTATGCAGGTGTCGATGAACTGCTTTTCTTTAACACTAACGGGGAAATCACGGCCGCCAAAGAAATGTACTATGTTGAAAATAAAGTCATTTTGGACGAAAAACTCGGACAGGTCGGAATCGAAATCCTTTACAAGGCAAAGAGCATCGAAAGCGGTGAGCATGCATTTTTTGAACTGGATTCTGTTCGGGGTTTAGCCGTTATCAGGTCCGTCCCGACCTTAGATTGGTATATAGCCGCTATTCATGAGTTTCGAATCGGCGATTCGCTCCGCAATGGCATGACTATTCTTTTTGCAATAATTGTAACGTTTTTGCTTGTCATTATCGTAATCTTTAACGCATTCGCGATACGTCTGCTGCGTGAATCCGAATTATCCAAGAGAAAAACCGAAATCGCCAACGATACGATTATGGAAAGCATAAACTACGCAAGCAAAATCCAAAGAAATCTCTTGCCCTACAACAGCGTATTGGAATCTGTTTTTGCTGATTATTCAATAATATGGAAGCCGCGCGACATTGTAGGCGGCGATATATATTGGCTGAAACAATTTGAAGAAGGCACAGTCCTTTGCGTTGCGGACTGCACCGGGCATGGGACACCGGGAGCATTGCTTACTATGCTGGTTGTGAGTGCATTTGAATCCGTGATCAAGCCGGATAACTGTCATGACACAGCTCACGCCTTATGGCAGCTCGATCAAAGGCTTGCATCTGTTCTTCACGCAAAAAATGACGCAGACAACATGGATATAAAGGATGGTTGCGACCTTGCAGTACTGTTTATCGCAAAAGACGGCAGCGTAACGATATCAAACGGACATATCGATGTGTTTATCTGCGATGGAAAAACAGTTACCCGACATAAAGGGCAGAGAATTTTTACCGGTGAAGGCCACTTAACCATCAAGTCTCAAGTCAATATCACAACCATTACCGCAAATGCCGATAACAAATTCTATATAGCTTCGGATGGTTTGTATGATCAAATAGGAGGAGAAAACAGCGTACCGTACGGATATGACGAATTCGAAAGAATCATCCTCGAAAACCACAACGAAAAGCAAAGCGTAATCTCGGACAAGGTATGGGAGGCGTTTGAAGCATACAGGGGCGAGAACGTAAGGCGTGACGATCTTGAGCTTATAACCTTCAAACCGAGGGTTTGGAATGATAATTTAAAGGGGGAATAATAATGTTTAACATGATGGAATATCATAAAACTCTGCGGGAATGTAAGATTACACTGGTTTACAGCGGACCGCTTTGGGCGGAGGGCATCGGTGGAGTTGCGAGTACGGTAAAAAAACGGTTGGAATACGATGATTTACCTTTGGAGACATCGCAAGAGGTATTCTCGGTATTCGTCGAGCAGATGAACAATATGCTTATGTACTCGTCGGAGAAATCGCAATTTGCCGCCGACGAGCTACACTCGGAAGCCCCGAAGGGTACGTTTATCATGGGAGTACAGGGCAACAAGTATTTTATCCAGACGGGAAATGTCATGGAAAATAAAGATGTGGATTTTATTAAGGATAGAATAGACTATCTCAATACTCTCGACAAAAAAGAACTTAGAGCGTATTATAAACAGCAGCGGTTAGAGAATAATATTCCCGGTAGTAAAGGCGCAGGGCTCGGATTTATAGAAATAGCACGGCGCGTGAGTTCAAAAATAGAATACACATTTACACCCTATGAAGAAGGGTACTCATTTTTTACCCTCTTCGCTACGATTGAAGGTGAAGACCATGGGATATAAGATTGAGCGAAGGAAAACCGATTTGACACCTTATGTATTTATCTGCGAGGAAAGCGGGATAATGAAGCTCGAAGGCGAGAGCTATCATGAAAATGTTTTTGAGTTTTTCAGAGAAATCAAGGAATGGCTTGCGGAATACTTAAAAACGGATTTTGATTCCTTTACGTTTGACTGTGAGCTGGTATACTTCAACAGTTCTACTGTTAAGGTACTTTTGAGTATGCTGCTGGATATGGATAACTCCAAAAACTGCGACAAAATCACCGTCAACTGGATCACTACAAAAAACAATCGCATTATCATAGAATGCGGCGAGGACTTTGAAGAAGATCTGGAAAACCTGACATTCAACCTCATAACGAACTAAATTAAGTGGAAAGTGGAAAGTGGAAAATTAAGTACGGAATGAACGGAATACGAAGCAATTTTCTTGTAATTTATAAGAGCTCTATTATTCTCAATTTCCACTTCCAATTCTCAACTGAGATAACGACCTTCGCTATCGCCTAAGTTATATTAAGAATATAGGAGGTGTTTTAAATGGAAGATATTTTTGACAGGGAACAGGGCGTACTTGACAAGGCTCTGTTGCATATAGATGAAGTTTGCTGCGGTAACCCTTTGTGCATAGAGCAGTTTGAAGCCCTTATCAAAGAGTACAAGATGCTGTTAAAACAGCATAAGAAGGTTATCAAAATTTCCGACAGGGCATCGTCGAATATGATCATCGGACAAAAGGGGCAGATAACCGATTTATCCGACAAGGTGCATCACGACGCGCTTACTGGTATATATAACCGGCGTTATATGGAAGAGGCATTGGAAAAGATTATGAAAACCCTTCAGCGCGCGGGCGATGCGGTGCTTAGTGTCTTGATGATGGATATTGACTTTTTTAAGAGATATAATGATAATTACGGGCATGCCGAAGGTGATGTCTGCTTAAAAGCAGTCGCACTCGCAATCAGTAAAAGTTTAATGCGCGACGATGACTTTGCCGCAAGATACGGCGGTGAGGAATTTGCTGTCATTTTGCCCAATACCGATGAGGCAGGCGCGCGCGCGATAGCCGAAAGGATACTGGAGAATTTGAGAATCTGCAAAATACCTCACGAAAAGAGTGACGCGTCTCCCTTTGTAACCTTGTCAATTGGTATTGCCACAGGCAAAGTAAAAACCGTAAGTAACGGAACGGATTTCATAAAACGCGCTGACGAAGCCCTGTACTTCTCAAAGGAGCACGGGCGCAACAGGTACTCGTTTTTGGAAATGTGAAGAGCCTCGCAGAACCTTGTTTATATAACTTTAGACAGGGAGGCGGACGGTTCATCTTTTCCGGGTTAGTAGACAATATATCATGAAAATGGTATATTGTCTCGACTTGCAGTTTCGAAAGGAGATGAAACGACATGCCCCGCGCTTACAGAAAGTCCTATTTGTCCAAAGCAGCGAGAAGCTTAGGCAACATGATGGGCTATGCCGTAAACGACTGCGCCCTTGATGGTTGCAGATATTTGCATATGTTTATTTCTTCGGGACTGGCACAGCAATTCGAGCACGGCAATCCGAAGGTTATTGCAAAGATGAGCGGTATTGATTTGGCAATTGACGCAATCACAAAAGCCACCGGCAACGCTCCGAAAGCCGTACCTTCGATGACGGACTACCAGACATCCGAGTACTGGGGCGGTTGGGCTTTGGCGCATTACCAGTGGCATACCGCAAGGAAATTTTCCTCTATATTACGGTTTATGCCATTTTCAGACATTCTTGATATGTATTACTCCCTAAACGGAGAGGATATAACAAAATTCTATGAGATAGCAAATGAGATATATTTAAACTCCCGCCCTCAAACCAACCTTAATCATATTCGTAAAACCACCGGATTATCCAAAGCAAAGCTTGCGACTGAGGCGGGTGTACCTTTGCGCACCATTGAAATGTACGAGCAAAGAGAAAAGGATATCAATAAAGCACAGGCACATATTGCAGTAAAACTTGCGCGGACTTTGGGGTGTAGTGTTGAGGATTTAATGGAATAAAAGCCTTGAATACCCTTAAAAAACGATTCGGGTTGTCAAAGTCCGGCAGAAAGAACCTTAACTTGTTCGCCCAAGACTGTGACAACTTGTTTGTCACTTATCTTTATCAGTTCAAGATTACTATAGTATTTGTCTATACATTCGTCGTCATTTCCATAATAGTTGTGACCGTAGTGTACATAAATGTAGAAATCAATAATAGAAAGTGCGGAGAAGTCGTTTTTCAGGTCAGGAGCATCCTCGACTCTGTCGGCGTTATCATTTATTATCTTTTTCTGCATAATAAGTGAACCGGCAGACGTACTTATATAAGCCTTTCCTTTGTTGATATGTTCAATAACAAGCTTATCAATATTCCTTCGTTTAAGTTCTTGTAACAGGAAAAATGTATTTCCTCCGCAAACAAAAAGATAGTCAGTATTATTGATTTTTTCTTTTGCTTCATCATAAAGAACCCTCGAAGCATCTAAATCTTCAACAATAAGTCCCAGATCTTCCAGTGCTTTCCTGTCTGCATCGATATAAAATGTGTTTTCTTCAAGTTTTCCTGCTGTAGGAATAAATAAAACTTTTTTATCCGTTAAATCTTCGCCGGTAAAATTGGGAAGTAAGCTTGCAACACCTTCAAAAGATGATGCTAAGAATAGTTTTTTCATAATTTTATCCATTCATATACTTATTTTTCGTGTTGCTTCCAAAGGACGAATTGAGTCATCAGGGATTACTACATAAATCATCTAATTGATTATGCCATATACCTATTAATTTTACAATCTGTTTAATGTCATAAGAGGTTTAAACGCTTTCTCGAAAGCAAGCGCATGCTTGCTATTATCGCTATAACCGATGTAATACAGCCAAGTACAAATGCCACGGTATAACCCCATCTCTCGATTATTGCGCCTATGCCGTAGGCGGCAAAGCTGAACGGAATACCTATACAATTGACTGTCATGAAAAATGCGGGGCGGTTTTCCTTTTGGGAAATATCGAGCGAGTAGTTTACATATCCCAGCCAGTTGCTCTGCCAGAGGCTTGCTTGAGCACATATGATTATCAACCACACATAACCCAAAGACGGGAAGAATATCAATGATATTGCCATTAGAAGCGTAGCGAGAACACCGTAGTTGCACAGCAGTATCACCGCTTTATTACCGAGGCGGCGGCTTGTCTCACCAAGCACAAGCCCGCCTATCAAAGCACCGACTATTTGCGAATACACCAACCATGATATTTGTGCTTCTGTAATATCCAGAACATGTACGCCAAACACAATCATAAAGGTTATTATTTTAAACCCTATAAATGCGGGTATACGCGCAATAAGCACGTGTTGTAACGGCTTACTATCCTTTATGATAGCCGGAATTTGTGAATAGTACTTCTTAAAATCAACTTTTCCAGGAACGCTTACGGGACTCGGGTCCTTCACCAACCGGATGAATATCACTGAAGTTATGAGTATCGATGCTGTTAGTACAAACACATACCCGAACCGGTAATGGTCGGTCAGTACTGGTGTAGCGAGCAG
>Ga0123353_10006288_pt1 | contig 15788 bp, 7 predicted proteins | sample TergutLab28metaG_3_FD_92763 | JGI IMG/M metagenome (GOLD analysis project Ga0123353, IMG submission 92763) | Labiotermes labralis P3 segment gut microbial communities from Petit-Saut dam, French Guiana - Lab288 P3 | ecosystem: Host-associated > Arthropoda: Insects > Digestive system > Gut ... | reverse complement strand
TTACAGAAACCACATATTCCTGCCAGTTTTAATATGTATTTGGTAATCAATAAGTGTGTAACAGCTGTCAAAGTTTCAAACTTCTCTGGTCATTATCTCCGTAACCGTTCAACTTTGGACATATGTGTTTTGGGTTATATCGGAATACTTTAACATAAGGAACACCCTCCCGAAGTCTAGCACATTCCTCCTGGGACACCCTGTATAGAGTGCCCGGAATACAGATATCCAAAATTAAATATTTATATCTCAAAACTGATTTTAGACAGATACTAATACATACCACTAGCGCAGGTAACAATGCATAGCATAATTTTACCTTGATTAAAATGACTGTAGCTCGATTCCAGCGTACAGGAGGTTTCAGAATCAGGTATTTTAACGGCCATACGAAATAAACATATCGCCAATTAAAGAAGTCCCTTATTACTTTTAACAAAACATTATTCCTTTAATGTAAAAACAAGCTTCACAGCAACCATTACAGAAATGTATCCATGGATCCCATGAGAAATGGTCGCGGATCCGATCGGATCCACGGAGCACACTCTGGGAACCACTGCCTTAACATGTTTGGTCGAGCTGCCAGTGCGAAGAGTCTGCTTCTACCGATTCATTTGTGAGCCACCTGACGGATTTTCTCGTAAGAACGCCACTCCAAACACGTACATTTTAATTCCCTATAACTAGTAATAAGAAAATGGCGGACGCAGAAACTTCTGCGGTCGAAGTGATATTAGTACCACATAACATAAGGTCACAAAAGCATGGAGGTTAATTTCTGTGGAATGTAAAAGCGTGGCGGCCGTGCGGATATTTCCGGTTGCCATTCAGTCTCATAATAGTTAACAAACGAGGGCAAGTAGGAACGTTAATTTCTGAGTGAAGATAAACTACGTTCCTCCAAACTGCCTCAAATACAGCTAACTACATAAGAATTACAAATTTGGAGCCGCAGCAAAATGTTGGTTTTATAAGACAAACTTAATGTGTACGGTATCTGCAGATAACAAATAAATTCTTGAAAAGGCAAACAATACAACAGCCTTGAGATATTTACGAATGCAACCAATATGAAAATATGACTCCAGCACCATCAGATCATATAGGGATTGGGAATTTTCTTTTAGAAAGAATATGGTTAGTAGAGAAAATCACAATTCCATCTGCGCCAAGACGGGCGGTTATGTGTTCCGACGTGAAGCATAACATTTACTAGGATATTAATTGCAGGAGCATTCCTTCCATCGAAGGCGAGATACTGCCAAGAAGGCACAATGCTTTCCAAGTAAAGTGCTATTCATTATTGACCGATCACAGCCAAACTTGCGTCGTATGTAGCGTATGTGTGAAAAGTGAGAGGTATGAAGTTTCAGGAAAATCCCTCCAATGGAAGCCGATATACAACCGAAAAGACTTTTTGTTCTCAAGTAAATTTCCCTTAATTATTGACCGATCGAAACCAAACTTCCTCCATTTGTATCGCAGGCGTGAAGACAGCTACGAATTTTCAGGAAAATCCCTCAAAAGGAAACCCAGATAAGGCCTTAAAGAGCACATTTCTCTAAAAGTGCCTTAAATTTTGACCGATCGCAATCAAAATTGCATTCTTTGTAGCGCATGCGTGGTATAATTTTTAGTAAAATACTTCCAACGAAAGCTGATGTGCATTCGAGAGGTACATTTTGCACTCACAGTAATATTCCCTTAAGCATTTCCCGATCGCACCCAGACTTGGTTCGTTTGTGGCAAATACGTGGTATGAATTCTCCGGAAAATCCCTCCAGTGAAAGCCGACATACTGCCGAGTAGGCACGTTGCTCTCCAAGTGAAGGGCCCTTAATTATTGACCGATCACGACCAATCTTGCACTGCTTGTAACGCGTTTGTGGAGAGTGCTAAGTTTCAATTTTCAGGAAAATCCAACCAATGGAAGCCGCGATACGGCAGAAAGTTACGATGTCTTACAAGCAAAGTCTTATTTATATGCCGATCGCAACCAAACTTCAAACGTTTGTAACGCAAACATGGAGAGTACAAGGTGGAGGCCGAGATACAGCCCTAAAGGTACTTCGTTCTCTAAGTAAATTCCCCTTAATTATTGACCCGATCGCAACCAAACGTACCTCGTTTGTAGCGCGTGCATGGAAGGTGCGAGGTTTGAAATTCCAGGAAAATCCCTTCAGTGGAGGCGGAGATACAGCCGATTAGGAATGCTGCTCTCCAAGTAAGCGCCCTTAATTATTGACCGATCGCAACTAAATTTGCATCGTCTGTAGTGAATGCGTGGAGAGTGAGAGGTACGAATTTTCGGGAAAATCCCTCCAATGGACGCCGCCATACACCCGAAAAGGCACACTGCTCTTCAAGTAAAGTGCCATTAATTATTGGCCGGTCGCAACCACACTTGCAATATCTGTAGCGCATGCATGCAGATTGGGAGGTATGAATTTGCAGAGAAATCAATCCAATGGAAGTCAAGATACAATCGAAAAGGCACACTGCTCTCCAGATAATGTGCCCTTAATTATCGGACGACCGCGACCAAACTTGCACCGTGTGTAGCGCATGCGTGAAGTGTGAGGTATGAATTTTCAAGAAATTCCCTCTAACGGAAGCCGAGACACAGCCGAGAAGGCACATAGCTTTGTTCTCCGAGTACACCTAAAAAGAATCCCATCGCAACCAATCGTAACACCATGCGCGGAGAGTGCGAGGAAGGTATATTATTACTACTACTACTACTACTATTGCCACCATTTCAAGTTAAATTACGTTGTCGCAGGTGCCGTCCTATGGATGGATCTAGATTGTGCATAATCTGCTACCAACGGCAAACTGTCAAGAAGTGGGCCATTTGTTGAATAGATTTGACCTCACTGTCCGATAGTCCCTTCAGGGGCCCCACTCGAGTTCTTATTTCGGTTAGTTTCCACGGCATCTGTAAGTCAGGTCTGTCAGTATAACAAATCCAGTCCTTTATGCTGTCCAACATTTTGGTCAATGAGTCTTCATGCTTCTGTTCATTCGGTTGAAATCAGGTGAACTATAAATACAGAGACTACGATAAACTCTTCCCTTATACTGAACAAACATACATTATAAATATAACCTATATATAGTCAAACACAACTCAGTGATTTTATTAAGGTGTATTTCTTACATTGTTTCGTTCAATGACATGTTTCGGCTCTAGTTATGAGCCATCTTCAGGTTGATTACTTTTCTTAGTAAGGTAAAATATACAATTAGCAATGCTACTGTTATTGCTATCTACGATATCTTGTATAACATAAAAATTTTAACACTGATTCCACTGTATAGCAGTATTAAAATTAACTTAGTGGAAGTTAATTATATAGAATATAAAAATTACAGGGTATTATAATCATGGAACGTGATGTGGGTACTAAACATTATTCTATTTAATTATGTTTATGGATTCTTCATTGATGCAGTGGTTTTTTGTGATGATGTAACATATGTCTATGGAAGTTATATACACACACACAACAATTAGCAACAACCAAAACGTAAGTAACAAAATATCACCTATGACACATAATAAATTGAAAACACCCAAAAGTTTTTAAAATATTATGTTTACTATACAGGTGCTGTCACAGAAGGTCAACAAACTTCCGATAACTTCCACAGACCTCGATGTTGTTCCATGTATCAAGACGGACGGACGGACGGACGGACAGACTTAGGAATTTCAATGAGTGCAATGTGGATGCAGGCAATACGATGAGCAAATCCACTCAGCTCACTTTCAAGTAAAATGCCGTGACCAAGTTGAACCATCACGTCCGCACTTCATTGCGCCGGAGTCTGTCCAGGGACCCAAGGACAGTAGTCCTAACATCGAACTGCTTATCAACAGGTAAGTAACCAGGAAGAATCAAGTAGCATTTTATTTCGATTGCACCCCGTTCTTGGAAACGTAATAACCTTAAGTGGTCCACAAACAAAGTCTCCGCAGCAAATTCTTGGCCTTCGCTGTTACGCGCGTAACAGAAAGTACGGGCGTAACACATGCATATGAAGAAAAAGTCATGTTAACGTTCTCCTTGTGCATTTCTTGTGCTCCGGAGCCCATTGCATCCCTTTGTAATTACTGAGATTCTGGCCCTACCGTTTCACGTTTTATCTAGTTGGGTCCCAGTGACTATCACCTTGGTCATCGCGTCCCCTAGTATTGTTGTTGTATGTAACGACACATTTCTAAATTAATGCACTTCTTACAAAAAAATTATTAGTTTTTAGAGTCTTCGCAAAATTGCGAAAAGCGTCTATTAGCATTGTCATGTATGTCTGTCCGTCTATCCGCACGGAACAATTCGGCTCCCGCTGGACGGATTCTCATATAACTTGACATTTGAGAATTTTTTCGAAGTTCTGTTGACAAAACGCAAGTTTCACTAAAATATGACAAGAATAACGGTTACTTTACATGAAGACCGATATACATTTTTGATCATACCTCGCTCAGTTCTTCTTAAATGAGAAATGTTTCAGACAAGCTTGTAGCGAAAATTAAAAAAAAAACACACACTTAATGATCAATAACTTTTCTCAAAAAATCGCTCCATGTAAGAGAAAATGTGGAAAAGTATGGTACAGCCCAAGAGGGCACAGATACAAATATATATAATACGACGCATGAGTTTTGCATGATGAACAACTAACGCCTCACACCCACACACACACACTCAGAATACGTAATATTTATCGTTTTTCCGTGGCAACAATGGCTGCACGGACGCCCCTCAATGCTACGTTAGAATGCATTGTCTGTCTTGTCCATTAATTACGTAATCTGCAACATATTTTAGTGCAAAAGAACATATTAATAAGAACAAGAAAGACAAGATTATCAAATATTTTAAAACAATTGTCTTTCCGACACTGGTAACAGTACAGCTGATGACTCAGCAAAGGACGATGAAGGGTGCAGAAATGAAACTACCGACCGAGATCAGTGGCAGGATACACATTATAGCGTGACCACAAACACAGTATAACACGGAAACAAGACAAGAAGTAACCCAGCATCTACTACGCTACTGAAAGCTGCAAAACCAGTTGGCTAAACACCATAAAATAATGGAAATTTAAAAAATATTTAAGTCAGCCGGGACAGCGTAGTCAGTAACTACGAGACTATGGGATGGAGGATCGATGAATCGTCCCTTGATTCCCTGCAGGGACAAGATATTTTCATCTTCTCTAAAGCATCCGGACCGGCTCTGGAAACCACCCAGTGGGTCCCAAGGGGCCCCTTTCCCGGAAACATGAAGCTGACCACTCACCTTCATGTAGATCCGAGGTTAAGAATGAGTGCAGCTGTCTGAACTTTGCTTTTGTCTTTACCTTTTTCAATTAGAAATATCACACTGAAGTATGTAACTCTGTGTGAAACTAAATCAAAGAAAAAAGAATGAAAATATACAGTCTATCGTCTAGAAAACAACAGGCCTACTTCCAAAAGATTTTATTGGAATTTTAACTATAATCAGAGACAAAATGTCCAATGCCTTTCTTCTGGCTAACTGCTTTCCCAGTAACTTCACGTAAGTCACATGACGTCCTAATAAGCTTCTTGGCGAGAACAAACCAAATAGGCCACGCAGCATGTAAAAGTGCTCAACCCCAGTACGTGGCAAATGTAAAGTACAGACAATTCGAAGCAAGCATGGGTTCTAGAACCACACCCAACGATCCCAAACCTCAGACATTCGGAAACTAGGCATCGTGATAACAGCATCAGAATTAAATACCCAGAACTACACACATTCAGTTACAGTTCTAGATTCAGAAGTTTCAGGAATGCCCTCGTTTCGCAGCAACTTTGTTTTGCTACGGTGATTGGAGGGATTTATTTAACTGTCTACATGTTACATGGTGATCTATCACGAACGAAACGCCGTTCACAGCAATCAATGCCGCAATGTAAGCTGACTTGGGCGGGCTGGTACCAGACGTCGAGGTGTCTCCAAAGCTTTAGAAGAAGCTCATAAAACGAGAAGCCTAAAAGGTGACCACCATGCGGACACCTCAAGCTGTCCTCCGTGCGTCACACATATTAAGATGTTTCAGTGTTAAGGACTTAAAAAAAAAGATTTGCCATATCAACACAGGTAAGTTTATCGAATATTACATTATTATATCTTATTTAACGACGCTTTGTAAACTCATTCAGCCATATACCGTCCGCTCAGTGAACGACCATGAAGCAGGAAGGCACGTGAAAAGAAATGGCAGTTATAATAGCTGTCTCCTGCACGAGCATACAAGAGAATATGTTCTGAACGAGCAGGGGGAGTGCGACGCTATGGTTTAAACTCAAAACTTAACAGAATGTGTAGGAAAATACTGTGACGGACAACTTCATGGCGCACGCAGTCCTTCTACGGACACTAACAAGCGATCAGGTAGTAAAAAAAAATTAATCACTTTTATGGAGCTCGACGTTTCGTCAAGTTCACAACCCTTAATTACGATGAGCCATATGTATCCAGTTCATACCTCAATAGTCTGTTTCCTTAAAATCCATTTCAGTATTTTCTTTCAACTTACGCTTACGCCTCCCAAGCGATCTCTTCCATTCAGGTTCTCTAATATTTTGTATGCATTTCGCATGTCTTGTTTTCTCCACCCATCTCACCCGCCCTCATTTTATTTTATATTCATACTGGCAATATCGCTTTTAAATGTTTCCGCCTCCATAAACTCACAGTGAAATGTTTTGTCCATCACTGAACTAGACACTCACATGAAGATTTAGACAGTGGGTGTTCTCTTACACGTAAAATGCTTGCACTGAAGTCAGAACAGTTCGTGTTAATACACGTGCCCCTGGGGGATGTTCTTGTCACATCGGTGACTGTTCTGTAGCTTAACTGTCACTGGGAAACAAAACGTTTGCTGGATTAGTGTAAGGTATAAGTAAGCAGGCCTAAAGCTATGACAAGAAGGAAAGCTGCTGAGTGAAAAGACACGGGCTTATAACAAAATCTTTTAAAAAAAAAATGAAACAAAGGAATGCACACAGACGATTCTGAACTTATACAACAAAAACACACCGAAAACACTGATCAATTCCAAAGTAAATTTAATATCATATTCCTAATTTTATGTGTTGTTTGAACAAAGTTAATAATAACGCACAATGGAGAGGGAGTCTCCCTTTTAACACTCCGTATGTTTTACCCCTCCAGCGCTACTTGAAGGAATTTAGGTTAGATTTTGCATTGGAATCTACGTTACGAGACAGACTGTGACCCAGTCACAACCAGGCTGCCATGATTGCAATGGCGACTGACAGTGTGTCCTCTGTGAGGTATGAACTGATACCGAAGTTAGTTTCATAACGGAGACAGTGTTCTCTGTGGCACGAACTGATGCTGAAAAAACAGATGATCATCCATCATATGACGCTACATACCACGACCAGTAAAGGACTCCGATCGATGAAAGTAACGCTCGGTTTGCTCTAAGAATAACAGATACCGAAGAAAGAGGCCGGAGAGTAGCACACAAATGTCAAGGCACGTGGCCATCCTACAATATACGCCATTAATTAATGTAGTTCTCCGGGTAAGCCTGCTTGTGAAAGGGAGCAGCAGAAATGAATTAAAACGACACGATACGATATTTGCTGGTGACATATATTTTCATATGGAGTGAGTGACAACAGATGGCACGCATAATAGCAAGCAGACGGCAGTCCAGGCATGGAATTACGCATATTACCAATGAGTGTATGTAAGGTTCTGCACACAACAGAGCGATCCCACCTAACGCGCAGGGTCGTAGCTAAAATAATGGAACACTGGGTTCGAACCTCGGTCAGAACATGTGGTAACATGAGTGGTGTCAATCGTACATTTCTCTACTCCCTCGACAAAAATAATAAAAAAAAGTCCAAACAACAGACTGCTTCCTGTGCCAGCCTTAGGCCTAGGTCCGTTCCATGACAGGAGGATATCCTGCAAGAGTCACAGTGCGCAGTATAAAATCTTTCTAATCATCACAACTTTGCATGGTATAACCGTCATTCCAAACGAAGATCTGAAACCTCGACCAAGGCATTTTATTGCTCTCGAAAATCAGTACCTAATTTAAAAAAAGTAATGGATGTTTAACCACTGCAGGTAATGTACAGAAAACTCAAAAGTCAGACCGGTAATGTTAATTGTAATATGGTAATGTTAGATTCAGTTATACTTACGAGTTTTTAAAATTAAATTGTGAATCTCATATGTTGCTTGGTGACTGGATGGTGGCGTATTCTTATGTCAGCAGAGTGTTCTTCACACTCGTCAATTGACCAAACTACAGGTAATAGACAACAGTTCACTCGGTACGGCCAAATAAGCGAATAAACCGAAAAAGAAAACTCTGCAGAGAAACAAATAAAGACTTAGGATGTACTGAGGAAGATATATAAAACTGGATGGGCCGTGGCTTGTTAACGACGCTGCACAGACTACTGTTCGTCGATAACATGAAAGGATAATTACAAACGACGAATCTTCCAACCGGCCATTTCTTGAACATAATCCAAAAGCATCGCCAACATCTTACGTAAAACCATGATGCTCTACGAGTATGGGGCATGCACAGCCAGATGAGGGAAACATGCTGGTCCAAAGAATGCAAAACCACTCCGGCCAGTGGTGGATGCTGGAACATTCACATCTCCCGCGCGGTCCATGAGCTGAAAGCGGGTAGTTTGTTCACAGTCCCACAGAGGTCAGACAAGGACAGACTGTTGTTTATACGCAGTCAGGTGCGGGAAAACAAACGGTGTGTGTGTGTGTGTGTGTGTGTGTGTGCGTGAACACAAATGAACAATCTCCATTGTAATGAACAAACAGTAAGGGAATGGCGGTGTTTCTATACCTATAAACGAATGGATAATTGATTTTAGGCGTGTGGTTTGAACTCATTATTTAAATTCAACTGTATTTCTATGTATCCTTCCGTTTCGTGTAATATGAATGCCTCCAGTGCTCAACAGTTCTGCTCCCTTTCCAACGCACCATATCCCTAATGATCCTGTACACTCGTGTCCTATCGAATCACACACCAAGTCGTTAGGACGGTACACTAGCGTACATCTCGGATATATCATGATCGAATCTCTTTCGGATTACGATACCTGCTATGTTATCATGCTAAGATAACTATCACCAATCGACGTTATACAACCTACGTACGAGGTAGATGGGCAAGCATGGTTACAAAAAACCCAAGAATCAATCAAGCCGCGGAACAAACAGTGTTTACATTTTTATGGGCAGCAAAACATTTTACTTGAGAGATCTTGTAGAACACTAAATACACTGAGACCAATACCCGAGACTGTTACTTCAGTTATAATATTCATTGGTAAAAGTTGAAATTCACAGCTGATAGTGAATGGTGAGTGGGATGAGATTCGGAAGGAGGTGGTCGATGGTTATTTGGATGTTACTAACTGAGAATCGCCTAGAGAGAAAGGGAAAGCCGCTTAAAGTTCTCAATTGGAATGAAATTAAATGAAACTGGGAAAATTAAGAATATGAGTCCACAATCTTACCACTAGACCAACCTGGTTCGTACGGTGGTGGTTAAAAAATCATCGTTCATAACTTTAAAATTATGGACAATAAATGATAACCGCTCACAAGAAGTTACCATTTGAATTAGCAAAAGCGGCCTCACATATTTTCAGTACTTGATCGGGGTGTAACGATAGGTCTCACCGCAAACATTTCGAAAGTATGATGAAAATTAAATCAAAGTACACCACAAATGGCAACTAACAGATCACAGGGCGTCACTTGAAACTACACGACACTTAGGCTTACCTTCGTAACTGGAAGATACAGGCTATTCGCATAGAAGCATTTACGTAGAACTATTCAGTCCTCTGGTTTAAATTGTTAAATAATACCTTCAACTACGTCACAGCCGCCTCAGTCCACATCCTTCCCAAACATACGATTTCCGACTCGGAACTACATAACCAAAGCATCGTCAAATACAAACAAACAACTACCAACCCGAACTGCCTCCAGCACCAAATACAAGCCATTCATGCATGTAATCCTAGATAATTGATGATGGTGTCTTCTTCCACAGATTGTAACGTGCGCAGCATGGTCTCTTGCGTTCAGAACAGCACACGTTACGCAACGTTTACGTTCAACTAGTTCCATAATATGTCTGTACTGACGTAAGACGAAACAAGCGGAAAATTCTTAACATTAAATATCACAAACGTGTTGCTTTACACAAAATACAAACGTAAGGTCAACACAGCCAATCAGGGTGGTTAAAACGGGCTAAAAATTTTGATAAGTTGTGCACGATGAAAACAAAACAATTTTTTTTTGTGTGCAGAAAACTTCATGAAAAAGACATGAAACAGAGAGACTGAAACAAACAAAAAAAGGTTACATAATGTAAAATGGGCAGAAGGGACTCATTATTGCTTACTTTATCAGCTGTTTAGGTAATTGTGTTTCTAGTAACATGGGATTACCTAAGGAGCCAGTGAGGTTATTTTTTGAGATGTGATTTCGCTAACAGCTTTAAGTTAAACTTGAATTTCTTTAAGCCCAAATGCAAACACAGAGAGTTGTCACTTTTAGTACGAAACTGCGAAATGTTCAACACTACTACATAAAATACATACAAACGTTATTTGCTCTCTAGAAACTACCTTCAAAACCACAAGTTACCAGGTAAACAGCATAAAGCTATCACGTTCTCCTTCTCCAACCACAATGCAACATTTCAACACAGTACGAAGTACAGTACGCACACAAGAGCATAATACAACAAGGGCATCTGGTATTCCCTAGATGAAAAGAGAAGCTAATTTACTGTGTTGCTATGACGACTGTGAGGCACGTTATAATATAAAGTTATTACAATAAGATAAATGATAATTATATGAAATTTGAGGTTTACGCGGGGTGGAAATTTAGCGTGTGGTCTCGTAGGAGTCATAAATCAGACTGCCGCAACCTAAAATAAACTGATAATACTTTCCACCAAAACCCCGTACGCCTCTTGGTAAATTTTACACCCCAAACGCATCAAGGGTATGTGTTATACATCGAGCTGTCAATTGCGAAGACTGTATACCCTCGGCGATACATGAATGCAGGAGTATGCAGCACTAGTGGGATGATAATGACAGGGGGTAAAACCGAAGTACTCGGAGAACAATCTGTCCCAGTGGTACGAAGCTTACCACAAAACCCGCAGGGTTTGGCCTGGGATCGAATGTGCGCCTAACCAGGAGATTAAGCGCCTGAGCTATGGCACGGTTGCGTGCAGCGCGCATGGCAAAAATGTATGCGGCCTTTCAGTTCGCTATAAGAAGGGAAGACAACACTTCGCAGAGCTACGCAGACATGCAAGGATAACATTAAAGTGGATCTTGAAGAAATATTAGGATTACGGCTGGATTCATGTGGCCCAGGATTAAGAAAATGGCAAGTTCTATTTTTTTTTTGGGCGCGAGAGCACCCATTGGGCCAGGGCCTCCTCATTCACGAGGTTTCTAGATCACACAACACACAACGACGCACCACAGTCGGTAGGAATCCTCTGGACGAGTGATCAGCTCGTCGCAGAGACCTCTATCTGACAACAACACTCACAACAAACAAACTACCATGCCCCCTGCGGTATTCGAACCCACAATCTCAGTAGGCGAGCGGCCGTAGACCTACGCCTTACACCGCGCTGCCACTGGGACTGGCGGCAAGTTCTATTACTATTACTACAGTAAAAATTTTCAGGTTCTTTAAAATATGGGGAATATCGTGACAACTAGCTGCTCAAGAACAATTTTGTTCCGTAGACTGAAATACAGATAATTCATCAAGGAACTCTGTTTCCCTGCCGACAAGAAATAGGCAATAACAGAAAAGGAACAACGTACACAATACGATTGTAATGTCATTCATGCTTACAGATGCAGCAACTTTTAATGATCTTATAATTTCGGGTTGTCACAGGAAATCCTTGTATCGAGCGTTTTATATCCAACAGTGCCACCACAACAAGCTTTCAAGTCTCCGTGTTTCTCCCCAAGAAGAAAACCGTTCCACAAACTTCCATGTGAACCACAACGATAATCCCATTTGCATTTGTTAACTGAACAACCACGAGAACGACTTAACACAGGGAAGACTCAGCAGCTCCAGGCCACAATTCCACTGCACAAAAAGCGGCAAACATGAAATAAGGAGCTTCTTTTGCCAGTATAAAGCGGATAATAAACAAAAGAAAGTGGCAGCTCAAATATGAACCTACAGCGCCCGCGGTTCGTCCGAATTATTCTGTTAGCAGAGGGCGTGACATCAGAATATCCTAAAAGCAAGGGCTGTGTATTGCAATATATGTAGCAAATGCGCTCTTTGTAGTTGTTCACGCGTCACTGGCCTCGATACCCTTTTGTTGCACATACCAATCTATTACTGCAAAGTCACAATACAGATATCACACTGCTTTGTCACAAATTACATTTCATTGTATAAGGCATGTCATTCAACATGCACCGTATCGAGAGATATGACTAATAAAATTAAATGGCCTACTGAATTTCCAGTACCAGTTTCTTTCTTGTGTGTGCGAAATGCGCCGAGTATTTCAAGAGATGAAACACACAGCCGTAAATAGCGCCATGCATGTGATGATCCTCTGCGACGATAATAAAATATAACATCAAAACTAAGAGTCGTTCTGTATTTATAACGAAGAATCCAGAAAGGACCTAAGTTTTCAGGTTTTACAGCGGCGATTTTTCAGACCGTGGTCTTGTCACATACAAAGTTACACGATGTCGCAAGCCAGAAAACCACAATCCGCACTTAGGAGTTGTAAGACAAACGCTGTGCAATATCACGTATCTCATCTCCTGTCGTCGTCTTCATAGTGCTAAATTTATCTGGGTGTTGCAAATAAAGGCTTCACTGCTGACAGCGCTATGTAAAGGCCACGAATCAATGCATTCGACGAAGAACAACATACGGCACAGCTAATTTCGTTAAAATGTCCGCTTACACCGGACACTATTTACTGCAGCCTCTTGTCAGTGTTGTCTGCTTGAAAAGTAACACCACAAAAAAAAAGGCGTTCCCAGGAATTAAATAATTATAATACAAGCCAGTAACATTAAAAATAATAATCGATTTATTTCTTTGCAAAACTACTTTTTTTTTTTTATACTTCGACATCAGGCTGAAAAGTGTGAGTTCATGTCTGTCGTTGAATACTGATAATCGGGTAGGTGCAAAATTCAAGTTCAAACAACTGCATTTTCTTCTGCCTACTCTCGCCAAATTTGAGAGTTCATGTAATTACAGCAGACGTATATCGCAAAATGAAGCATATGACCCAAGAATGCACGTGTGGATGGGCGGATTTCTGGCGCATTAGTGCCGATTGTCGTGAAGGCCTGAGTGAAATTCAAAGTTGAATGACAGATGCAACATCTGGAACAACATACGATAGAACGTTGTGCTGTGAAGCAGAATGACAACCCTATTCGGCAAACAATTCAAAATTGCACAAAAAAAGGATGGAGGGATAAGATTCATCGAGACCCCGGCGAAACATATCTAAGCTAATACTTCACGTTGGCGTGTAACTTACATTTCTGTCATACATAAAACCCTAATTCAATTACAAACAACAAAATCACGTTTGAGGGTCGGTCTGTTTCATCTGGTGTAATATGGAAGGCGAAAGAAAAATTCTGAAAATGGGTTGAATACGTATCAAGATTTAACTTTGCAGGAAGAACCTTTGATCGAAACATTACACGACGTCTTAATTTCGTCAGGGCAACAGCAATATGCTGAAGAAGACAGCATTCAGAATGTACAGTACTTCTCGCACGACACACACTTCCTGGAACTCCAATTGCAAGGCAAGTTGAGGGACCGAGCACACTGTCACCCCTCTAAGACTCTTATCTAATGTCCGCAGATGAATGAACAATAGACTCTACCCACCACCTCTCCCCCATCCCCCTCAATCCTGTACACTGACGTTATTGGATTCGTGAAACTTAATAAAGCCGATTATTGTGTACTTAGTAATTTAGTAGCAAGTGCAGGTGGAGGAGTGAGCAGGGTGCTTTGTTGTGCTAGGGAGTAGAACTCTAGGCATAAATGGCGTAGGTCAGAATTCCACATTACGAGTCTTTCGTAAAACTTCACTGTACTGTGATTCTTACGCTACGGATACAAAAATACGCTTGTTAAGTTGCCAGTAACCGGCAGCACAGACTTTGTGTAAGTTTATCGCAGTAATTAACCAACTTGATGCACAACAATTTTGTTTTACAATAAGTTTAGTAAATGCCTCTACATGTTTCGAGCACATGTACTCATCATCAGGTCAAATTTGTATTATACAGCCTCTGGTATCATCACACCTATTGGTGGTCGTCCCGTGCACAGGTTGAGAGAGGACTCTCTCAACCTGTGCACGGGACGGCCACCTAAAGGTGTGATGATACCAGAGGCTGTGTAATGCAATTTTGACCTCCTGATGATGAGCATATGTGCTCGAAACATGTAGAGGCATGAACTAAACTTTTGTATAATAAAATTTTGTGCATAAAGCTGATTAATTACTGAGATAAATATACTGAGATGCACGGTCAGCAAAACGTCAAAATTTGTGTACGTTGTCTTATTCAGTGCTATGTGTAATAATTCCAGGTGCTACATTACAGAGCTTATGAAAAATCCCTTCACATTTCTAATTTCTTGGTAATATTCATTCATTCATTCATTCGTGACTTCTTTTCGCGCACGAGCCTTATACATCGTCGCCACTCATGTCAGACACACCTTCTCCGTTTTCTTAACACAACACATCCACCGACGATCTGCTGGTCTAAGTGAAAGGTACGTACGTAATTACTTCAACATATTGATGCGATTTAGTACTAAGAGCTACAAACTTGCGTGACGTAGACTATAAAATGTGCTTGGTTTGTTGACTGTGAGTTCCTTGACGTACATTGAGGTGACTGACTGATTACAGTTTCACCAGATGGCAGCACTCCGATACATAGACTGACGTTTAGCGGATCGCAATTTCAAGACTATTCAGTCCAACTGTTGTTCACTGCTGAATATCCTAACTGTATGGAACGTGAGATGAACAAACGTTTACAAAAATGTCGTAAAGGAAGAGCTAATGAATAAATCAATGTAAACACCGAAATGATATTGTCTTTCATGAGGTGATATTATAGACCACTGATTACTACTATCGGTATGTATCAATACATATCGCCCATCTCGATTTCGTCTTATAAAATGTTTAAAATCAGTTAATCACGTTACTCCACAAAGTGCTAACTAACAGAACATTTCATTCCGGTATCCCCGGACTATTTTTTACAATAGCACGCGCATCAATTTTATACTGCGCTTACCGCGGAAGGAAATCACGAAAACTGTTAGGCTTTGAGGCACTGAACGACCACAGTTGTGTGATTTGCTGTCTCGTGAACTGTGTTTCACTTTTACCCGTCACAAATAATGGTTTTCAACTATATTTAAAAAAATAGTTTAATTATGAGCACTGAAACGACTTGATCGCTTATGAATGCATAAACGTCTGATGAAAGAAATATTACGTTAAACCCGACATATGAAGGGCCTCTTTCTTATAATAATAATAATAATAATAATAATAATAATATCAGCCAGGACCTCCAGAAGTATACATATTTTAAGAGGAGCTCATAAGAATGC
>Ga0123353_10006287_pt1 | contig 15790 bp, 13 predicted proteins | sample TergutLab28metaG_3_FD_92763 | JGI IMG/M metagenome (GOLD analysis project Ga0123353, IMG submission 92763) | Labiotermes labralis P3 segment gut microbial communities from Petit-Saut dam, French Guiana - Lab288 P3 | ecosystem: Host-associated > Arthropoda: Insects > Digestive system > Gut ... | reverse complement strand
ATCACACTGGCCGACATACCAAATCCCGCGAATGAACCGTCTCCACCTTCGCCCCAATTCCATCTAAGCCCCAAATTGGTAGATAAAACATTCTTAGGCGCGGCTACCGGCGCATCCACCCTCTGCCCAAATTTTGAAGGCTCAATAACCTTTGGCATTGTCTCCACCGCTTCCGTAGGCTTAGGCTGCTCGGTTGGTTTAATAAAAACTTGCGTAACTCCGCTTATTTCCAACGCGCAAAACCCAAGCCCCAATAATGCAACTATCGCCAGAATTAACCAAATTAGTGCCTTCTTATTATGTGCCATTTTACCTCCAAATTTCTAGCCACTAGCCACTAATCACTAGCCACTAAATAATCCCATTATTCAGCATTTCCATATACTGGCTTCTTGTAATAATAACCTGCCGTGGTTTTGTGCCTTCGAATGGACCGATAACTCCGAGTTTTTCCATTTGGTCGATAATCTTCGCCGCGCGCTGATAGCCGGCGCCCAAAAGCCGCTGATACATTGAAACCGAAGCCTGCCCGGCATCCAGCGCAATCTCAATCGCCCGCGCCAAATCTTTGTCGCGCTTGCCGTCATCCTCGCCGTCGTCATCCGCCTTGCCGCCCTTTTTGCCCGTCAGCTCATAACTATTAACCTCTGCCTGCACTTCATCATCATATTCATCATTAAATTGCTTAGCATATTTCACAATCTCGCGAATTTCCTTATCTGAAAGAAATGCGCCTTGCACCCTAAGCGGCTTATTTGCTCCAATCGGGTTATAGAGCATATCGCCAAAACCAATCAGTTTTTCAGCGCCATTGGTATCCAAAACCACCCGCGAATCCATTTGCGAGGAAACAGCGAAGGCAATTCGAGAGGGAATATTGGCCTTAATTAAGCCGGTAATAACATCAACTCGCGGGCTCTGGGTGGACACAATCAAATGCATCCCCGCACCGCGCGCAAGCTGCGACAACCTGCAAATCGAATCCTCAACATCGTTGGGCGCAACCATCATTAAATCGGCGAGCTCATCAATGATAATCACCACCTGCGGCAGCTTTTCCTCGCCTCTCTTCTCCATCTTAGCGTTATATCCGCGCAGATCGCGCACTTCATTTTCTGCAAAAATTTTGTATCGCTTGGTCATCTCCTTAACCGCCCAATTCAGCGCACCCGCCGCTTTATTGGCATCAGTCACCACCGGAATTAGAAGATGCGGAATGCCGTTATAGCCGATTAACTCCACTTGTTTTGGGTCAATCAAAATCAGCCGAACTTCTTCCGGAGTGGATTTGAAAAGAACGCTGGCGATAATTGTGTTGATGCAAACCGATTTGCCCGAGCCTGTTGCGCCGGCGACCAAAAGGTGCGGCATGCGCGCGATATCGCAAATAATAGGATGCCCGCCGATATCAAGCCCTAGTGCAAATGTCACCTTTGAATTAGAATTTTGGAACTCATGCGAACCGATAATTTCGGAACCATTCACAATCCTCGATACTTTATTTGGTATCTCAATTCCAATCGCATCCTTGCCTGGAATAGGTGCTTCAATTCGTACGCCTTTTGCTGCTAAATTTAATGCAATATCATCTGAAAGCCCCAATATTTTGCTGATTTTAACTCCTCTATCAGGCTTTAATTCATATCTCGTTACACTCGGCCCAAGGCTATAATCGGTGATTTTCGCGCCCACACCGAAGCTATCCAAGGTATCCAAAAGCTTCTTAGCAGTGCTTTCCAGCACCTTTTCCTGCTCGGAAATTTTTGAAATATCGGGTGGATTTAGCATAGAAAGCGGCGGCAGAATATATTCAATTTTCGGCTTCGCCTTTTCTATTTCTTTTTCCAACACTGCGACTTCCGCCTGCGGATTATATTCTGCCTGCCACGGCATGCTCTCGGGCACATAAGGCACCACCGTAGCAGTCACTTTCTTCGGCAAAACAGGCTCACTCATTTCCTTAACCTCAACCGCCCAATCCTTCTTTTTCTCCTTCTTGTTAAACAGCGGCAAGCGCTCCTCTTGCTCTCGGTTCATTTTTTTAAGCTTGTCCTTTTTACTTTTATCAATTTCTTCAGGTTCGATATATTCATATCGCTCGGCCATCCTCTCCCTGCGTTCTTTAATAAAACTAACGATATACTCAAACAAATCAACCCAGTTAATATTGTAAACGGTGGTAATCAAAATCGCCGCCAGTGCAAAAATAATTATTCCGGCGCCAATAGGCCACATAAATAGCACCAACGGCTTTGCAATCATCGCACCCAAAAATCCGCCGCCCTCGCCGGCTTGCGCTATTTCCACTATTGAATACACACTATAAGAATTCCATGCACAAGTGTGCCAGAATGCCGAAATCATAGCAAGCAATGCGATTAGCCATAAGTATTTCGGGGCATACATCCCCATGCTTTTTTTCCTGCCTATCACAATTCCAAGCCCGAGCAAAAATAGCGGATAAACATATGACGGCGTGCCGAATACCGTTAAAAAGCCTGTTCTAATCCCTTCACCAAACGGGCCTACCCAATTTGTCCACATCGCAAGGCAGCAAAGAGCGCCTATGCTAAATGCAATAATTGCAGAAACTCCGGAATTGCGGATGCTGCTCTCCTTCTTATATGCAGCAGAAGAAGGCGCTACCTTTCGGCTTGAACTTTTCGTAACAGTCCGCTTTGCCGGTGCTTTCTTTTTACTTGATTGACTAATTTTTCGTGCCATTTTTCTACCTCCGCAAATTCATTTGAATATTGTCGCCAACTACATTTTCTACATGAGAAATCGCCGCCGAATCAGTTGCAACCAAAAGCCGGTAAACCCCATTCACTTTCCTAAAATGTGTTGGCACATATTCCGCATTTTCTATTTTTACTTCATTATTTTTCTTAACAATATCAAGATTCACAATCATCCCGTATTGAGTTTTCGGCCGTTTCAAAAGGCTTTGATCCGCAAAAAAATTTCCCAGGCTATAAATCACAAGAGTGCCATCAATCCATTCTATCGGTTGCACGCAGTGCGAATGCCCACCAACAATTACATCCACGCCGCTTTCTGCCAAGTGCTTGGCAATCTCCCTTTGATGCTCGGTTGGCGCATCTTGATATTCCTTACCCCAATGTAAAAACACAATAACAGCCTCAGCACCGGCTTCTTTCAGCTTGTCCACTCTCTCGCATAGAGCATATGGATAATCAAACGAATTTTGTCCAAATTGCTGCATAGCAAAATTGACTTTATCGCCGATGATAACTCCCAGATAATTATCAAGCGCCGTGGCAGCAAACATTCCTACCTTAATTCCATTCACTTCTTTAATATAAGATTCTTCAAATTCCTCGCTTGATGTAAATGTGCCCAAAGGCTCCATGCCGGCGGAAATAATATTCTCCCGAGTCTTTACAAGCCCCTGCCATCCCTTATCAAATGCATGATTATTTGCGGTTGTTATTATATTAAATCCGAGCTGACGAATAGTATCTAAAATCTCGCGCGGTGCATTAAATCTAGGATATGGTGAAATCCCGCTATTATCTCCATTTGCATCTATCGTGCCATCTATATTGCAAACTGCAATGTCGGCATTTATAACTCCATCCATTTCAGAAATAAAAGGAGTGAAATCATATATATTCGCCCCGGTTTTGGCTGCTTTATAAATTAAGCTGTTAATCAGAAAATCACCCGCGAAAGAGCATGAAACTCTGCATTCCTCTTCATTATGTGCCTCCGCCGGAGACATTACAGGTATGATAGTCGCCGAATTTGCAAATAGGATAAGAGTAAATGTAATAGCAAACATAGAAAATAAACCCATAATGTACAGCGACAAAATGCCATAGTTAATTTTGTATGTATGTTGTCTAATCATGCTTAGCCCTCTACCTTAATTAAAACTTAAAAAAGCTCGATAATGCTTGGTGATAATTCCATGCATTAAGCCCACCTGATGGATGACGAACTTTATATACTGTTACTTTTTTGCCAATATCGTAGATAAAAGTAGGAATTTCAAGATTATCATGTTTAACAGTCTTTCCATATTTAGCTTTATTTCCATTAATCTCCCAAGGCAAATGTGCCCAAACTTCATTACCTAACGCAAGGATTATATCAGGCTGAAGTTTATTAACCAATTCTTCAAAAACTTCCTTAGAGTTTTTCCACATATCAGCCTTAGGCCTTTTGCGAGGAGTGTTGCTTACTATTTCTTGTACAAAATTCGCAAAAGCTATGCGGCTATATTTTTCAGCTCTATTCTCGTCATTGCCAAAGATAACTTTAATGATGCCACTATAAAAATTCCACCAACGCCCCTTATATCGCCATTCAATATAATCACTCACTACATTTCGTGTAAGTTGTTCATCTATTTTTGTATTCTCATCTTTTATATAATGACTCTCGCCCAATACAAATATTTTGCACTTTATATCGTCATCCCAATATTTTTCTCCGTGAAAAGGCAAAAATTTTATGACTTCCGAAAAAACAATATCTTTCAAATCCATCTCCGTGTGCTAAAAAATAATTGCAACCAATCCCATCGCAAAACAATACCACGCCAAATAAGATAGTTTCCCCTTGCTAACAAGATTAATAAGCCACTTAATTGCTATTATTCCAACTAATGCCGCTGTTATCGTCCCGGCAAGTGCTTGCCAGCCGAAAGTCGAAACCACTCCACCACTCATATCATCCAAGCTCAGAGCTGTTGCACCCAAAATCGCAATCATTGAAAGCAAAAACGAAAATCGCACAGCAAATTCTTTTGATAAGCCCATGGCACAGCCTGCAAAAATTGTCGTGCCTGACCTCGATAATCCGGGAATAACCGCAATCAATTGCGACACTCCAACCACCAAAGCATCCCTAAACTTTGACTCTTTTAAGCCCTTATTGTTGCTCTTAATCTTGCTGGTGAGCAGCAAAATCACACCTGTCATCAGTAGCATAATTCCCACTAGCCACAGCGGAAAATGATGCAAATACTTCTCAAAGAACGCCGCAATCACAAGTGGCACAGCCGCAATTATCAGCATAATCGTCATTTTTCGATACTCGCTTTTCTCTAAATTCAGCTTGCCGGTTGTCACCAAATCAAACAGCATTTTAAAAAATGCGATTATCAAGCCCAAAACATCTTTCCAAAAAATAAACAGCACTGAAACTAAAGTTCCAATATGCAGCAGCACATCAAAAGCGAGATAGCTTGTTCCTTCGGTATCCAGCCCCAGCCAGTTTTGGAAAATAATCAAATGACCGGAGCTTGAAATTGGTAAAAACTCTGCCGCACCCTGCACAATTCCAAGTATTATTGCCTCTATAAAATTCATTATAATCACCTATGTAAGTCTATTTTTATTTATCTTAAAATATCTCTAAAATACTTTGAAATCGGTCTTAATCCTGGATTATCAATGTAAAATTTCTTTTTTGAAATAGGCATCCTTGCTATATTTGCAATTTCATAGACATCTTGTGCCACGCCAGCCAAATGTCCGCTCCAAACAGGCTCAGAAATCAATGCTTCATTATGTAAATTCAAAATATAGTTTTGTTGCTGTTTTGTGAACTGCGAAAACATCTTTCTCAGCGAAGATTCACTATTATATTCGCGAAGCACATTCGCAAACTCACGCCAAAAACCTCTTTCATTCTCGTTAAAATCCGGGAAAACTTTATTCCAAAATTCAATTGGCCAAGGCTCAAACAAAAAAGTTCTCTTACCAAATGGCTCTTTTCTAGCATAATAATAATCGTCAATATCAATAAACCTATAATAAAACTTAACTTTTCCCATTATCCCATTTGGCAAATAGTCCGGATTGTTTCTGTATTTTGCACTGGAAGGTACAAAAGACTTTTTAAGAGAATTATAATGAAAATCTCCATCGGCAGGATCCTGATATAAATATTTCTCAATCTTTTTCATAACTTCCTCCAAATTAAACTAATTCAAAAACTTTATCCAATGCCTCTTGCAATTTGCTTGCATCCGGGGCTCCGGCTTGCGCAAATGTTGGCTTGCCACCACCGCGACCACCGCAAATTTCCGCTATTTCGCGAATTATATTTCCTGCATGAGCGCCTTTTTCAACTGCTGAATCAGTTGCCGCGACAACAAACTTAATTTCTTCTTTATCCGCACCACCAACGGCCACAACACTTGTCAAGTTTTTAACCTTTACACTATCTGCTACTTGTTCTAACGCATTAACATCACTTGTTTCAAGTTTTACTATACTAACCATAATTCCGTTAACTTCTTTCGTAATTTCTTGTGGCACAGAAAAACTTGAACTTTTCAACCTTTTCATTTCTTTTTGCAATTCTTTTATCTCGTTTTGCAAGTGTAAAGTCTTTTCACTTGCCTCTGTTTTTATCCCAGTAATAATGCCTAAAATTCCAAGCCCAACGCTCGCATCAATTCTTCTAACCCCTGCCGCCGAGCCGCTCTCTCCATTAATATGAAATAAACCAATTTTCCCTGTGTTACTTACATGTTTGCCACCGCAAAACTCAATGGAATCAGCAAGTTTAACAACACGAACCTCTGCGCCATACTTCTCGCCAAAAAGTGCCATCGCACCCATCCCCTTGGCTTCATTTAAGGTCATAACTCTAATATCAGAAGGCGTAGCCATTAATATGTTCCTGTTAACCTCTTCTTCCACTTCTCTTAATTGCTCAGCTGTCATCGCCTCAAAATGCGAAAAATCAAATCTGAGCCTATCTTCTCCCACAAACGAACCCTTTTGAAAAACATGATCGCCCAAAACTTTTCGAAGCGCCGCCTGCAACAAATGAGTCGCCGAATGTGCTCTTGATTCCGCCTCATTCTCCTCTTTTTTCTCCCCCTGCCCTACCTCTGCATCCCAAGAACTATCATTCCCGCGCGCCGCCCTCGCCCGCTCCCGCTGCTCATTCATCAGCTTATTAAACCCTTCTTCATCCGCTAAAATCCCCGCTTCCGCCAAGATTTCTTTGGTTAAATCGAATGGAAAACCATAAGTATCATAAAGGTTGAAAACATTCTGCGCTGTCGCAATCCTCTTAGTAATAAACCCCTTCAAAATCTCCATTCCCTGCTCTATTGTCTGGCTAAACCGCTCTTCTTCCAGGCCAATAATCTTCAATATATATGTTTCTTTTTCGGCAAGCTCCGGATATGCATCCTTATTATATTCAATCACAACCCTCGCAATATCCGCCAAAAATGCGCCATCAATGCCCAAGAGGCGCCCATGCCGAGCCGCACGCCGCAGCAGCCGCCGCAGAACATACCCTCGCCCCTCGTTCGAAGGCGCCACCCCATCGCCTATCATGAAAACTGTCCCGCGAATGTGGTCGGCAATCACCCGAAGCGAAACATCAAATTTATCATTCTTTTTATACCCAATCCCCGCTTTTGCCGCCACCGCATCCAAAATCGCCCGCACTGTATCAATTTCAAATAAATTATCCACGCCCTGGCATATCGCCGCCAAGCGCTCCAGCCCCATCCCTGTGTCAATATTTGGCTTTGGTAGCGGCGCATAATTCCCTTTATCATCCTTATCGAATTGCGTGAAAACTAAATTCCAAAACTCAACAAACCTATCGCAATCACACCCGGGCGCGCAGGTTTCCTCGCCGCAAGACTCGCTCTCGCCCCTATCATAATAAATCTCGCTGCACGGCCCGCATGGCCCCACCCCATGCTCCCAAAAATTATCGGCCTTGCCAAGCCGCACAATGCGCTCAGCCGGCACCCCCACATGCGAAATCCAAATCTCCTCGGCTTCATCGTCCTCCAAATAAACCGAAACATACAGCCTATCCTGGGGAATTTCAAGCGTTTCGGTCACGAATTCCCAAGCCCATTTGCACGCATCTTTCTTGAAATAATCGCCAAACGAAAAATTGCCAAGCATTTCGAAAAAGGTGGCATGGCGCGAAGTTTTGCCCACCCTATCAATATCCGGCGTGCGAATGCACTTTTGGCACGATGCCGCGCGTTTTGCCGGTGGCGCTATCGCACCCGTGAAATATGGCTTCAGCGGCGCCATTCCCGAGTTAATCAAAAGAAGCGACGGATCGCTCTCCGGCACAAGCGAGCCGCTCGCCAGCCTTAAATGCCCCCGCTCCTCAAAAAATTTCAAAAACATTTCTCTTAGCTCATTAACTGTTCTAAATTTCATTACAATTCTCACCTAAAATCATATTATCATTTCCGCTTTTATTGTCAATCTTTAAAATTTTTACAAAATTTTACAAAATCTTAACATAACTGCGGTTTTTCCTATTGACTTTCATTCAATTATATGTTAACTTACAATTAGAAGGTGAGGAAAATGCCTGATTTTTTCAAGAAAGCAAAGAAAAAAGCTTCGCAAATTTATAACAAAGCAAAAGGGTATCTAAAAATAGGTACTGTAGCTTTGCTATTGAATGGGGATTCCTCACTACCTCAAGCTGAAAATCAAATATCAAATGATAAAGCAAGGATAGAAGTTTCGCATGAAAGCTTGCAGGAGTTAAAAACACAAGATAAAAACAATACCGTTGTTTTTTTGGCAAATACTATTGGTGGGAATACAGATAGTTTAAAGAATGTTTTTAGTAATAAGTTTGACAGATATGTTGGAACATATAAGAGTGAGACGCAAGATTTTAGAGGATACGGTGCAATGGCTGCCTATCATCTTTCTTCAAACACACTATACTTTTTTGGCGACTCTATTCCATCGCGCGACACAAGAAGTCATGAAATATTTCATGCTATGAGCAAAAGTAATAATTGGGAAATAGACCGCAATAATGGGTTTGCTGTTGACAAAGGTTCATTAGCATTAGATGAAGGCTTTACGGAATATCTCTCAAATCTTGAAAGTCTTCCAAATGGTAATAAAAAAACTTCTTATTCAGAAGCAGTTTCAGTAGTAACATTTTTAGGTGAATTTGCAGGTCTTGATAAAATGACGCAAGCTTACCTTAATTCAGATATTAATATGCTATATAAAAGTTATGAGCAAAATACAGGAAGTAAAGAATTATCAAATATTATAACTCTAATGGATGAAAACTTAGATGACAGTATGACACTTCAAGGCCTAATAAAAGCAAGTCCTGTTGAACTACAAGAATGTGAAGGTCTTTCGAATATCACAAATAAAGCAAAAGAATTGCTTTCAAAGAAAGAACTAGAGATAAAAGGATATGGAAAAGGCCTAGTTCAGTTGGATGCAGAAAGAGATAGCTTAATATGGAGTGCAAGAGATAAATTCGGTTCAGCTTTCCTAGATGATGCAGAAATTCAAAAGCTAAAGAAAAGTGACCGCATAGAATACAAAAAATTTATAGAAAAATATGACAAACTGGGCAAAGATATTGATGAATTTCTCACAAAAGAAAGAGAAAAATATATTCTTGAAGATATAATTCAAACTGCCGATGATTATTCTAAATCAAAGACAAAAGTTGCAGATGCCATTGATAAAGAAATTAAAGGAATGGCGGAGCGAGCAAAAACACCCGAACAAAAGAAAGAGTTAACAAAGAAATTAGAAAATGTCAAAAAGAATTTGCAAAAATATAATGCGGAATATAACAAGGAGTTATTAAATGTAGTTGACAAAAATTTGAACGCATTACAAATAAACAAAACACCAATTCGCTCAACACTTTCAAATATCCGTGAAAACAAAAGCCCGACAAATAATCCCGTTGTCAAGCAACGAATAAGCGAAGTTTCTCGAGGTTTTACTGGTCCTTAATCAGATTTCAATCCTTAAAACATTAATAATTTCCAAAAATTGTTTTGCTGAAAGATTAATCGGCAAGCCATTTTTTTTGCATATTTCTTGGCGCTTTTTCTTGCTATCGGCCTTGCCGGCAAGGCCGAGCTCAAAAAGCTTTTGGCCCGTAATCTCATTGTAGGGGCGCCCATTGGGCGTCCGTGAATTTTGCTTTTCGGTTTCTTTCGGAAGGCCATTGGTCGCCCCTACAAGAATCTCCTTCAAAACCTCTATATCCATCCCCTCAACGCCCAGTTTTCCTTCTTTACTCGCGCTCGCTTTCCGCCGCTCTTTGCCATAAACTTCGGGAATATAGAGGTTCGTAATCTTGGCGCCCTCCCCCGCAATGCTCTTGATATGATTTCGCAGCCGATTCCCCGCAGAATCCGAATCCATCAGCACAATTATCCCGGCCTCACTCGCAAGCCTGCGAATCACCGCTCGTTTCGCCTCATTTTTATAAATATCGAACCCGTCAATCGAAATAACGCTGCTCGCCACAATTTCCCGCAAGCGCGCCTTATCATATTTACCCTCAACAATTATTGTTTGTGAAAAACTCAACATTTGACAAATCACCTAAAAGCAGTATATAGTTTTTTTAGTCGAAAGGCAATTATTTGTAGGGGCGCGATTCATTGCGCCCGCGACATCGAAGAAAACACCTCAAAGGAGTGATAAAATGGCAAATAAACCAAAAAAAGCAGTGATTAAAATCAGCACTTTTGTGGATAGCACAACGCGCATAGAAGGCGATGTTTTCTCAGAAAACAACCTAAAAATCGATGGCACAATTAATGGAAATCTCGAATCAAAAAATGATATTGTGGTGAGCGAAACCGGCGTGGTGAACGGCAATATTTATGCTAACGCTGTTGTTGTGAATGGCGTTGTGGCCGGAAATATCACCACAATCGATACTGTAACCCTCGCGCCTTCCGGGCGGATAGAGGGCGATGTGGAGGCGCTTGGCCTTATCGCCGATATCGGCTCGAACTTCCATGGCCGCTGCAAAGTGACTAAAATCGAAGAACCCGAAGGGGCAAAATTTGAGATTAAGGTTGAATCTCCACCTAATGAGATTAAAGAAGAAAAAGACGAACAAGCAGTAACCAGCGAACTCCTCGCACAAGTTGCGAATGAAATCGCAGGATAAAATTACATATATAAAAAGTGCACTTTGTAAAAATAAAGTGCATTTTTAACTATTTTTCAATTTTTCAAGCTCTTCAATAAAACTATCAACATCTTTAAAATCCTTATAAACCGAAACGAAGCGGACATAGGCAACAGGATCCAGCTTTTTTAGCTCGCGCATTGCAAGCTGGCCGATTTTTTTCACGCTAACTTCATTAAGCCCGCTCTGCATCATCATATTTTCAACATTATCAACAATTCGTTCGATATCGGTTATCTGCACCGGACGCTTTCGGCAAGCATGCAGCAGCCCGCGCATTAACTTTTGCCTATCAAATTCCTGAATTGTGCCATCTTTTTTTATTACAAAAAGGGTTATATCTCCCATTTTTTCATATGTAGTCCATCTTTTCTCGCATGATGAGCATTCGCGCCGCCGACGAATTGCTCCCTCGGCATCGCGTGAATCTACAACTTTATCTTCCTCACATCCACAATAAGGGCATTTCATTTATCATCCACCTCTTTCGTAGGACGCGCCCGGGTAGCGCCCGCCGCTTTTCGCAGCAAAGCCACTTCCTGCGTCAATTCCCGAATTTGCTCCACATTTTTAGAGATTGTAACCGTCAGTGCAAACAAAATCAAAAGCACAAATGCAAACACTGCAACAATAACTGCATTGATCGGCGTCTCAATTCGAAGAACATTTGCAAGCCACATTGAAATTTTATCAAACATTGCTAAAACTATTAAAACTATGCTTGCGAAAAACCAAACAAGAGTATATTTCAGCAGTAGTTTTTTATTAACTATCATTCTAATGACATATGCGAAAAAAATCAAAGTAAAAACTAGCAAAACTATCTTCAGGTGCAAATTAATGATCATAACATTTCCTTTCTATTTAGCCTTCTGTGAATTGGAATTTTGATGAAATTGTTGCTTTTCCCGCAAGTGAGCCCGATGCGAATAATACAAATAGTATATGAGCGGCGGGCGAGTGAGGACAAAAGCCAATTTCGCAAAATTGCTTTCACAGATCATATTTTTTCTCCCATCGTAAATAAGCAAGCTAAACTAACTTTTATCATATAATAAATAGATTTAATAAAAGTTATCGACGAAGCACCGCTTGCGCGCTCGCGCATAACAACACTAACCTCGCTGATTTTATACTTATTTCTAGCCAATAAGCAAATAGTTTCAGGCTCAGGATAGTCCATCGGATAGTCATTTGCAAAAATCTCTATGACTTTTTTATTAACAGCTCTAAAGCCTGAAGTGGCATCTGTTATTTTTTTACCGGTTAGCATCTTGATTAAGAAAGTAAAAAACTTAATTCCAAAACGCCGCATAGCACTAGATTGAAATCCTTCTTTTGCAAGGTATCTAGAACCAATCACCACATCATTTTCGGCTATTTTTTCGAGTAGTTTCGGAATCTCAGCCGCCACATGCTGCCCATCGCCATCGAATTGAATCGCCACATCATAGCCGTTTTCATGAGCATATTTGTAGCCTGTCTGCATCGCTCCGCCAATTCCAAGATTATTGGCAAGGCTCACAAAATTAAGCTTATTATCAATGCACACCTGCGCTGTTCTATCTTGCGAACAGTCATTAACAACCAAATAGTCATAGCCTTGTAACTCTCGCACAGTTTCCGCAATCGCTTTTTCTTCATTAAATGCAGGCAAAATCATCAAAATCTTCATAAAAATATTTTACACTAAAACAAAAAAATAAGTCAATAAAAATGAGCCCCGCTTTTGCAGAGCTCATCGACTTATAAAATCTATCTTAGTTTAGTCCACTTTTCTTTGCCATTTTCTCTTATAAAATCATGACCATTCATTGCTTCCAAAATATCATTGAAAGCCCAATGCCCCGGAACATCCGGTAGAATTAGCATGTTAGTTCTATCGAAATTTTCATCGAATTCGCGCTCGAGCATTCTATTAACCAGCGTTACAACCTCGGCGCGCGTGATTTTATTCAGCGGATAGAAAGCGCCATTTCCATATCCCTTCACCCATCCTTTTGCCGCGGCACTGATAATTGCATCATGCGCCCAATAGTTGCTAGGAACATCGTTAAATGAAACACTATTTGAAGTTGAAAGCGATGCAAATCTTGATGCAAGCGCCGCAAATTCAGCGCGGTTAATAGCTTCGGTAGGGTTGAAATAAGCACCATCATAACCGGTGATTATCCCAAGCCCCGCCAAATATTCAATCTCTTTTGCAAACCAAGTGTCTCTCGGCACATCGCTGAAAATCCCCTTAGCTTCGAAGGAAATATCCATCTGCTCTTTCATAAGCCTCGCAAACATCACCGCCGCCTGCGCCCTGTTCATATTAGCTTCGGGCTTAAATTCGCCATCATCATAACCTTTCATATAGGCAAAATGATCATCTTTTATCAGCAAATCAACCGGCAAAATGTTGAAGTAAATCCTAGATGTTCCCGTGTGATTTCCAATGAAAGTTACAATGCAAACCGCCAGCCCCACTTCGATATTGTTATCCCAATCGAGCGTATAATCCTCTCCTTCAATCAAAACTGTGCCATCGTTCATTGTGATATAAGGTTTCGGTGTGTGCGGCTTACCATTGTAATACCTATCACCGAGATCTGATAAACCAATTGTTCCCACACCATCCACTATAATCGGCGGACGAGTTGGTGTTGGCGTAGCCGTTGGACCATTAGGATTTGCCGAAGGGTTCGGTGTTGTTCCGATCGGTGTAGGCATCAGCGTTGGCAGCGGAGTCGATGTTGTATGCCCCCAATCAATCGGGGTTGGAACCGCTGTGGGGGCCGGTGTTGTTACCGGCGGTCTTTCGGTCGGCCCAGCTGTAGGCGCCGGTGTGCTCTCCGGCTTCATAGTTGGCTCGGCCGTAGGTTCAAGCGTTGGCAACAGCGTTGAAGTTTCAGTTGGTTCCAATGTTGGCTCTATTGTTGGTTCTGGTGTAGCTTCTTGCGTTGGCTTTAAAGTTGGCTCAATAGTCGGCATTAGCGTTGGATTTTCAGTAGGCGCAATTGTTGGTATTACTGTGGGTATTAATGTTGGATTTGCCGTTGATGCCGCAGTGGGAATCGCTGATGGATTCGATGTGGGCAACAATGTCGGTATCCCCGTTGGGTTTGATGTAGGTGATGATGTAGGTATTAATGTTGGGCTTGCCGTAGGTAATAATGTTGGTATCAAAGTCGGCAGATTTGTAGGATTTGCTGTTGGCGTGCTTGTTGGCGCTGTTGTAGGATTCGCTGTCGGCATCTGCGTTGGCTCGGCTGTAGGCGGCACCTCTGTAGGCTCTATCGTAGGATAAGGCGTCGGTGGATTGGCATCAACATAATTAATATCATAATTATTGTATGCATATGTGAACGGCTCCACATAGTAAGACCTAGTAGGCGTAAGAATCTTAACCGTATGCAAATCAATACCGGCTTGATCGGTTAAGAAAAATGGAGCTCTAGCAGTATTTCCGGCAAAAATCACACCTTCATCAGCAAAAACTCTATCTAAACTAACTGTAAAAATTCCACCGCCATCCCAAGTTGCCTCATTATTTGTGACTTTAGAGCTATCATATAAGTTAATCTCGCCAAAAAATCTAATATAGTTTGATATTCCGCCACCATTGCGTGATTTATTACCAGTAACAGATGCATCATCATACATATTAATAACAGCGGTACTGTCGTTATAGAAATTCACACCACCACCTGTTTGACTGGCTGTGTTATTTAAAATAGATGCGTTATCATACATATTAAGAGTGCCGGAAGCCATCTTTATGCCGCCGCCCATGGCAGACGAGTTTTCATAAATTAATGCATTGTTATACATATTTATATCGTCTCTCCAGTTATAAACACCACCGCCATAACCATTTGCTTCATTATTAGAAATCACAACTTCATCGTATATATTAAGTGTTCCGCTGAGTTTATATATAGCTGCACCTTGATATGAATCGCCGCGATTATTTGCGATTTTAAAATTACCACATAGATTAAGTTCACTTTGCGAATTCACAGTTAATAAAACTCCGCCAACTTCACGATAGCAGTTATAAATGTTAGGAAAGCCCGGCATTGTGTTTTCTCCTGCCAAAGTAAGCTTTGCACCTGAGATAACACCATTGATGCCATTATCAATTCCCCCACCAATATCCGGACGGTTTCCTTGTAATTGCACATCGATAAAAGTAAGTTTTATGACTGATGTTGCTCCTACTGTCGCCAAATGCCGCATGCCCGGTGCAGAAATAATATAAGCCCCTTGGCCTTCATTTGCTGATTTTAATGTGACTGTCCGAGTTTTTCTAATCTCTATCACATCTGAAAGTTGAAGCTCTCCGTCGATTTCAATAATATCGACTGAGGTATCATTTAATAATGACGCCAATTCTTCGTGATTGGTGGCAAGTGCCACAACATCTGCTGCCTGCACTTCTTCGTTTTGCGGTGCAAAGGTGAAACCAAATATAAGTGCCACCGAGATTATCGCTGAGATAATCCTTTTACTGATTGTATTTTTTTTCATTAAAAAATCCCCCTTGATTTATTTAATTATATGCCCGAAAAAATCCTATAATTTTCAAAGCTAAAACATGGTATCACAATAATATATAAAAAGCAAGCTTTTGCAATATTTTTTTTGCACAAAAAAAGGACGGCCGATGGCCGCCCCTTATTGTAGCGTGAATTAGGCTAATTCTACTACTGCGCCGACTTCCTCAAATTGCTTTTTCATTGCTTCCGCTTCTTCTTTAGCAACGGCTTCTTTAATTGTTTTAGGTGCGCCGTCTACCAATGCTTTTGCTTCAGCAAGGCCAAGGCCGGTTACTTCGCGAACTGCT
>Ga0123353_10006286_pt1 | contig 15791 bp, 6 predicted proteins | sample TergutLab28metaG_3_FD_92763 | JGI IMG/M metagenome (GOLD analysis project Ga0123353, IMG submission 92763) | Labiotermes labralis P3 segment gut microbial communities from Petit-Saut dam, French Guiana - Lab288 P3 | ecosystem: Host-associated > Arthropoda: Insects > Digestive system > Gut ... | reverse complement strand
ACAAGCACATACATGCTCATGCTATGTGTTAGCAAACCCTAGTTGTTTCGTTATGTAGTCGTATGTAAAGCAATTCTAATGAAATCGTTTCTTCATTTCCCAATGGTGCATTTGTGTAATTTACATTCCTGCTCATGGTGAGATATAGGAATGTATTGCTTGCGCTTTTACTGAATTCAAAATGACCCAAATATTTTATTTGGGTTTCAATTATTAAATTCACAACCGTAAAATTTCTTCTTACAAAACATTTGTACTTGTTCTTCTATCGCTTTCAGTTTCAAGGAAGAAAAGTCGATCATTTTTTACAGTTCTGCAGTTTAGACCAATGTTAACGGTTTCGCAAGAAATCTTTGATGAAGTGAATGATATTTTATATACCGTGAAGAATTCAACTGCCAGCGAAATATTGCGAGAATTTTTGTTCAGGAGTTAGTAGTATTGGTGTATTGTCCTTGCGCTAGCAACTGCCTCTTTGTTTTGTATTTACTGTTTTGTCTGTAGTGGTGAGTATTGCTACAGAGCTGCCTTACTGACGACTGCAGACAGGCTCCCCGTTTTAAACCTCATTTGGACTGCAAATGTTTTCCTCGAAATAAGAAACATTATTTAAGGGCTCCTCCATAAAAAAGGTGTGGAGTCACTGATTTTGATTCGAACAGTTCGTCTTTCTTGTGGCAGATTTCATAAACGTCCAAGTCTCGTACAATTCTAATAACGCGTCAAGCTTTACCAGATTACGTTTACTATTTAAACAACTTCGTAGGGGCTGGGTAGCTCAGTTGGTATAGTGACTGACTACGGGCTGGACGGTCCGGGATCGAATCCCGTTGGGGACGAGATTTTCCGCCCGTCAAGACCGGCCATGGGGCCCACCAGCCTCCTGTACAATGAGTGCCGGGTCTTTCCCGGAGGTAGAGGCGGCCGGGGCGTGGGGCTGCCCCACCCCATCTAGTGCCGAGACCTTAGAAAGAGTAGAGCTATACCTCTACTCACCGTAAGGGCCTTCGTGACCTATAAAAAGGGTGAAACCTATCTAAGCAACTTCTTGCACTGGAGAAGATTGAAGTCAGGAAATGCTTGCTGTCATTTGGTGTGCAGAATCTTTAGTATTCCATTTAATATCCAGAAGTACAAAGATTAAGATATACAGAACTATAATTCTGCCTGTTCTTTTGTATGGGTGGGAAATTTGGTCGCTCACTTTGAGGGAGAGACGTAGGCTGAGGTTATTTGAGAAAAGGGTGCTGAGGAGAATATTTGGGCCCACGAGGAGCGAGGTAACAAGGGAATGGAGACAACTACATAATGATGAGCTTAATGACCTGTACTTCTCACCCAACATTGTTCGGGTGATCAAATCGAGAAGAATGAGATGGGTGGGGCATGTAGCACATATGGGGGAGAGGAGAGGTGTACACAGGGTTTTGGTGGGGAAACCTGAGGGAAAGATTTACTTGGAAGACCCAGCCGTAGATGGGATGATAATATTAAGATGGGTCTTCAGCAAATGGGATGTGGGGTCATGGACTGAAAGGATCAAGTTCAGGATAGGGACAGGTGACGGGCACTTGCAAACGCCGTAATGAACCTTCGGGTTCTATAATATTCTGGGAATATCTTGACTAGCTTAGAACTGGTTAGCTTCTCAGGAAGGACTCTGGTGCATGGAGTAATTAATTAATTAAGTAAGTAATTACGCTGGAAAAGAGTTTGGGATAAGGCTACAAGCAGTCTTGTGTTCGGTAGCATTGTTACATGTACACCAGAAGAATATACAGTGAACTGTAGAACTGTTCTAGGTGGGCATTTGGAAACACGTTGGGGGGTTTATCTTCTCTAGATTTATCAGTGCGTCCACTATAGTTCGGTGAATTGGGGTACAATTTGAAATTACTGAATGCAAGGTAGTTAGATATATGTCAATGCTTGTTATGCTTGACACAAATATGTACTTATTTTAGGACAGGCGACGTGTCAAGACCGCTAGTCATACGTAGATTACGGGATACAATAAAGTCGTAATAAGACAACACACCACAGTCACGTGCAAAGCACATTTCCTTACATAACGTTTGTTTCGTATTCCGAAAATACTGAAATGGATTTCACAGACTGGCTACTTAAGTTCTCAATAGAAATGAGAGTTTTGAGCTCACAGTTCCGTGCATCGTAATTCAGTGTTAATAAAAATTCAACCAGATGCAACAGTATGCAGATATTTATTTACTGCAAAGTCACTATACATGTTTCGGGTGTCACAGCCCCCATCATCAGGAGTACTAAAAACTGTAACCGCAGCCTCCGGTACAGGTCATAATATCGGTATAGCTACTTCCCTCCCGATCAGGCCACGTTGGAGGGAAGTAGCTGTACCGATATTATGATCTGTACCGGAGGCTGCGGTTACAGTTTTTAATACTCCTGATGATGGGTGCGGTGACAACCGAAACATGTAGAGTGACTTTGCAGTAAATAAATATCTGCATACTGTTGCATCTGGTTGGATTTTTATTAACGCAGAAATTAGAGTATTCATCTTACTAATCGCCTTGCTTGAGGCTTTCCATTTCCATCCATTCATCCATCCACACTTTGGGACAACGGACACCCTTATGCTTACAACACATACGTAGCAAAGCGTAGCTTCTGTTGCTCGTTGATTCATAAATTCATTCAATCATCCTTGCGTGTTTCCTTGCGCTCGTTGGCTTATTTATTCTTGTATTTATTCTTCTATAAATTCATTCTGCCTTACGTGGATAAATTCTTCTTACAATCATGGATTTACGGAACGGCCCTTTATTTTTTCCCAGTTCCATTCTTCCATTAATTCGATTTGTATGTGAACTAGCTTTGGTGATTACAGGCTAGTGAAATCACTCCGACTGAGTTTAGCATTAAGCCAAATATTTATAACATAATAACTGTGTGTAAGACTCATATTTATCATGCAATAAATAAAAAGTACAATTACATATGCAGCAGAAACATGGTGTTTAGAAGCAAAAACGGTATCAAAACTGAATTCCACAGAAACGGACTTTTGGCGACGATCGGCTCTAATTTCCAGGAAGGACAAAATTAGGAAAACTATCATTAAACCAAAAATGAATGTAACAAAATCTCTTTTAGACGATATTAAGACTAAAGAACTAAAATGGTACGGACATGTTCAGAGAATGGAAGAGGGGAGACTACCAAAAAAAGTTATGAAATGGAGCCCACCAGGAAGAAAAAACGAGGAAGACCTAAAGCTACCTGGGCGGAATGGATTGGAGGACTGTTGGGGGGAAAAGGGATTAATAGAAGAAGACTGGAATGACAGAGACAAATGAAAGAAAAAGATAAAATAATTGTTAAATGGACGCAGGAAGATGTAGAAACGTCGAACAACCTGCTAAATAAATAACTGTCTGTGAGTCATTTTCAGGATGATCTCCTTTGCTCAACGTCCTTGCACTTACGAACTGAGACTTATAGTATACAGATGTAATGACAAGGAACACTTCACTGTTCATTATGCTGCTTTCTTGGAAGAATTTATGAATGTTTTGTAATCCCAATTTGCAATTCGGAGAAACAATCCAGTTTGGTTAACAACGTAGATATACTAGGATTTTTTTTCTGTGAAACTTCTGATACAGTAAAATTGTAACTTGGACCACTGTTTGAATAAAATAGTTTTGTTGCCATTCCAAATTGATAACCTTGTCTTAAGACTTGAAACAGAAGTCATGTGCGGGATTTTGGTGACGTAACTTGAAGCAGGGTTATAAAATAGTGTGTTTTATTTCATCTTCCCATGTCGTCTTTTCTTCGTTATATATGACATTTCGTTCTTTAAATTATGTGTTGTGTGTGCATAGTAAGAAGAGACATATTTCTGTTGGCAGTTGCGCCCACAATACGTTAAAAGCTGCTTGAAATATGAAAGCAGCCTTGCAGCCTCTGTGGCACATATCAGTTTATCCAAGCACATTTTCCTTTCACATAACAAAGACTTTATGTGTGCCATGAACAACTCAAAGCGCGCAACTACAATGTTTTGTGTGAATAGTTTTGCAAGGTACGAGGACAGCGGCGTTTTGTTAAACTGCAATACCTGGTTATCAGCACACGGAAACTAGTGCTTGCACTTAGTGATTAAAGTGGAAATATTGCTGAGCCTTTCTGAGAAGTTTCGTTAGTCACTCAACAAATTCTCCGCCTTGTATGGAAAACGAAGATTCATTTCTTTGTTAACAACATTTCGCCACTGACGGCTATTCTGATCTAGATAAATCCATTCCAAACACTCATAACCTGTTTCTCTAAGATTCTACGCAACATATTATTCTGTTTTCTGCCTTATTGTCAGTCTCGAAGTATCTGATCTAAATGTCTATGATTATTCCCATACAAGACGTAAATCTGTGGACTTTCAGAGCAATTACTGTGAGAAAGTTGGAGGGAGAGAGAGAGATGTGTTATTTAAGAACGCTGTCAGTTGTTAACATTGTGCAGCGTCGGTGATGGATGAATGAAAAAGACTGTGTAGCGCTGTTGGAATGATACTGACAAGGGAAAGCCAATATGTGCTGGAAGGGACTGCTGTACTATTTCCACTTCGTAATATACTACAAATTTCCTGATCCATAGCTGGGACCACATGCATTGACAGTCAGAACGTTTATATAGAATGGCAGCATATGTCCAGCTCTTCTGTGAATTTTCTGAAAACGTTTGATGGAATAGTTTTCATTTTTTTACTTACGATCTTACGTAGCCCTACTTCAGTTTGTTTTTTGGTGCGGCAGCCCCTCAGTGGGGCAGGGCCTCCTCATTCACGAGGTTTCTAGATCACACACAACGACGCACAACAGTTGGTAGGACTCCACTAGTAGAGTGATCAACTCGTCGCAGAGACCCCTATATGACAGCACACAACACTCACAACAGACAGACATACGTCGCCCAGTGGGATTCGAACCCACAATCTCAGCAGGCGATTGGCCGCAGACATACGCTGTAGACCGCTCGGCCAGTGGGACCGGCAGTCCTACTTGCGTACACAAGGTAATTCATCAGACTATGTTTTACGGTGGAAACAAGTCGATCTACAATGTTATTTTGTTCTGCAGTGAAGGATGATTGAAGTTAGATTCTTAAATTTGGCTCTTGAAGTATATTAAAATGCAGAATAAATTAGACTATTGTGTATGAAGTTGTTTATGAAACATTGCTATTTGTGTTATTTATCTGAAGACACATTACGGTACAGTAACAAATAATGTAAGACTTAGAATTTCCTTACAGACGCGGCGCAATCAATGTGCAGAATTGAACAAAAGATCGTATAACAATTTCTACTATTATTTAATTTAAAATACTAATTACCTCGCTGTAATTTTCACAGGGGTTCTATGTAGACCGAAAGTGCTGTAATTCAGAGAAGAGGAAAAATTATATCTACTTCTAAAACACTGCCACAACATCTTAACAAACTTCCTTGATTGAAAAGAATTACCGGATAAAAATTAACATAAACTAAAACGAAATAAGTCTTTGTACACCGCGATCCATACTGGAGTTGGTGGGTTTTCGTATTTGACGGAGACACTATCAGAGAATTTCCATCTGTAAGATAATCCTTATGTTGGCTGTATCTAACAGATATACAGATAGGAGGCAGTGTATGGTGTTTACGTGCTGTAAAACTACCGATGTAAAAATACCCAGGAGTGAAATAAAGATCTATGTTTCCAAGGTAATTAGAGTTGCATAATGCAAAGTTTTACGCCAAACATCATGCAAGCTTATTTCGCACTCAGCGTTTCTGAGCCCTTGTGCTGCTGGAGACATTCTTCCACTACTTTTCCCTTATAATAAACCTAGTCTTATCCCGCTTTCTTCTTCAGTTCACATTACTGCAGCAGTTAATTTTATCGACTTCATTTCGGTAGTCTTGTAAAACCGCAGATGATCCGTCTAAGAAGTCGGGTCATCGCTGATAAGACAAAAGAACTTAGTATAAAACAGAAAGACACGTAAGGAAGGAACAGCAACACAGATGATGTAAATTCATCTGAAGATTTTGAAACGTGTTGCCAGAAAGCAGCCACATAAACAAGCTGTAAACTCTAACATAAACTACGTGCTCAGGTTTATTAGGTATTATATCCTTCCATACAAAATCACTGTTATTAATTGGTTAATTTATTCACGTTAACCTTGTTTAGTTTTCCCATCACTGTATAGGAAGGACTGAGGCAGTTAATATCCGGTTCTTTTTTCAACCTTTAGACTGAATGATCGTAAAAAAATATTTTTCTTATTTATTATTAGATTATTTTGACCTACTGGTTGTGTAACAGACAGGGACTGTTTCTTTGTAGACTGCCGTCGCGGTGCAACCCCTCGTTCTGTATGACCGGAAGAGAAGTATATGTGATATGACTACGAAATGGATTGGAAAATTTATGTAAAAGTTACTTTCATCATAAATACAGAGTAAGGCCATATTGGAGAATGATTAATTCGGCAATATTAAAATATTATAGAAGTGAGTATTTTCGAAATATTTTTGATAGCCTGTAATCAAAGACAAAGTGCCCGATAGCAAAATAAAAAAAAATAATAAACAAAACGTGACTTTATCAGTCTTAGGTTTATTGGACCGTGCATCATCTTGATGGTTGAATAAAGAGAGACCGACTTGATGTCACTTGCTTCTTTATTTCATGTTTCGGGTGTTAATACGTCCATCCTCAGGAGACTGCGACTTATTTGTTGAGTTATGCCATGGGTTGTATTGCTCTGGTTCGATGTGTGTTGGTGTTACGTTGTGGTTTGGCTGGGGTGGTGTGGTATCCATATGCAGGCTGAAGCCTGCATATGGATACCACACCACCCCAGCTCCGAGGATGGATGTATTAACACCCGAAACACGATGAGCATTAAATAATGAAATAATAAAGCAAGTGACATCAAGTTGGTCTCTCTCTTTATTCAAATGTCTTCATCAATTTTGTCACTACACTTTGAGGTTCAGGTGCTACGAAGGGCAGATATTAGAATTGTTTTCCGTACGACCTATTTAAGAACGCAATGAAATATTCAGTGTAGGCCTTGTACAGCGGAATAGGTTGCAACAGGCCGTGGAACGTAGGTAAATGTTTGACTCGAAATGTTTTATTAAATTTTTAAGGGCGATGCAATTTAAGAATGGTATGTTCGGGGACGTGACAGCGCGGACGATGGTCGATGCTTACCAGAATTTACGAGGTACACAGTGTTTTCTTCTTCAGGGCGAAAGACTTTGAATATTTACTTACTTACTCCATGGTGCAGAGTCCTTGAGAAGCTAATTGGTTTGCAGCTAGTCAAGAAATTCCCCGCATTTCACGGAACTCGAAGGTTCATTACCGCACTCACAAGCGTCCGCCACCTGTCTCTATCCTGGGCCAGCTCAATCCAGTCCATATTCCCACATCCCACCTCCTGGAGATCCATCCTAATATTATCTACCCATCTACGCCTAGGTCTCCCCAGTGGTCTCCTTCCCTCCGGTTTCCCCACCAAGACCCTATACACCCCCCTCTCCTCACCCATATGCGCCACATGCCCAGCCCATCTCGTTCTTCTCGATTTTATCTACCACACATTTTCGGGTGAGGAATAAAAATCACTGAATATTTACGGTTATAAAATTATTGATTATGAAAAAGGGACACGAAGCACAAGTGGGAGAGATAAGAAATGCATACAGATATTTAATTTGGAAATGTAAAGGGAAGATACCGTTCGGCAAGGTTAGATGTATTTTGGAAGAGTGATAGAATGAACGTTCAAATATTACGGACATTGGCTACAAGTTTATTAATTACTACCGTTGCAGTATATACACATAACTTAATGTGTACTTGTTGTTATTTTCTCACAGTACTTGTACAGCCTCCTGATGTTACCGTATGACCTTCAGGCATGTGAACAAAACATTATTCATACAGGGAATTTATCTTGCACATGAAGAATGTCATTTAAAATCATTAAATTGACTTACATAATTAACGGCTAGTAACAATTTTTTTTTAATTTGCATCAATGCGTGAAGGGACATTTTACAACTTAAATTTAAGTCTTTAACCCTTATCCTGCTAACGTGGAGAATATGGTGAGCTCCTAATAATGCAAGTAAATGGCAGATGGGATTTAATTCGGCGTTTAAAGGGTTAACCTAAAATTTCCATTCATACAATTCTTTTATATATATTTTGGGAAAACTGTATTTTCTAAGTGTATGTTAGTGGCAGTAATTGTGAATGACCTTCGTGCATCATGCATGTGCACTGCATGAGTAACAGCTTTGCTTAACGCCTGGAGTTTGTAGTGTCGTATCGAGTTGCAGCATGCATGTTAATGATTAACACTTGTACTGAAAAATACAATGTTATAACTGATATCGATTGTGGCTCGAAATTCTGTACTTTTATGTCGAAATTCATTACAGAATTTATTATGAAAATCTGTACTTGAAGGAATTTCTATGAAACGGGGTTTCTTTCAAATCTCTCTCCATGATAGGTACAAATTTTTAGCATACAAATATTTTTCTGGGTTTAAATTGTGACTTGCAGGCGCCAATTGTCTCAGCCCAAATGTTGTAGGTCTTGCGAGATTTGACATTTTCACACAAATACCTGTGACAGTACTGTGCTCATGGTTGTGACGTCATGTCCAGTAGCTATTAGACTGCAAAATCTGACAAACCTGGAGACATTAATTATCTCTGTGGTATTACTACAGTTATTTCAAAATAAAGGAAAAATTTATATATTCCATGCTTCAATCCATATCAGGGAAATAAGAAACTTAAATAAATATTATGCACAAATTGCTTCATGTGTTTATTCCTTCCTTTATCCTTTATCGGAATTACTTGTTAGTAACATTCTAAGGCACGTTTCTTGGAAGCTAAGTTAAATATTTGGACTTGTTTAAGATGGCAATAATATAACCCGTAATGCTACATAAAATTTAAGTGTATATACTCAAAGTGTAGTTGGGAATTACTAAAGAAAACTTGGTATTAAAAACGGTTGGATTTATTAGATAGATAAAGTTTGGAAGGGGGAATACGGGGAACGGGGTACATGGATTAGTAACTCATAGAAATAAATGTCATAGCATAGGACGAAAGTTTATAAAAGTGCCGTTTTAAGGGGAAAGAAGAAAATATGAGACTGCTGGAATAGACGAAAATTGTGAGTTTGAGGGGTTTCCCCGGGTGCTGTGAAACTTCGTTTCCTGTTCACGTTTTTGTGACTTCCCCTGAACCGAAAGAAACCTAAACAATGTGGTGTATACACTGTTGTATGTACCATAATGTTATGTACTTCTCTTGGAGGCAGAATTTCGCTTGTGACAATCTGTTATGTACAATACGTTTTACCTGGCTCTGTGAACAGGTACAGGAAAGGGATGAGGGTAAGTTGAAAAATGAATGATAGTTTTAAATATTCCATGACCAAGCACTGATGCGTCACTACGACAATAAAACCAAATGCACATGAAAATATGTGAATTTATTCCATTTTAATCGTTGTAAATCTCCTTCATGTTTCGGTCACTTTTTGTGGCCATCTTCAGGGAAGTATTTTTACGAAGGATATGTTAGAAAAACAACCAAACCAATTTACAGATATAAAATATGACGTTTTAAATATATAATTCAAATAATATGTTAAAATACGAGATACAGATAAATTATTTGTGCTAAATTTTCGTAAGAAGTGTTCATGTGTTTTGTGTGTCGTATCACCATCCAAGCTAATGGTTGCATTTTGCAATTTTGCGAAGGCGCCTAAAATTATCTGTGGCGCTTAGTAATCCAATAAACTGGCTATATAGTTGTGTTATTCCATTTCTTACTTATGACTCGACATGCATCTGTGTTACAAAAACCATTATATATGTTTTTGGTTTATTATCTTACTGTATTGAAAGAAAGGTAAATACGAGTTGTAATTTGTGATTGGAGTTCTCTTAAAAACTGATGTCATGCGGAAAGCTTGTGGAATCAGTCGATCGGAATTAAAATAAAAGTTACAAGAACCTTATTAACCTGTATTATTTAACGAGATGTTACAATAAGTCCTTGTTTAAGAGTGGGGTTACTCTTATGAAAATCGCAAAGTTGAGAGAAACAACTTAGAATCGAATAGTTTTCCGCGTAAGAATTAATGAATTTACCAGAGAGTCTGTCTGGCTATTGAATTCTCCGCCTGCTTCTAGCGAAAACAATGTAAAGCTGAGTCGGTGCAACGTCCATCCAATCTTTGGAAACTAAAATTTTTACTCTTTAGAGGGAAATTAATGGTGCCTGGGGAAACGTTGCAGGAAGACTGCCTTTGTTCAAACTGGGAACTTTGCCTCAGCCCACTGACTGTCCTCGAAAATTACTTCCTTTTAAGATTTTATTATGGACATGGATTGTTAGCAATTTGAAAACCGGTTTTATAATTTGTAATTTTTTCTCAAAATGAGACGCCTGTAGACTAGAGAGGATTAAAGAGACAAGAAAAGGGAATTATTTTACTAATGACAGTTTGTCACGGCAGTCTGTACACAGTATGTTATTCTATACACGGCAGTCTATACACACTATGATATTCTATACACGGCAGTCTATACACAGTATGCTATTCTATACACGGCAGTCTGTACACAGTATGCTATTCTATACACGGCAGTCTATACACAGTATGCTATTCTATACACGGCAGTCTATACACAGTATGCTATTCTATACACGGCAGTATATACACAGTATGCTATTCTATACACGGCAGTATATACACTGTATGCTATTCTATACACGGCAGTCTATACACAGTATGATATTCTCGCGATTTAAGTAAGTGTGATCAATTTACAAGCTGAGTTTGTTGATTTTACTTTAGATTCCTTGGCGAGTTTCCTTGCATTGTACTTATACATTTTGGATCATCTTTGGTGTAGCTGCTGTAGTCTGACGTTGCACACTCAGTCCTTTTGATTTGCTGTAAAATTTTTGAAAACATAATCAGTAGCATCCATCCTACTTGTAGATGAGTGCTGCTGGTTGGTCCAGTTTTCATTTTCTCCCTGTTGTTTTGTTACACAGTGCTGAATTTAACCAATGAGATGAAGGGAAACAAACGATGTAATCGTATGTTTGAGGGTGGTGCATGTAGAGGAGGACCCGTCATGTCCTGTTCCTAATTGTATTAGGGGTGTATAGCTCATGTGCACATTGCCGGAACGTTCGCATAAATAAAATAGTTTGATGTTTTCATTTAGGATTAGGAGCATGCAACCAGCGACACATGAGGCATAGGGGGGATGATTAAAATTCAAACATAAGCTGCCGGGGTATTTTTTTTTGGGGGGGGGAGTTTGATTAATGATCCATCGGACGTCATGGTGCATGATCTTACATTCAGGAAAACCTTTGTTTGAAACAAACCAGCTAGAAGTATTCAAGGATGATGGAATTAAGCGTATTGAATAGTGGAATATGCACTTATAGGGGAGACGAAGTCTTTTACAAAAATGTGGCAGGCAAACATGAAAACAGAAGTAGGCTTTTATGAGAGGATTGTCGTCTGGATTCGACTGACTCGGAAGAGGATCCAACGGCAGACTTTTGTGAAAGCGATAATGGACCTGATGGTTCCATAAAATTAGTGGAATTTTTGACCACTTGATCAAATGTTAACCTCAAAGAGCTGTCGCATAAAGTTATGAATAAAGCAGGCTAATCTCCAAAACCACAGTTGGTCATACGTGTGAGTATTCAGATATCTTGACTTTCAGTTTCATTGGCCACAATTCATATTTTTATGATTGTAAATTCAATACAGTTCACTAGTGTTATTCGATTCTAATTCTTTCATGAAAACGGGTCTGACAGCGAACAATCGGATAGCGGTACCTTCTTTCCTCTTATTTTAAATGGGAAAAATTTTAATGTGTTCTCAGTTCATTCGAAAATCCCTCAACCAGATTTACTTCATACCGCTAAAATCGCTTAAACACCTTTGAAACATTCCAACAATGTTCCTTTTTAAGGGAAGTCCAACAATGATATACGCACACTGTTCAACTTACAAAAGACCGATTACGTAATTAGGGCTAATTGGGTCAGAAATAGTTACTTTCTCCGAGCGAATAAAAATTTCTCATTAGCCCTGGGTGTTAGATATTGTCCGATGTGGAGTATTATGATAATAGTGGAGATTTGAGGGAGACAATGAATATAAGGTATTGGTATTTGCGAGTCGCTATAGCGAAAAATCGCAAAGCGACAATGCGGATAGCGAGCGTTGACTGTGTAACATTTGAGGTAACTAATTTTCTCATCTTTAAGAACTAAAGATGCATGACACAGACCAACATGTCTGTCATCGATAACTCTGTGTCAGAAACTCGATGCCTTCCTTCATTAGTGTGCAGTTGGTGTCAATTGCAGGACAGAACTTTTTTTTTGACCAGAAACCTCATATGTGACTGTACACGATGTTCGACAGTTGGCAGCAGGTTGGTCATGACCAGTGGCTGCGAATGTGCCACACACCATGGCCAGAAGCCATAATTGAATGTTATGTTGGGAGTCCACTACCGCTAACACAATAAACCTTCCAGCGGGGACATGGGCTTATTACAGTCGTCGGACACAGAGGATGGTTATCCTTAATAACAAGGGACGTGACAGAAAAAGGACACATTACTCCTGTTGGCTTCCATTTTAAATAGTCTTATGGTGAACGTTGCATCGATACGCGCATGAGGATATGAGAAATAAAATTTATACATCCCGTTCCTTGGACTAGAATTTATTATTCAAATATGGGTAAGTTATGATTAGATGGTTTCTCTTACAGCGTGATGATAGCGTCGTAGTTGTTAATGGTATTTAACCGTACCTTGCACAAACTGTGCAGTTTTATCACAGTGACCAAGTAGTATCTCCCCACACGTAGATTAGTGCAATTTTTTGGGCGAATTGCGCAATATAATGGATAATGTGGTTAATAATTAATGGCTGATGAGTCAAAAGTAGCCAGGACGACCGTAGCCAGTTTCCTTATAAAACCTGCAGGGATAGAACGCCGCCTGTCTGCTGCTTGGCATTTTCTCCATTCTAAAATATCCAGAATTCTTTCAAATATTGCTTTCCTTCACCGCGCATTTTTAGAAGGCACTGGACCTGAGAGGTAATTTTTGTGATTTCAGTGTATATGTTACATGTGAAGAAGTCACTTGACAAATACCTTTAGTATATGGAGTTCGCCGAGTGTACCGGTGAAATTAAAGAATCGCGAAAACGGGGATGTTTACCGAAATTTTTTTGGAACACCTGACAAGAAGAGATCACATTGAGGACTTAAGCGTAGCTTCCAGTATAGGAAATCTTACCGAATCCTACAGAAATCAAATCTGCAGGTGAGGACCACATTCATCTGGTCCTAGACCTGAAATCGATGTGGGCTGTTGTAAACACGCTGATCAATATTCGGGGTTCCTTACGACAGATCTGTTCCTAATAAGTAAAGTTTGTTTGCTTCTTATGACGGACTCTGTTGTGTAGGGTTGATTACTGAGTAAGAACAATAAATAAGTAATTATACATCGATGGTTTAAAGTACAATTATTTATGTCCAATTTTGTAAGTTTCGATATAGTAGTGTGTTTCCTTGATTCTCAAATATATTCCCTATGTTCTGCATAAATATTTTATACCCTAAATCCAGCAATTGCCTTTGTCGTGGGAGAAAGTAAAGTATTCTATGGATTTGTGTTCTTGCACATTTAGTTGTAAGTTTACTGATAAACGTTTTCGTGGGATAGACAGTATTTGTGTATATAGATCTATTTTCCATGTAACTTACGGGAGAACACAGAGACGCCGATGTAAAATTCACAAAAGACTGTACCATAAAAAACCTCACGTTACTTTGTAAAGATAACAGAGAATAATTAATAATCTATGTGCCAGCATCACACTTCATCAACAGTACTGTGGAAATCTCAGCAAGGTTTCGTATGGTCTCGTCTTTACTTCTGGCATTACCTTCAATGACTTGAAGTGGCAAAGTCAAGCAAAGACGTATTGTGACCTGCAGGATTGCAGACTTCCTCCGCGATGTAGATTAGATCTGGGCTCTTCTGGGATGTTACGCAGCCTAGTGTGGTATTTCCGTACGGACGTTTCGGGACAACCTTCTTGAACCTTGAAGATGAACTGATATGTTTCCCGAAACGTCGGTATGCAATTACCACTCTACGCTGCATACTATCCGATAAGAGCGCAGATATCATATGTGATCTGTTTAGAGCTGTAATCACGCATCACACGTGGCAATAGGAGACGAGACTTCAGTAAAGAAAGATTAATAATGCAGGTTCAGTAATTTTGTGGGAGCATTTTGTCTGATTGAGAGGCTGCTGTAAATGTAGACGTGATATGAACATGCAAAGGTACTGCCGTCGGCAGTTAACCTTAGAAGATAGTTAATAGAGATGAACTAATGCGACTTCTGAAGGCTTTGCGAATTGCCGTTAGAGAACGTGCTGTCCTCACGCGACCGTATCTTGCCCTGTCCTGAAGATATTTCCTTTCGCTTCCGTGAAACAATTGCCTTTAAATGCACGTGTCGCACATACCTCTTTGCTTCTAAGTTTCCCCCCACCCACACCTTAGTTTTCTGTTCGCCCTTAGTGATGCTAAAGATCAGAGGATGCTGTTCGCATTTGAAAGCTTTCCAAGTGCAGTAACCAGTAGCAAAAGCAAACGGACCGAAAAGAAAGCAAACTTCTTCCAGAAGAACGAAGAAAACAGCAAGGAGGGGATGAGGAAGAAAGAAGAAATCTGTCCGTGCACAGAATGACCCAAGACCTAAAGTCGAATTTCTCTGTCTGTATACGTAGCGTTGGAATCGAACGACCTCTCTTTGCTATTACTGCAGGCTAAAACGATTCGGTAACCTTTTCGAACATTTTCCTTGTCTTCCTGATTCTGGTGACCCTTTGGGGCAATGGGGTGTGACATCCGACTGTCTTCTATTCCTCTTTTATTTCTCCCACCCCATATGCTCTTCTTCATCAACCTTCCCCTATGTTCTGTCACCATTCCTTTTCCTTAATTTCATTGTGTTCGACCTTTTTTGGTCTATCTGTCTCATTACCTCAATCACATCCGAAGTTGGATCAATTCTGGATTCTTATGTACAGTGCAAAATTCTTTCAGTGTATGGGACTTCGAAGGTTTTTGTATTGTTTGGAAGGAGACAATTGACGGATTTTTTTACCACTGGTCCTACAAATGACAACTTAATTAGAAGGCTTGTTTGCAGAACCCGTAGAATAATTCTGTTTTTATAGTGTCGTCAGGAACAAATGAACTTGAGCAGTTTTATGCAGAGCGACAAAATGTATACTGCAGAGTTAAATGTACGGAATTTTCACGAAGTTTCAAAGCGAACCTTGTAATAGCGGAAGCCACATTTTCAGCACAGCTAAGACCAAAGCTATCCTTTGCACACGATGCTGTATCATAGTTGAAATATGCATTTATCAGTAGGTACAGTAACACCATAACCGGCTGTATCTTGAGCTACCTTGTGCTAAAAATATTAACTTTCCAGATTATCGAATATAACAGAGCTTGCAATAAGATGGCAACTGTGTGAATAACGTCTGCCATGACTAATATGGAGGACAAATATTAATTGTGTGTATAATGAAAATTTAGTGTCATAAATCACATT
>Ga0123353_10006285_pt1 | contig 15792 bp, 15 predicted proteins | sample TergutLab28metaG_3_FD_92763 | JGI IMG/M metagenome (GOLD analysis project Ga0123353, IMG submission 92763) | Labiotermes labralis P3 segment gut microbial communities from Petit-Saut dam, French Guiana - Lab288 P3 | ecosystem: Host-associated > Arthropoda: Insects > Digestive system > Gut ... | reverse complement strand
GGATTTTGTGTTTTCGCTAAGCCGACGGAACGAGGCGTAGCAGCGCTACGCTGAGTGGAGAAGGCAACGCGATAACGCAAAAGACAAGCGAGATGCAACGCTTTTAGTCTGGAAGTAGTATTAAGACCCTTCACTTCGTTCAGGGTGACAACGAACCGTAAAGGGGAAGATGTTCCGCGGTACGACATCGACCCCCGCCTTTGCCGCTTCAACTCTTGTTTCGCGTTTATCATTATTATGGAAGAAACAGTCCGCAAAAAACTTTGCACTTCAAACAAAAAACGACTTGAGTTTGTCTATCGCATGCGGTACAATACAGAGCGCAGGATGTACAAGTACGGCCGGACATAGGGAGGGATGCGCTTGCAAGCAAAGACCGTGCTGGTGGCCGGCGCGTCCTCCGGCCTGGGGCTGGCCGTGGCGCGGGAGGCGGCGCGGGCCGGCCACCGCGTGTTTGCCGGGGCCCGCAGCTATCTCGGGCAGGAAGGCGATGCGCCCGAGGGCTTCTACCGCCTCGCCCTGGACGTGACCGACCCGGCCAGCGCCGCCCGGGCGGTGGGCGAGGTGGAGCGCCTCGCCGGGCCCATCGACGCGCTGATCCTGTGCGCGGCGCGCATCGTGTACGGCAGTTGCGAGGAAACCTCCTCCGAAGAATTGCGCGCGGTGCTGGACACCAACCTGGTGGGCGTCGCCCAAGTGGTACAGGCCGCGCTCCCGTCCATGCGGGCGCGCAAAAGCGGCCTGATCGTGCCGTTCAGCTCCATCAACGGGCTGGTGGGCACCCCCTTTACCGGCGCGTACGTGGCTTCGAAGCACGCGGTGGAAGGCTGGGCGGAGTGCCTGCGCATGGAGTGCGGGCCCTTTGGTATTCAGGTGTGCGTGGTGCGCCCGGGGGATCACCGCTCCGGCGGCGCCGCCTACCGCCAATACGCCGCCAAGGCCGAAAGCCCGGATTCGCCCTACGCCGCCGCATGCGCCCGGGGCACGGCCACCATCGCCCGGGACGAGGCGGGGGGCGGCGACCCGGAACGCCTCGCCCGCATCGTCACCCGCCTGATTGAAAGGGGAAGGCCCGGCCAGCGCACCGTGGCGCGGATCGACCAGCGGCTGGCCGTGTGGCTGCACGGCCTGTTGCCAACCCGGCTGTTCAGCCGCATTTTGGGCCTGTACTATCTCGGAGCGCAAAGGGGCGCGCAAAAGAAGAAAGGAGGACATACATGACGGGATTCATCATGGATCGGATAGCCCGGCTGGAGAAGGACAAATCCATCAAGAATATTTACGCAATTATAGCATCGTCCGGATCCGAGCGCGTGGCCGCCGAATTCCTGCGGGACGGGGAGACCGTTTCGTGGACCTATGCGGACTATGACCGCATGGCGCGGGCCTATGCCGCCCACTTGCGGAGGGCGTTTTGGCAGGCGGAGGGCGGCGTGGTGGGCATCAAGGCCGATACCTGCCCCGAGTGGCCCGCCCTTTTTTGGGGGGTGATGATGGCCGGCTTCTCGCCGCTGCTGCTGAACTTTATGCTCGACGAGGAGATGACCGCCTACCTGCTCGAGCAGGCCGGCGCGGTGGGCATCGTAAACAACACGCCGCAAACCCTGCCCGACAAATACCGCCAGGTTATCCTGGCCGACTTGCTGGCCGCGCCCGAAGCGCCGGCCAACTTTACCCCTCGCTTCGGCGATTCGGTGTCGCTGTGCACATCGGGCACCACGGCCACCTCGCGCATCTTTGTGTACGACGCCGAGGCCCTGGCCAACCAGGTGCTCAACAGCGGGCTGATCTACAAGGCCACCCGCTACATCATCAACGACGAGCCGCTTCGCGCCCTGGCCTTCTTGCCGTTCCATCACGTGTTCGGCTTTATGGTCAACGCGCTGTGGTGCTCGTTCATCGGGTATACGCACATCTTTTTGAAGGATCGGTCGCCGCAGACCATCGTGGAGACCTGCAACAAGCTGCGGGTGCACCTGGTGGTGGCGGTGCCGCTGCTGGTCAACAACCTGTCGGTGGCGCTGAGCAAAAAGGTGGCCAAGGAGCCCCGGGCCCGCCGCACCGCCTTCGCGGTGATGAAGTGGCTGTCCCTCGCCGCGCAAACCGTGGCGCCCCACACCGGCCTGCGCTTCGCGCGCAACGGGCTGTTCAAGGACGTGGTGAAGCAGCTGCTGGGGCCGGACATCCGCTGCATCATACTGGGGGGCAGCCACACCCCCTCCGAACACCTGCGCACCATCAGCGCGCTGGGCTACTACACGGTGTGCGGCTTCGGCATGACCGAAACCGCCATCACCTCGGTGGAGACCACCATGAGCCTGCGCAAGCGCATCAGCGGCAGCGTGGGCACGCCCTTCACCTCGGCGGAATACCACGTGCTGCCCATCAGCCGCTGGAGCCATGGCCGCGGCGAGATGCTGGTGCGCGGCGCCACCCTGCACTCCGGCCGGCTGATCGGCGGCGCGCTGGCGCCCCCCGATGTGGACGAGCGCGGCTGGTATCCCACCGGCGATATCGTGCGCCTCAAGCGCAACGGCATGTGGGTGGAGGGCCGCAGCAAGGACGTGATCATCAACGAATCCGGCGAGAACGTGTACCCCGACGAGCTGGAGGATACCTTCTCCAACATAGAGGGCGTGGAGCAGTTTTGCGCGCTGGGCACCGCCCGGGAGGGCGACAGGCGCGGCAAGTACCAAGACATCACCCTGGTGTGCAACGTGGGCGCGGCGTACAACGACTTGCGGTACCTGGAAACCCTGATCCGCGGCATCGCCCAGGCCAACGGCCGCCTGCCCATCTACAAAAAAGTAAACCGCGTGATCGTAACGCCCGAAAAGCTGCCCCTGGTCAACGGCATCAAGGTGAAGCGCATCGCCCTGCGCGAGCAAATCGAAGAGCGGAAGATCGCCTATCGGGACTTGGACTTGAAGGCCGGCGCGGTGCGCGCCCCCGGCGCCGCCCCTGCCGAGCCGGTGGTGACCCAGGAGGCCGCGCCGGTGGACCTGCAGCTCGACGAGATCCACACCCGGGTGCGCGGCGTGTTTGCCGAGGTGCTGGAAGCCGAGCCGGGTGCGATCGCGGACGCCGCGCACTTTGTGGACGACCTGGGCGGCGACAGCCTGCAAAGCCTGGGCATCGCCCTGAAGGTGGAAGAGATATTCGGCATACTGATCCCCGTGGAGCAGTACACCCAGTGCACCAGCGTGGCCGACCTGTCGGCCCTGGTGTATGCCCACATGCGCGGCGACGTGCCCTACGCCTCCGAGTCGGCGCAGCGGCCGGCGGGGGAGGTTGCGCCCATCGTGCGGTTCGAGGATTCGCCCGAGTACCGCGCCTTCGAGGCGCGCAAGGCCGGCCTCGCCGAGTTTGGCAACCCCTACTTCGTGTGCCACGAGTCGCCCCTTTCCGACGTGTCGCTGATGGACGGGCGGCAGGTGCTCAACTTCGGCTCCTACAACTACGCGGGCATGTCGGGCCGGCGCGAGGTGATGGACGCCGCCCAGGCCGCCATCGAAAAGTACGGCACCTCGGCCAGCGGCAGCCGGCTGTTGGCCGGCGAAAAGGCGCTGCACCAGGAGCTGGAGCGCGAGATCGCCGACTGGAAGCATTCGGAGGCCGCGCTGGTGCTGGTGGGCGGCCATTCCACCAACGTCACCTTCGTGGGCAACTTCTGCGGCCCCCGGGACCTGATCGTGTACGACGCGCTGGCCCACAACTCGGTGGAGCAGGGCTGCCGCCTGAGCCCCGCCACCGCCAAGCCCTTCCCCCACAACGACCACCAGGCGCTGGAAGGCATACTGCGCACCCAGCGCGCCCGGTTTGAGAAGGTGCTGATCATCGTGGAGGGCGCGTACAGCATGGACGGCGACATCGCGCCCATACCGGAGTTTGTAAAGCTCAAAAAGGAGTACGGCTGCTTCCTGCTGGTGGACGAGGCGCACTCGGCCGCCGTGATCGGCAAAACCGGCGGCGGCGTGGACGAATATTTCTCCCTGGCGCCCGAGGATATCGACATCCGGATGGGCACCCTATCGAAGGGCCTGGGCACCTGCGGCGGCTACCTTGCCGGATCGGCGGCATTGATTGAATACCTGCGCTACGCGCTGCCCGGCTTCGTGTTCTCGGTGGGCATATCGCCGCCGCTCGCGGCCGCTACCTTGCAGGCGATCCGCCTGCTGCGCGCGGATTCGTCCATCATGGAGCGGCTGCAGCGCAACATACGCGCCTTTATGCAGGAGGCCGCCAAGCGCGGGCTGGACACCTGCCTGGCCGGCGAATCCGCCATCGTGCCCATCCTGGTGGGCCGCGACGAGGACGCCTTCGCCCTCTCCACGCTGCTGCGCCAGAGCGGCGTGTTCGTGCCCCCGGCGGTGTACCCCGCCGTACCCAAGAACAAGGCGCGCCTGCGCTTCTGCGTGATCTCCGAGCACAAGCCGGAGCAAATTATCCAGGCGCTGGACACGCTGGAGCGGGTGGCGGAAGAGGCCGGCATCGAATTGCCGCGCCGCGATGGCAATTGCGAGTTACAGGCTACAAGTTACAAGTTACAAGAGGAACGTTAGGAGCGTTACAGGTTACGGGTTACAAGCTACAAGAGGAGACCGCTGTTCCGCGATATAGGTTGTATGAAAATCGTTTCCTCTCGTAACTTGTAACTTGTAACTATCTCTCCCCTGGAGGTCATCCATGTACCAAGTGCTCCTGGTCACGGATCAACAGGACGTCCGCGAGGCCTTCGATTCCTTTCCGGATTGGAGGTCGCTGGGCTTTGAGCCGCCGCGCATCGTGCGCACCGCCAAGGAGGCGGAACTGCTCATCGAAAGCGGCGCGGCCGGCGCGGTGGCCTACGTGCTGCCCAAGGACGAGGGCCAGGCCTTCTTCTCGTTCCTCACACAGTATCCGCAGGTGCGCTGCATGGAGGCGGCCTCCGACCCGCTGCGGCTGCGCCGCGCCCTCGGTTCGCTGCGCCGCGCGCTCAACGAGCAATCGGCCTCCGACGCGTTCTTCGACGTGCTGCCCATCCTGCAAGTCGAATTTTATCACAGCCTTTTGGAGGACGCGGCGCTGCCGCCCCCCGACGAGCTGCGCGCCCGGGCCGCCGCGCTGCACCTCCCCCTGGCGCTGGACGCCCCCGTATGCCTCGCCCGCCTGCAGCTTCCCCAGGGCGAAACCTACCTCAGCGAGGTGTGGCGCTACGGCCGCGAACGCCTGGAGGTGGCCCTGCGCAACTTCTTCGAGCGCGACGAGCCCGACCTGCGCTACGTTTTGGGCGTCCTCAACCCGCGCGAAATCAAGCTCCTCGCCTGCCCCAAGGCGCCCATCGGCGAAGAGACCCTGCGCCGGCGCGCCGCCGAGCGCCTGGCCCAGGGCCGCGCGGAAACCCTGGAGTATTTGGAACTCGAGGTCAACGTACAGAACGTCGCCGTTTACGAGAACCTGGGGGCGATGGCGGGCTCCGCCCTCCAAACCACCCGCCTAAGGGACACTGTCCCTTAGGGATCCCTGCACTGGGGTTGCAAAGGGATTCAGAATGGTTACTTTTTCCTCTATGATTTGATTATGTTGCATATCTTCGGAATAGAAAATATCGCAATCGTTTTCAGCCGCAACAGCCAGCAACAACGAATCCCAATAGGAGTACCCGTACTTTTCCACTATCTTTAAGCCCTGCTGTACTGTCGCGAGCTTCACAACCGCTACATTGGAGTCTCGGATTATCTCATTCAACAGATGGGATATTTCAGCGTGCGTTCGCTTGTACTTGCGCATAGACAAAAACATTTGTATCAATAAAGACATTAACGCTCATGGAGTTCCTCCCGTGAAAAGGCCCTGAAATCCGGAACTTCGAAGGGGTTATCCAGGGAAGAAAGGCCCCCCCTCCATTTTTTTGTGGCTTCTTTGGATTCGGGCGTAAGCTCATCCAGCACTGTCAGAATCACCCGGCGGCGGCCCGGTATTTCGAATGGTTGTCCAATTGGGTAAAAACGTCCATCTTCAATATATCCTTCATATGCCTGCATGATCCATCATCTCCGTTCGGTAAATCACTGCCCATTTTCAGTATAGCCCATCGGAAATGAAAACACAAGGTTGTGCCGCAGAAGCAATATCATTCGCCCGCACGCTCCCCTTAGGGATCCCTGCGCCTAATGAAAGAACCTGTTTCTTGCGCATAATTGCGCTCGAAACAGGTTCTTTGTAGGGGGCGATGCCCTCATCGCCCCGCACCCTTGGCAATGCCATCGGGCATCGCGGGCCGATGAGGGCATCGGCCCCTACATTTTGGTAATCGCGTTAGAACGCCGGCACCACCGCGCCCTGGAACCTGTCCTCGATAAAGGCGCGGACTTCCTCGGTGTTCAGGACTTCGCGGAGGGCTTCCACAAAGGGGGCGTCCTCATTGCCTTCCAGAACCACAACGTAATTCACGCGCGTCGTCGCGGCCTCGGAATCCAGTCCCTCGGCAGCCACCGCGTCCTTCGACGCGGAGAGGCCGGCCTGCAGCGCGTAGTTGCCGTTGATCACGGCGAAGTCCACATCGCGCAGCACCTGGGGCGTCAGAGCGGCCTCCACCTCGAAGATCTCGATGTTGTGCGGATTCTCGATGACGTCGAGCTTGGTGGCCATCAAGCCTTTTCCCTCGTCGATGGTGATCAGGCCTTGGGCCGCCAGCAACTGCAGCGCCCGCGCCTGGTTGGTGGGATCGTTGGGCACGGCGATCTTGGCGCCGTCCTGGATGGCGTCCAGCGAGGCGGTCTTGCCCGGGTAGATGCCCATCGGCTCAAAGTGCATCGGTATCACGGCCACCAGGGTGGTGCCGTTCTCGGCGTTGAAATTGTCCAGATACGGCCGATGCTGGAAGTAGTTGGCGTCCAACTGGCCGTCTTGGGTGGCGGTGTTGGGCACGATGTAGTCGGTGAACTCCACCACGGTGAGATCGAAGCCCTTTTCGGCCAGCAGGGGCGCCACAAAGTTCAGTATCTCGGCGTGGGGCGTGGGGGAAGCGCCGATCTTGATCGCGGTGTTCGCAGAAGCAACGGAAACGAGGGATAGAGCGAGGGTAAGGGCCAGCAGGGTAATCAGCAGCTTTTTCATGGGTTTCAGTCTCCTTTCGATTTTGGGGTTTCGCGGTTTGGGGGTATTGGGGGTATGGTCGCGTCCGCGGGTCACCGTTGCCGGTGATCGAGCAGGCGGGAAACCCGGGTGCCCAGGAACTGTATGCCCTGCACCAACAGCACCAGCTGCACGATGGTGAACCAGAGCACGTCGGTTCTGTAGCGGTGATAGCCGTAGTTGATGGCGATCGCGCCCAATCCCCCGCCCCCGATGGCGCCGGCCAGGGCCGAGTAGCCGAGGATGGCGGTGGTGGCGAGGGCCGCGCCGTTTACCAGGCCGGGCACGGCCTCGCGCAGGATCACCTTGCACACGATCTGGAAGCGGTTGGCGCCCATGGCCTGGGCGGCCTCGATCACGCCGGGATCCACCTCCAACAGCGAGGATTCCACGGTGCGCGCCACAAAGGGGAAGGAGGCGACCACCAGGGGCACGATGGTGGCCTCGGTGCCGATGGTGATGCCCATGATGGCGCGGGTCAGCGGAAACACGGCGATCATCAGGATCAGGAAGGGAACCGAGCGCAGGATGTTGACCATCACATCCAGCAGGGAATGTACGCGCGGATGGGGCGCGAGGTGGTCCTTGCGAAACACCACCAGCATCACGCCCAGCGGGATGCCCAGCACGTAGGCGAAGGCGGTGGAGGCGAAGGTGATAAACAGCGTTTCCCACACGCCGCCGATGGTCAAACTCCACAGGCCGGGGAAGGCCTCCCAAACGCTGGCCAGCGCCTGCCACACCTCACCGGGAGCCTCCGGTATCCAGTTCAGGAATCCGACCAGGGCCTCCCACAGCCCAATGAGCGCCCTCTGTATCCACGCCAGGAATCCCTCCGGCTCACTCGTTATCGTGATCCACAGTTGATGCGGGGGCATCGCCGCTCACCTCCTCCACGGTTACGTTCTGGGTGGCCAGGTAGTCCAGCGCGCGCCGCGCGCCTTCCCCCTTCGTATCGTCGGGCAATTCGACCAGCATCTGCCCGCGCTGTTGGCCGGCCACCATCTGGATGCTGCCGCTGAGGATATTGACCGGCACGCCGCAGGCCAAGATCATGTTGGCCACCACCGGCTCGTAGGTCTCCGCGTCGGTAAAGGCGATGCGCACGCAGCGCTTGCCCGGCGGTATCTCTTCTTGCGCGCCCAGGAACAGGCGGCGGGCCGCGGCGGTCTTGGGGCGGGAAAACACCGCGCTTACATCGCCCTTTTCGGCGATGCGGCCGTTGTCGATGATGGCGACCCGGGTGCAAATCTGGCGGATCACCGCCATCTCGTGGGTGATGATCACGATGGTGATGCCCATGCGCCGGTTGATGTCTTGCAGCAGCGCGAGGATCGACTGGGTGGTGAGGGGGTCCAGGGCGCTGGTGGCCTCGTCGCACAGCAGCACGCGCGGTTCGGTGGCCAGCGCGCGGGCGATGGCCACCCGCTGCTTTTGCCCGCCCGAGAGCTGCGCCGGGTAGGCGTTGGCCTTGTCCTGCAGGCTCACGATGTCCAGCAATTCCCGGGCCCGCTTCATCGCCTTGGCCCGCGGCACGCCGCTGATCTCCAGCGGGAAGCAGATGTTGCCCAGCACGGTGCGCTGCATCAGCAGGTTGAACTGCTGGAAGATCATGGCCGCCGAGCGGCGCATCTTGAGCAGCTCGGGCCGCTTCATCTGCAGCACGTCCTCGCCGCCGATCAGTATCCGGCCCTCGTTGGGCGCGTCCAGGCGGTTGATGCAGCGGATCAGCGTAGATTTGCCCGCCCCGCTCATGCCGATGATGCCGTAGATGTCGCCTTGGCGCACGCGCAGGTCGATGCCGTCCAGGGCCACCACCTCGCCGGCCTGGGTGGCAAATACCTTGCGCACCCCCTGTATGTCGATCATCACCGGTATTTGCGCGCGGGCTGCGATCCCTTGGGTCACCGGCGTCCACCTCCTTGCGAAACCTCCAGCGCCTGCTCCAAGTCCTCCAGCAGATCGTCGATATCCTCCAGGCCCGCCGACACCCGGATGCCCTCGGGCGCGATGCCGGCCGTGCGCAGGCCCTCCTCGTCCAGCTGCGAGTGGGTGGTGCTGGCCGGGTGGATCACCATCGACTTGGTGTCGGCCACGTTGGCCACCAGCGCGAACAGCCGCAGCGCGTCGATAAACGCCCGGCCGGCCTCCACGCCGCCGCGGATGCCGAAGCTCAGCACGCCGCCCACGCCCTTGGGGAAGTAGCGCCGCGCGCGCTCGTGGTGCGGGTCGCCCGGCAGGCCGGGATAGCGCACCCACACCGCCTCGGGCCGGGACTGCAGCCACCGGGCGATCCGCAGGGCGTTGGCGCAGTGGCGCTCCATGCGCAGGCTCAGCGTTTCGAGCCCCTGCAGCAGCAAAAAGGCGTTAAACGGGCTGAGGGCCGCGCCGCTGTCCCGCAGGCCCGCCACGCGCAGCTTGGTGATGAAGGCGGTCGCGCCCAGGTCGGCGTACACCAGGCCGTGGTAGCCCGGATCGGGCTCGCTAAAGTCGGGGTAGCGCGGGCTGCGCCAATCGAACGCGCCCATGTCGATCACCGCGCCGCCGATACAGGTGCCCTGGCCGCCGATGTACTTGGTGAGCGAATGCACCACGATATCCACGCCGTGCTCCTGGGCGCGGAACAGGTAGGGCGTGCCGAAGGTATTGTCGGCCACCACGCATACGCCGTGCGCGTGGGCGATATCGGCCACGGCGCGGATTTCCGGGATGCAGACGTTGGGGTTGCTCAGCGTCTCCAGGAAGATGGCGCGGGTGCGGCCGTTGATGGCGGCTTCCAGGGCCGCCAAATCTTCCGGATCCGCGAGGCGCACGGTGATGCCGAAGCGCTTCATGCGCTCCACCAGCAGGGTGTACGTGCCGCCGTACAGCGTGGACAGCGCCACGATCTCATCGCCGGCCTGCGCCACGTTGAGCAGCGCGGCAAGCTCCGCCGCCATGCCCGAGGCGAACGCCACCGCGCCCACCCCGCCTTCCAGCGCGGCCAGGCGCTTTTCCAGCACGTCGGTGGTGGGGTTCATGATGCGGGTGTAGATGTTGCCCTTCTCCTCCAGCGAGAACAGGCGCGCCGCGTACGCGGCGTCCCGGAACTCAAAGGCGGCGGTTTGGTAGATCGGCACCGCGCACGCGCCGGTGGCCGGGTCGGCGGTTTGCCCGGCGTGCATTTGCAGCGTGTCAAACCTGTAGCGCTCCCCGTGTGATCCATCCATGTTTGTACCTCCCGATGCGTTCGGCATACATTCTTATGCAAAAGGCCCGCCTCGCATCTCTGCGAAACGGGCCGTGGCTTTGAATGATATCGCTATCAGCCTGGCTCTACGGTTTCTGCAAGACATGCACGGAAAGGACTGCGCAAGGCATAGCCATGCACATCATGCACATCTCCATCGCCCGTGTGCGTTGCATGGGCAGTCCTCCTTTCGTCGCATGTCTGCGGATTTGTGTAGTAGGATAGCACGGAACGGGGCGGGTGTCAAGCATAAAAATTCGCATGCCGCCGCCCTGCCCCTCCAATAGAAGAGAAGAAGAAGAGAAGAAGAAGAGAAACGCAGTGAAAGAATGCCGTCATGTTGGGCGTTTATACACTCTCATGGCAAAAATCCACGCCACAATCATAATGCCAAAGCACCACGCCAGCGCAATCCATATATCGCTTCCAACCGGTTCACTGTTTAGCAAAGCGCGGATGGTTTCAACAATCGGCGTCATGGGTTGATTTTCCGCAAAAATCCTTAGCGCTGCCGGCATGGTTTCCGTCGGCGCGAACGCCGAGCTGAACAAAGGCAGAAAAACCAACGGGAATGCGAGGAAAGACGCGCCGTCGGTCGTTTTCGCGACAAGCCCCGGAATGACCGCAACCCATGTCAGCGCAAGCGAGAGCGTTGCGAGGATTCCCGCGACCGCAAGCCAATCCAGTATATTCGCGCCGGAACGGAATCCTATAATCAACGCAATGGCGAAAACCATTACAAGCGACAATAGGCTGGACACGATGGAAGCAAGAACATGGGCCCAAAGCGCCGAAGAGCGGTTGATTGGCATAGAGTTAAATCTATTGAAAATCCCTTTTCCTTTATCACTGAACATTCTGAGCGCGGTGTAAGACGTGTTGTACGCAATCGCCATTGCGAGTATTCCGGGCAACTGGAAATTGACGTAATTCACCCCGTCGGGCAGGCTTGTCTTAATCGCGCCGCCGAACACATAAACGAACAATAGCATGATGAGGGTTGGCTGAACCATCGCGGACACGATGGTTTCAGGGCTGCGCTGGATATGCTTCATTAAGCGCATGAAAAGTGTATATGTGTTTTTCATTGCGCTCCCCCCTTTCCCGACCCTATAATCGCAAGGAAAATTTCCTCCAAAGTCGGCTGTTTTTCTATGTATTCCTTTTGAACGGGCGGAAACAGTTTTTTTAGTTCATCGAGCGTTCCCTCGGCTATGATATTCCCTCCGTTTAGAATCGCTATTTTATCGGCAAGCTGCTCCGCTTCTTCAAGATATTGCGTAGTCAGCAGAATGGTTGTGCCGCTTGTGCTAAGTTCTTTTACCGTTTTCCAGACTTCAATCCGCGCTTCGGGATCAAGTCCTGTTGTCGGCTCGTCGAGGAAGATCACCTCAGGATCTCCGATCAGGCTCATCGCTATATCGAGCCTGCGGGTCATGCCGCCCGAATAAACAGCCGCTCTTTTGTCCGCCGCCTCACTTAGGCCAAAGCGTTCAAGCAGATGATCCGCGACCGCGCCGGGATTTTTCACGCCGCGCAGTTTTGCAATCAGCACAATGTTTTCCCGCCCCGTGAGAATGCCGTCCACGGCGGCGTACTGCCCGGTGAGACTAATAGACCGCCGCACCTTTTCCGGCTGCTGCAGTACGTCAAAACCGCAAATGCTCGCGCTTCCCCCATCGGGTTTCATAAGCGTCGAAAGGATGTTTACAATCGTGGTTTTGCCCGCTCCGTTTGAACCGAGCAGGGCAAAAATTTCACCGCGTTGAATCGCGAAGCCAACGCCTTTCAAAACGTGATTGTCCTTAAAGGATTTTTGCAAGCCCTTTACCTGAATAACCGCATCTCCCATTCCGTATTTCTCCTTTTTTGCTTGAAAATGTATAAAAGAAAGCATATCACAAAAATATGAAATTTTCCACACAAAGAATTTCAAGCCCTGGTGAAAATGCAAAATTTGCGTTACAATACACAATCATCAGTAAGGAGCGAGACGATGTCCTATCAAAAAGAAAAAGCCATGCTGCGAGAGCTGGCCAAGGAAGCAGCGGGTATCGCCGCCCTGCCCCTGCAGGAAGACAGGCGCGCATTATGGCGCGGGCTGAACGGGCTGCGGCCGCAAAGGCCCATGGTGATGATCGACCAGGTATGCTGGAACGAGATGGATTGCGACGGGTTTTTGCGCGCCCGCTGCGAGAATCCGGAACTGCGCTCCTATGAAGAAGAACTGCGCCGCAAGCTGTTCCAATGGAAGCACTTTCCGGGCGACATGGTGATCGAGCCGTACATCAAGGTGCCCAAAGCGATCCGCAATTCGGGCTACGGCCTGGGCAGCCAGGAACAGACGCTTGCCGGCGACCCGCTCAACGACGTGATCTCCCACAAATACATCGACATTCTGCAAAACGACGGCGATCTTGAAAAAATCACCGTTCCGAGCGTATCGCTGGACGCCGCCGAAACCGCGCGGCGGATGGATGTGGCCCACGACCTGTTCGACGGCATACTCGGCGTCCACGCCGCGGGCGCGGAATTGTTCGTAAAGCCATGGGATGCGATCTCCACCTACAAGGGCGTGGAAAGCGCGCTGTACGCGCTCGTGGACGACCCGGACTTCATGCACCGCGTCGTTGCCAAAATGATGCTGTCGTTTACCTCGATGCTCGATCAGCTCGAGGCGCAGGGCCTGCTGTGCGATGCCAGGCTGCAAACCCTGATTCACTGCACCGGCGCGTACACAAGCGAACTGCCCGCGCCGGGATACGATCCCGAAAAGCCGCGCTGCAAGGATTTGTGGATCCCCGGGCTGGCGCAGATGTTTTCCGCCGTATCCGCCGCCATGCATCAGGAGTTCGAGCTCGACTACGTCAAGCCCATATTCGAGCGCTTCGGCCTTGTGTATTACGGCTGTTGCGAACCCCTCGACCGCAAGCTGGACATCGTGACCCAAGTACCCAACCTGCGCAAGGTATCCATGAGCCCTTGGACGCAGGCGGAGAGAGGCGCGGAGGGGCTTGGGGGCCGGTTTGTGTTCTCCAGCAAGCCCAACCCGGCCTATCTGGCCCACGGCGCCTTCGACGAGGAATTGATCCGCAAGGAGCTTACGGGTATAAAGGCCGCCTGCGATCGCCACGGCTGCCCGCTTGAACTGATACTCAAGGACATCAGCACCGTTCGATATGAGCCCAAGCGCCTTTTCCGCTGGGCCGAAATCGCGATGGAAGTCGCGATGTCCTGAATTATTTCGCCAACTGCCTGCGAATCCAGGCCTTGAGCTCCTTGAAGGCGCTGCGGGGGTCGATCTCGTCCAGGGTCTCGATCAGGGCGGCCACCTGGGCGTCTTCCAGGCTCTCCTTTTTGCTGGAAAGGAAGGTGGCGCGGCTCTTGATGATAAAGAGCAGGATCGTTTCCTCGGCGGAGCGGCCGGCGAACATCTCGCCCACCACCTTGCTCTTGGCGGCGAACTGGATGAAGTCCTTGTTCATCAGCGTGTAATTGAGCTTGCCCTTCTCGTCGCTGTAGCGGGACACGATGGCCTGGTACTCGTCGCTGTCCACCATGTCCACCGCGTCGATCAGGTCCTCGGTCACGTCCTCGGGCTCGGCGGGCAGGGTGGTAAAACCCTTCACTTCGATTTTGCCGCGGGCGGAATAGGGCAGGCCCTGGGTAAGCTCAATGGCCTCCTGCACGGCTTCCTCGGGGAACAGCTTGGCTTTGTTGTGGGGGCCGTAGGGCGCGGCGTCGCCGGTGCGGCGGTTGATGGTGAACACGGCGGTTTCGTCGGAATCCAGGCGATACAGCTTGAGGCCCGCGCCGCCGGCGGCCAGCTTTTGCTTGTAGGCGATGGCCGGTATGGTGCTGAGCTCCACGGCCTGGGTGCGGATAATGTTCATAGGGGTACCTCCAGTAACGTATTTGGTGTCGGCTGATTTTACCACATTGGAAATGCCCGTGTAAAGCCAGCCTTTTTAGGTTTTTCGCACGTCCATTGCCCGGATTTTCTTTATCATTTCATCCAGCGTGACACCACGAAAAAGTTGCTCGCGCTCGGCGGTATAATCACCTTTGCCCGTGCCGAATTGCCGAAGAAAATACACCGCGCCAACGGTTCCCAACTCCTTTTGTAGCGCGGACATTCCCGCCTTGTGTACCAACGCAGGATCACGAAAATTGATTGCCGGATTGCTGTTCATCATTCATTGCCTCCATTAGCCAGATTACGGGGTTCGCAACCTTGATTTTTACATCCGCTTTATTTGCCCTTCGCAGCAGATGATCATCCGTAGTCAAGAAAACATCCACTCCGCTTGTTTCGGCTACTGCCACATGCAAACTGTCAAGCGGCTTCAAGCCATTCTTCTGGAAAAAAGCAGCCCGCTCTTCTGCCTGCCCCGTAAGTTGGACTCTTTCTTTCGAGATGGCGTAAAGCATCTGTACTTGTTCCAGTTTGTCCGCATCGGACAAGTTCGACAGTTCGTACGCCAGTACTCCGCTGGCAACAAGAGTCCAGTCAGCCTTTTCGCAACGGGAGAGGATCGAGAGAATCGCTTCGGCCTCAAGATACACTCTGTCCTGTGACAAATCATCGAAGGGGCGATTCAAGCAACAAATATCCATGTATATTCTCACGGCCTCGCCCCTCCCTTCCTGTCCTCATTGTATTCGATCGTTTGCGTAATATCAAGCGCTACTCCCGGCAAAACGCCAGCCAATAGTCGATGGCGTCCACCAGCGCGCGCCAGCTCGCGTCGATGATGTTGGTGGACACCCCCGTGGTGCCCCACACGCGGCGGCCGTCGGTGGAGGTCATCTGCACCCGGGTGGTAGAGCCGGTGCCCCGGCTGTCCAGCACGCGCACCTTGAAGTCGGTGAGCCGCATGCGGCCGATGTCTGGAAAGAACACGCCCAGCGCCTTGCGCAGCGCGGTGTCCATGGCGTTCACCGGTCCGTCGCCCTCGGCGGCGGTGATCTCCTCGCGCCCGCCCACCGCCAGCTTTACGATCGCTTGGGCCGGGCGCCCATGCTCGGGCTCCCCGGGCAACTCGGCGGTCACGCGAAAATCGAGGGCCTCAAAGTAGCGGCGGCGGCGGCCGAAGGTATCCAGCGCCAGCAGCGCAAAGGAGCCCTCGGCGTCCTCGTAGCTGTAGCCCTCGGCCTCCCGCCGCTTGAGCGCGTCCACCAGGGCCGCCACCTCGGGCGACTTGGCGTCCAGGCCGGGCAGCAGCGGCGCGAGGCGGTCCATCAGCGCGGAGCGCCCGCTCACCTCCGAGAGCAGCACCCGCCGCCGGTTGCCCACCAGCTCCGGATCGATGTGCTCAAAGGAGGCGCTCACCTTGCGCACGCCGTCCACGTGCATGCCGCCCTTGTGGGCAAAGGCGCTGTCGCCCACGTAGGGGGATCGCTCGTCCAGCGCCACGTTGGCCACCTCGCTCACGTACCGGGCGGTG
>Ga0123353_10006283_pt1 | contig 15795 bp, 15 predicted proteins | sample TergutLab28metaG_3_FD_92763 | JGI IMG/M metagenome (GOLD analysis project Ga0123353, IMG submission 92763) | Labiotermes labralis P3 segment gut microbial communities from Petit-Saut dam, French Guiana - Lab288 P3 | ecosystem: Host-associated > Arthropoda: Insects > Digestive system > Gut ... | reverse complement strand
CCGCCACCTCGCTGGTGCCGCCGCCGATATCCACCACCATGGAGCCGGTGGGCTCGCCCACGGGCAGGCCCGCGCCGATGGCCGCCGCCATGGGCTCCTCGATCAGCTTCACGTCCTTGGCCCCCGCGCCCTTGGCCGCCGCGAACACCGCCCGGCGCTCCACCTCGGTGACCCCGGAGGGGATGCAGATGAGCACGTTGGCCCGGGCAAAGGGCGAGTTGTTCATCGCCTTGCGGATGAAGGCCTTGAGCATGTCCGCCGTAATGTTGAAGTCCGCGATGACGCCGTCCTTCAGCGGGCGCGCCGCCACGATGGAGCCGGGCGTGCGCCCGATCATCTCCTTGGCCTGGGTGCCCACCGCCACGACCCGGTCCTGCGCCCCCTTGTGCTCCACCGCCACGACGGAGGGCTCACGTATGACGATGCCCTTCCCCTTCATAAAAACGAGGGTATTCGCCGTGCCCAGGTCGATGCCGATATCCTGTGAAAACAATGCCATGCCGGTGTTCTCCTCTCAAAAAAACGATACGCCCCCAAATATCCACGGTCTTCATTAGTATAACAGATACTGCCGGGCTTTGTCAAATAAAATCATGAGAATCAGAAAAAATTTTACAGAAAGTTTCACGTGGTTGTGTTTTCCCCGCCAGCGCAGTGATTGCACTGGCGGGGGGCGGTTTTGTCGTGCGCTCCGCACCACTCCCTCTGTCGCGCAACCATCCCTCTGGGGCCGCGAAGGCGGCGTAGTGCGACAGAGGGGTGGTGATAAAAGCAAGCTCGCGTTTTAACATCGAAATAGACTAGAATGCAGAGAGGGTAGAGAACAAGGGGCTTGCATATTTGCCGGCAATAGTGTATAATGAGATCAATCTAAAAAGATGGGGCGGTGCTTTTATGGCTAAACTAAAATCTTTCTTCCTCGCGCTTGTGCAAAACAAGTGGTTTTGCCTCTCCTGGCTGATCTTCGGCTTCCTCTACGTAACCATCTACGGCATGCTGTGGGTCGAGGACATCTATACGGAGGGCCTGCGCAGCTACAACGTTCTCGGCGTCATGATCGAGCCGACGATGACGGCCACCGCCAGCATCATCGGCAAGACCTTCCCCTGGGCTTTCAGGTGCTGGGGGCTGTTCCAGTCGATCGCCCTGGGGCTGAATGTCCTGTATGCGAACCGGCGGTACGGCTACAAGAGCAAGATCTGCAATTTGCTCCTGCTCTTGGGCGCCGTGAGCATCTACATCGCCGTCATGATCCGCTCGACAGAGGAGCCCGGCCTGCAGAGGACGGCGCATTGGGGCTTCTCGCTGCTGTTCGCGTTCCTCTATGCCATCGCCATGGGCATGTGCCTGCTGTCCCTGGCCAAGCGGTATAAAAAATTCCTGGCGACCTTCATCGTTTACGTCGCCATTCTGGCCCTGATGCTCTCCCTGCTGATCTTTGTGGGTAAAAGCGGCGCCATCGAGAGCATCCCCATGTGGGGCTCCTATCTCATGCTGTTCCTCCTCAACTATACCGGCGTTTATAAGGACTGCCTCCCTGCTGCGGCGGCGGAAGAGCGCGAAGCGGTGACGGCGTAGGGGGCATATGGAACTTATCTTCACCCGCCACGGGGAATCCGTGAACAACCAGCCGGATACCTCCCTGCACACCACCGACCCGGACCTGACCCCCCGGGGGCTTTTGCAGGCGCGGCTGCTGGGCGAGCGCATCGCCGGGATTAGGATTGACGCGCTGCTCGCCAGCCCCTGCCTGCGCACCCTGCGCACCGCCAACGAAATCTCCATCCGCAAGGGGGATATGCCCGTGCATATCCTCCACGAAGCGGTGGAGGTGGGCACCGAATACGCCGTGCGGCCCTACGCCGAGGCCCTCAAGGTCTGCCCCAATGCCCTGCCCTACGGCGAGACCTCCGGGGCAGGGGACTACGGCGACGCCTACGGCCTGGACTTCCGGGAGCCATACTACAACCTGGGCAGGGCCTACCGCGTCATCAGCCGTGTGCGCCAAATGTTCCCGCAGGACGCCACGGTGCTGCTGGTGGCCCACGGGGCGTTCAACCAGCGCCTGATCGCCGCCGCGCTGCGCACGGCCTTCCCCCCGGATTACATCTTTTCCCAGGAAAACACGGGCGTGAGCGTCGTCAGCGACCGGCCGGACAAGGACGGCAGGGTCATCACCCGCCTGGCGATGATGAACGACACGTCGCATCTGTATTGGGGGAGGGCGAGGGGGCTGGACTGCTGATACGACTCCCCTCTGGCCTGCGTGGCCATAACACCCCCCGGCCTGCGGCCACCCCCCTCTTGCAGAGGGGGGCTTTCTCTGTTTCTGCCGCAAGCTGTGAGACAAGAGCACAAAAAGCCCCCCTCAACTGAGGGGGGATGTCGCGTAGCGACAGGGGGGTGAAAAAAACCTACCCCCGCACCGCAACCCCGCGCCCCTTGAGGTACTCCTTCACCTGCCCCACCGTCAGTTCCCCGAAGTGGAACAGCGTGGCCGCCAGCGCGGCGTCGGCCTTGCCCTCGGTCAAGGCCTCGTAGAAGTGCTCCAGCGTACCCGCGCCGCCCGAGGCGACCACCGGCACATCGACGCTTTCGCTCACGGCCCGGGTTAAAGCCAGGTCATAGCCGATTTTCTGGCCGTCGCAGTCTATGCTGGTGAGCAGGATCTCCCCCGCGCCGAGACGTACGGCCTCCCGCGCCCAGTCCACGGCGTCCAGGCCCGTGGGGGTGCGCCCGCCGTCGATTACAACTTCCCAACCGATGAAGGTGTCACCGCGAAGCGGATTGTCCAAGGACAGCGAACTGTCCTTTGGCACTGCCCGCGCGTCTATGGCGCAGACCACGCAGCGGCGGCCGAATTTCATGGCTGCCTCGCCGAGAAGCTCCGGCCTGCGCACGGCGGCGGAGTTCACGCTGATTTTCGCGGCTCCGGCATGCAGCAGGGCATCGAAATCCTCCGCCGAGCGTACGCCCCCGCTCACCGTGAGGGGAATCGAAACCGCGCCCGCCACCTGTTTCACGATTTCCATCGTGGTGCCGCGCCCTTCGTGGGTGGCGTTGATGTCCAGCAGGCACAGCTCGTCCGCCCCGGCCCGCTCGTAGGCCCGGGCGCATTCGACGGGATCCCCCGCGTCGCGCAGGTTCACGAAGCTTATGCCGGTTACGACGCGGCCGTCTTTAATGTCCAGTGCGGGGATGATGCGTTTTGCGTTCATGGGGACCTCCTTGGCTTATGTAAAGAATCTATTTCACTAATTATAACACGGTTACGGCGGAACGTCAATCAAAAAATTGCAAACGCCCCTGCTTTTGGGCAGGCCGATTATATCATGGTGATCACAGAAAGTCAATCCATATGAATCGACAAGTTCGACTCAAATGAGTTAAACCTATGGCAAGGAGGATTGACAATGGATGTAACAACCGCAGTTCGGGAACGTATCTGGGCTTTATGCCAGGAAAGAAACATAACGATCAATAAGCTGGGAACCATTTGCGGCATAACACAGGCGACCTTAAAAAATATAATGTCCGGGCGCAGCGGCGCGACAGTAATCACGCTGAAGAAGATATGCGATGGGTTGGAAATCAGCATGGTCGAGTTCTTCAATACCGATGAATTTCTCGCGCTTAAACAGGAAATAAGATAGCCTCCCGATGCCATTGCCGGGAGGCTATTGAATACTATCTAGCTATACGGGTTGCTCACATACAGCAACGGGTTCACCGGCGTGGAGTTGCTGCCGCTGATCTCGTTGATCTGGAAGTGCAGGTGGGGGCCCGTGCTGTTGCCCGTGCTGCCCATGATGCCCAGCGCCTTGCCCGCCGGGACGGTCATGTTGTCCCGGATGTCGGCGCTGAAGCTCTTTAGATGCATATAGGTGGTTTTGATGGTTTTGCCCTTGGGGGCGTAGTAGCCGTGATAGATGACCACGTAGTTCCCCATGGAATTGTGGAAGCCGTGATCCACGATCACCCCGCCCAGGGCCGCGATAATGACATACTCCTTCGATTTATCGCCGATGGAGATGTCGATGCCCTTGTGGGGAACGTTGTTGCGCACGCTGTCCACGGCGCCGAAGGGGCTGGTGATATAGCAGCCCCGGTAGGGGAAGGGCCAGGTCATAATCCCGTCGTTCTGCACATCGGAGATCACGCCGCTTTGCAGCTTCTGCGCCAGCAGGGCATCCAGCTGCCGCTCGAAGGCCTCCATCTCGCGGCGCTCCTTCTCGATGATGCGCCTGGCCGCGTCGGACTGCTTGTTCAGCTTCGCGATGATATCGAAAATCTCCTGCATGGAGCGGCTGATCTTTTCTTGCTGGGCGTCGAGGTCGGCCTTCACCGCGCGCTGCTCCACCAGCTGGGCGAAATGCTCCGCGCTCTGCCGGCGCAGCACGTCGTTCTTTTCCTCCAGCAGGGCCTGCTGCGCCTCCAGCTGCTCCCGCAGCAGGCGCAGCTGCGCCATTTCCCCCTCCAGGCCGGCGCGCAGGCGGGCGTCGTCCTCCGCCTGGCGGGTGATGTATTCCGACATGGTGAGCATGCCGGAAAGGTCGGGGGAGGACAGCAACAGCTGCAGGCTCGAAACCGGACCCTCCATATATTGATCCCGCAGGCGCTTCATCAGCCGCTGCTGCATGGCGTAGATCTCCGCCTCCTTGGCCTGGGTTTGGGCGGTGATGTCCTCGATCTGGCGCTCGCAGCCGTCGATCTCTTTTTCAATGGCGTCGATCTGCGCCTTGAGCCGGTTCACGTTCTCGGTCAGCCCCGCGATCTGCCCGCTGATGATGGCCGCCTTGGCTTCCACCTCCGCGATGGCTTTTTCCAGCGCGGGCAGGAGCTTTTCCTGGTCGCCCTTCTCGCCCTTGAGCCGGGCGATTTCCGCCTCCTGCGCCTGGATGCGCTGCTCGATGCGCGCCAGCTCCGCCTCGATCTCCTCCTGGGTCTGCGCGGCGGAGGAGGGGATGAGCGCGCTGAGGAACAGCAGCAGCGCCGCCATGGCGGCAGCCAATACGCGTAAGTTTTTCTTTGTTTTCATTTTTATCATCCTTTCTGAAATCTTACCACCCCGGCCTGCGGCCACCCCTCCACAGAGGGGAATTGTCAACGCCCAGGTCATTCCCCTCCGCAGAGGGGTGGCCGCAGGCCGGGGTGGTAAAAGAAAAATCTAGTCGTCCAGCTCCGATTTCTCGTATACCTTTTCTTTCAGGTAGCGCGTGATGGAGAGCATGCTGCCGCCGCCGCCGGTGAGGACGCCTACGCCGATGAACCCAGGCAGCAGCCACGGCAGCTGCGAGGTGATGGGGACCAGCGCAAAGCCGCCCAGCAGCCTGCCCAGCAGAGGCTCCAGGGCGCGGCCCAGACTCCAATAGACCAGAAGCACCACGCCCAGGCCCACGAAGGACCCCAGCACGCCCAAGGCGATGCCCTCCACCAGGAAGGGCCAGCGGATGAACGCGGGCGCGGCGCCCACGCTCTTCATCACCTTGATCTCCTGCTGGCGGGAGTACATGGTGGCCTGCACCGTGCTGGAGATGATGAATACCGAAACCAGCATCAAAACGCCGATGACCGCCGCGCCGAAGATGGTCAGCGCCCGCTCGATGGCAGCCAGCTGGTTGGCCACCTCCTGGAAATGCCGCACGCGGTAAACCCCGGGGTCCAGGGCCTGCAGCTGCCGCACCGTCTCCTCAAAGGCGGTCTGGCTGGCGGGAAAGACCTCGAAGGCGTTGGGCATGAACTCCTCCTGGATCCCCTCCAGCAGGGCGAAATCGCCCTGGTTTTTTTCCAGGGCCCTGCGCTTCGCCTCCTCGCTGGAAATGAACTCGCAGCCCTTCACGCCCTCCAGCCCCTCGATGCGCCGCCCGATGTCCTCCATCTGCCGCGGCTCGAGGCCCGGGAAGAGGTAGACCATGATCACGTTGCGGGAGGAGAACTCGGTGAACAGGCCCCGCAGATTGACCGCCGCCAGGAATACTAGGCCGATGAGCATCAGGCAGGAAACCAGCACCAGCACCGAGGCGATGCTCATGGTGCGGTTGCTGCGGATATTGCGGAAGCCCATGCGCGTTAAAAAACCGCGCCCGCTGCTGCCGCGCATAATAATCACTCCTTCTCTTTCAAAGCATCGCCATGGCCGCGCGCCAGGGGATGGTGGTGGTATCCTGGAGGCGGGGGGGCGGGGGCTGCTTGAGGCCGCCGTCGGCCGCTACGGCGCCGTTATCCAGGATGATGATGCGCTTGTTGTAGTGACGCACCAGGTCGTGGGCGTGGGTGACCATCACTACGGTAGTCCCTGCGTCATTCAGGCGCACGAAGAGATCCACCAGCTCTTGGCTCATGCGCGGGTCGATGTTCCCCGTGGGCTCGTCGGCGATGATCAAATCGGGGTTATTGGCCAGGGCGCGGGCGATAGCCACCCGCTGCTGCTCGCCGCCGGAAAGCTCGTTGGGCAGGGCGTTGACCTTGTGGGAGAGCCCCACCAGCTGCAGCAGAAAGGCCACCCGCTCCCGGATCGTCTTCTCGCGGGTGCCCACCACCCGCATGGCGAAGGCGACGTTGTCGTAGACGTCCATGGTGGTGATCAGCCGAAAATCCTGGAACACCACTCCCAACTGTCGCCGGTAGAGGGGGATCTGCCGCCGGGTCAGGTCGGCCAGCTCGAAGCGTCCCACCCGGATGCTCCCCCCCGTGGGGAGCTCCTCGTGCAGCAGCAGCTTCAGGAACGTGCTCTTGCCCGCGCCGGAGGCGCCGACGACAAACACAAACTCCCGCGGGGCGATATGCAGGCTCACGCGGCTGAGCGCCACGGTCCCGTTGGGGTATTCCTTTGTCACGTCACGGAACTCAATCATGACGGACACCTTCCTCTCTTCTCTTTCGCTTTCTTCCTCCGTTTTACCGCTTCACAATACCAACATTCAACAAATTTTGCGATTTAATGTAAAAAAGCGGCCCAGGATTTGACAGGTTCCTAAAAATGGGCAATGGGCGGCGTCGCTTCGCTGTTCCCGGTCAAGGTTTCAGCAAAAACTCTGCCTGCCCAATGTCTAACGTCTTAATGCCTAACGTCTAATATCTGGTAGGTCTCGCGTCCAGATATTTCTTCACCATCAGGGCTACTTTGAATACGATGGCGTCGTCGAATTCCCGCAGATCCAGGCCTGTGAGCTTCTTAATTTTCTCAAGGCGGTAGACCAGGGTGTTGCGGTGCACGAAGAGCCTGCGGGAGGTCTCGGACACATTCAGGTTATTCTCGAAGAACTTCTGGATGGTAAACAGGGTTTCGTTATCCAGGGAGTCGATGGTGCCGCGCTTGAAGACCTCCTGCAGGAACATGCCGCAAAGGCGCTTGGGCAGCTGATAGATCAGCCGCGCGATCCCCAGGTAGTCGTAGCTGATGACCTTCTTCTCGGTGTCGAACACCTTGCCCACCTCGAGGGATACCTGGGCCTCCTTATAAGAGGCCGCCAGGTCGGGGATACCGGTGACGATGGAGCCGATGCCGATGAAGGGCTGGCTTTCGTATTCCGGATTCACAGCGTCGGCGATGGAGCGGGCGAGCTTTTCCAGATCCCGGGTATCCATATTCCGCTGCAGTTCCTTCACCAAGGCGATGTCCGTCTCGTTGACGTTGATGGTGAAATCCTTGGTTTTGTCCGGGAACAGGGCCTGCACCGCCTCGAAGACGGAAACCTCGGCGCTGCCGGAGCGGATGAGCAGCACGGCCCGGGGCACGTCGGCGTTGAAGTGCAGCTCCCTGGTGCGCAGATAGATGTCCCCCGCCAGGATATTATCCAGGATGATGTTTTTGATGAAGTTCGCGCGGTCGTAGCGCTCCCCCGCGAATTCCTCGACGCAGCCAAGGGCCGCGGCGCACAGCTTGACGCTTTGCAGGGCCAGTTCGTCCTCGCCGTCCGCGAAAGCCGCGAACAGCGCGGGCCCGCCCAGGCCGCAGCAGGCACAGCTGCCCAAAACCACGGGCCCGCCCGCGGAGAATACGGCGGCGGCGGCTTCCTCCATCAGCTTGCCCACGCGCGCGGGGTCGCTGCAGGCGACCACCGTGCCTGTTTCGTCTATCACGCCCAAAACGCGCCCCGCGCTTTCGCTCAGGCGCGGCAGCATTCCCTGGAATAACCGGTTCGACATCCCTCTTCCTCCAATCCGGCGCAAGGCCGGCCCATTGCGGCATTCGCGCATATACCGCATCTATTGTACACGATTCGCGCGCGTTTTGCAAGGGGGTAACGGGCTTTTTTTGAAAAAATTTTGTGCAAAGTGCTATTTTTTTGCGAAATGTTCCTTGATCGCCCCCACCATATCCCCCTCCACGCACCGCTTCGCCTGGCGGATGGCCGCGAAAACCGCCTTGGCGTCGGAGGAGCCGTGGGCCTTGATCACCACGCTGTTCAGGCCCAGCAGGGGCGCGCCGCCGTACTCCTTGTAGTCCATCTGCTTCTGTATTCTCAAAAGGCCCCGGGCCACGAACAGCGCGCCGACGACTCCCAAGGGGTTCAGGAACATCTTTTTCAGCTTCCCCTGCATCATCTTGCCCATGCCCTCGTAGAGCTTGAGGATGATGTTGCCCGTGAAGCCGTCGGCCACAACCACGTCGCAGCCGCCCAGGGGGATTTCCCGGGCCTCGATGTTGCCGGTGAAGTTGATGCCGGGCAGTTCTTTCAGGGCCTGATATGTTTCCTGGCGCAGGGGGTCGCCCTTGTGCTCCTCCGTGCCGTTGTTGGCCAGGGCCACCCGGGGGCTTTCGATCCCCAGCACCTTGCGCGCGTATACGCTGCCCAGCACCGCGAAATTGACGAGCATCTCGGCGGTGCATTCGTTGTTGGCTCCGGCGTCCAGCAGGAGGAAGGGGGCCGAGGCCCCGGGCATCACCGCGCCGATGGCCGCCCGCCGTACCCCCCGGATGCGCCTGACGATCAAAGTGGCCCCCACTATCAGCGCGCCGGTGGAGCCCGCGCTGACAAAAGCGTCGCCCTGCGACGCTTTGGCGTCATATGACGCCTTGGCGTCTTTAGCTGCCAGGGCCTTCAGGCCGATGGCCATGGAGGTATCGCTGTGCTCCTTCATGATGCTGCCCGGGTCGTAGTCCATCTCGAACACGGCGGGCGCGTGCAGGAACTCCATGCCCTCCAGGGAGATCCTGTTTTCCGCGGCGCAGGCCTTGATTTTTTCCTCGTCCCCCGCCAGCACGATGGTCATGCCCAGCTTATCCTGCGCCCGCCGCGCGCCCTTCAGGATCTCCAGGGGCGCGTGGTCCCCGCCGAAAGCGTCCACGATAATTTTCATATAAATTCCTCCATATAAATCTATTGTACATTGTACACGAAACGACCGGGAATGTCAATCGGGAATTGGATGAGCAAATGTGCCGAAAAACCCCTTGCGCGCCCTGTCAGATTGTGTTATAATGATAAAAATCAAAAATTTGCTGCGGGAGGCGTGTTCAATGGCCAAACAGGAACGACGAAACAAGCCTTGGCAGAACCCCGAAATGATCGCCGAAAACAAGCTGCGCGGGCGCAACCTGGCCCTGCCCTTCGACGAGCAGGACGAGTATTCCTATGACACCTCCGCCAACAAGCTTTCGCTGAACGGCCCGTGGAAGTTTTATTGGCAGCGGGATTTGCGGGGGGAGATCGGCCCGGATGGGGATTGGAAGGCCCCCGGCTACGACGACGGCGGCTGGGATACCATCCCCGTGCCCTCGGTGTGGGAGTTGCAGGGATACAGCAAGCCCTTTTATCTGTGCGCCTTCGTCAACAAGCAGGCGGTCTCTACGAGGAAGAGCGAGATTCCCGCCGTCTACGCCGACACCAATGAGGCCGGCATCTACCGGCGCGGATTTTCCCTGCCTTCGGCCTGGGAGGGCAAGCGGGTGATTCTGCACTTCGGCGCGGCGAAATCGGCCCTGGAGGTGCACGTGAACGGCGTGTATGCGGGCTGGTCCCAGGGCTCCATGACCCCGGCGCAGTTCGACATCACCCCCCTGCTGCGCCCGGGCGAAAACCAGGTGACCGCCGTGGTCTACCGCTACAGCACGGGCTACTACCTGGAAGACCAGGACATGTGGAATTTTTCCGGCCTTTACCGGGACGTTTATCTCGTCGCCGAGCCGGAGGTATGCCTCTACGACATCTTCGCCGACACAAGCCTGACCGATAATTATGCCTGCCCCACGCTGGAGGCGGCCGTCACGCTGCGCAACAGCGCAAAAACCCGGCGGGTGAGCGTTTCGCTCTATATGGACAACAAGCTCTATGCATCCCAGAGCGTTATGGCCGAGGGCGATGGCTGCACCGAGGTAAAATTCGTCAAACAGGAGTTCCCCGATCTGCGCCCCTGGAGCGCCGAGGAGCCGAACCTATACTGGTTCGGCGCGGTACTTCGCGATGAAGACGGAAAATTCCTCTCGAAGAAGCGAATCCGGGTTGGCTTCAGGCGCGTGGATATCGACGGCAACGTGCTGAAGGTCAACGGGCGGCGGGTGGTGCTCAAGGGCGTGAACCGCCACGACTTTGACCCGGACCACGGCTGGGCCGTGCCCCGGGAGCGCTACTACGACGACCTTTACTTAATGAAGCGGGCCTACATCAACGCCATTCGCACCAGTCACTACCCCGACGACCCGTTTTTCTACGAGCTGTGCAACGAGTTGGGCTTTTATGTGATGGACGAATGCGACCTGGAGACCCACGGGGTGCGCCGCAAGAACTGCCCGGGGGATAATCCCCGGTGGCGCGCCGCCGTGTGCGACCGGGCCGAGCGCATGGTGCTGCGCGACCGCTCCCACGCCTGCGTGTGTATCTGGAGCCTGGGCAACGAGGCGGGGGACGGCGAAAATTTTAAATATGAGAGAGAGGCCATCCTGGCTTTGGACCAAAGCCGTCCCATTCACTACGAGGGCGATTTCACGTTTAAAAACTCCGATTTTATCAGCCGCATGTACCCCAGCGAAAAGCTGGTGAAGCAGCTGCGGGGACAGAAGGCCGTCAAGCCCGGGCCCTTCGACAACATCGCCAACGCCCTGGCGGCGGACTTCAAGCCCATCCCCGCCGCCGTTTACGCCACGCACCCGGTGATCTACTGCGAATACGCCCACGCCATGGAGAACAGCCTGGGCAACTTCCGGGAATATGTTGAAGACTTTTATACTTACGACCACATGTGCGGGGGCTTCATCTGGGACTACGTGGACCAGTCCATACGGGCGAATGAAAAGATGCCCCTGCCGGAGGGCTGTATGCCCGGCAGCTGGCTCTATGGCGGGGATTTTAAGGAGGGCGCGTCGAGCTACTATTTCTGCGCCAACGGCATCATCGGGGCGGACAGATCCCTGCACCCGTCCTATTACGAGGTCAAACAGGTCTACGCCAATGTGCTGGCTGAAGGCTTCGACCCGGAAATACAGCGCGTAACGGTGCGCAATAGAAGCGTCTTCTCACAGCTGAAGGAGTACGAAGTGCAGTGGAAGCTGCGCCTGGACGGCGAGACGGTGCAGCAGGGGAACCTGGAGTACCCCGACGCGGGCCCCGGCGGCTGCGCCGAGGCGGAGGTACCCTATGATTTATCCCAGGTCACGCAGGCGGGCGAATTGATTTTGACCATTTCCTTCCATCTGCGCAATACCCGGGCCTGGGCCCCCGCGGGCTATGAGATGCGCTTCGACCAATTTATCCTGCCAAGTTCGCAATGGAAAGCCCCTGTAATTGAGCCGGGCGAGGTTCTCGCCATCGACAAAAAGGGCAAGACCGTCACCGTGGCCTCCCCGAACGTCACCGCCGTATTCGAGCGCGGCTGGCTGTGCTCGCTGGATTTCGGCGACGGGGAGCTGCTCACCGGCGAAAAGCGAAACGGCCTGCGGCCCAACTTCTTCCGGGCTTTGACGGACAACGACATCGGCTACCTGAACTTCGCGCCCATGTTCCTGCGCGCGCTGAACCCCCTGCGTTTATGGAAAGCCGTCAGCCGTCACATCTGGGCGCAGCGGGTGAAAGTGGCCCAGCCCGCGCCGGATCAGGCGCAAATCAAGGTATACTGGAACGCGCGGGGGCGGATCGTGAGCTTCCCGCGCAACATCACCACCTACACCGTGCACGCCTCCGGGGCTGTGGAGACGGCGCACCGCGTGCGCACCTTCGGCTTTTTGCCCATGCTGCGGGTGGGGATGCGCTGCGGCCTGCGCCGGGACCTCGCTCAGGTGAAATGGTATGGCCGGGGGCCCCACGAATCCTACTGTGACCGCAAAACCGGGCAGCAGCTGCGCCTGCACGAGTGCGCCGCGGCCGAGCTGGAACACCGCTACATGCGCCCCCAGGAGAACGGCAACCGCACCGACGTGCGCTGGGTCAGTTTTACCCGGGAGGACGGCAAGGGGCTGCGCATAGACGCCGCCTGCGGCGGGGCTCCGTCGCTTCGCTGTGCCCTGGCAAAGCCTGACTCTTTATCATTCAGCGCGGGTTACTATTCCCAGGAAAAGCTGGACGACGCGAAGCACCTTTACGATTTGATCGCGGACGACTATATCACCCTGTGTATCGACGGCCGCCAGCGGGGCGTGGGCGGGGATCAGCCCGGCGCGGCCTGCCTCCACGCGCCGTATAAGCTCAAGCCCGGGAAGTATTCGTTTGGATTCACGATGAGAAGGGCGGGGTGATTTTTCCACCCCCTCTGGCCTGCGGCCATAGCCCCTACTAAAAAGCCAAACCAAACTAAGCAGCACTAATCCTTCCTTCGCAGGGTCAATTTAAGCGGTTCCGGCTCGGGTGCACTCTGCGGCTCCGGCTCTGGCTCCGGCGTGTTCTCTTGAACAAAATCCATAATCCGCAAATACTGGTCGCCGAAGTTAAATTCAACCTTGACGGATTTATCTTGGTCAATGTAAATCCTGTGGATTAGTTCAATGAGCATGAACCTGTCCAGTGCTTCCACGTTCTGATATTTCAAGAACCGCTCAAAATACTCGCTATTGGCTTGTACGCCTTTTGCCGCTTTGGCCTGTTCAGCCGCAAGCGCCAGGAGCGTTGCCCGCATTTGTTGCAGCTTTTTTTCAGCTTCTTCCCTGACGCGGTAATACTGCTCCTTGGATATGTCGCCGTTCTTCCAGTCATAATACATTTCTTCTAACAAGCCCATCAAGTCTTGCAGCTTGCCATTTTGGGTAATTGTCCCCAGGGTATCCAATGCGCCGCTCCATAGCTCATCTTTTAATTCCCAAGGATTTATCTCTTTCACGATACTTAGCATGGTTCGCCTGCTTTTTCCGGCGTCTTGTATTCCAGCTCTAATCTTAGCCGATCAAGCTCTGCAAGCAGCTCGATGAGCTTGTCCGTGTCAATGTTTTCATGATTCATCGTCTTAACGATGATCAGGTTAATCATTTCCTCGACAAATATCACATCGCAAAAAAGTTCCTCCATTCTCTGCTTAAATTCTTTTGCCCCGCATGAGATATCGAATATCCTGTATTCCAGGCAAAAATCGGTTAGCTCACTTGCTAACCGTGTTAATCTTTTCTGTTCCATTTTCTTTCTTTTCCCCCTTCTGGTTTTACACTACTAAATTTAATACATAGGCAAACTTATATATCGCTCTACGCTTTAAGTTTCTAAAGCCTCTGTCGTCAATACCGTTATAGCCCAAGAGGCCCACAACTTCATCCTCGTATCTGCCATTGATGAAATATTCCGTGATGTATAGTTGCTCCTGTTCGGACAAGATATTTTTAGCCCAATAGTAACCTGACAAGTGCCTTTGTATTTCTTCGTCCTTTTCGGCTTTGGCTGATAAATTAAACTCGTCCTTGCCAACCACAACATACGGTTGTTTTATATTTTCATTGGCAACATCATACTTGGCGATCAAGCCTTTCTGAGCATTTACTCTTGCTTGTTCCCATTTCAGTTTTGCTAAATCCACAAAATAGTCGTTGACCTTCTTCTTTGTTTCCTTTAAGTTAAAGCTATCTAAATTTTCAGTTAATGTCATTCTCATATTGTAACCCCTCCTTAGCATAATTGTACCTCAACCCCCTTGTTGTATTTTGTCCTTATTTGACGAACATACAACCAAATTGTCTTATTATGTAAATTCCATATTGCCCCCGCTTTCCAAAAAACAAAAAGAACCCGCATTGAACGAGTTCCCTCTTGTGCTGAAATTTTCAGCTACGATATCAATTGTATCAGTTTTTACGGACAATTGGAGGGCCAAAGTCTGTCATATGGCTGTCAATTAGATGGCATTCACCTGGCAAATAGGTGGCAGATAGCTGGCGGGGCAGAAAAAAGAACAGAGGAAAACGATTAAGAAATCTTAATCGCTTTCGATATAAAACAGTTCTTTGCGCTTATTTTTAAGCTCATAAATCATAGTTGTTTTATTAACCAGTGTAAGCTCTAAAATTTTTTTAGGCCTTAGTTTGCGACGAGACTTTAAAATAATATTAATATGCTCTATGGCTTCTGAAACATTTTCATGCAACCCTACGATATAGCCGTTATGAAATAATGTTACAGTTTCAAATCGCTTCATTTATTTTCCTCCTTTACAGGCATCGGTACTCACTGGCTGGCGAGAATATCAATGCACCATGAAATAATAGAGGGCAGTCCGTAGGGGTTCCTGTTATGTCGTGAAAGGCATTGATATAGCGTAGCGGTTTCAACTGACTGTGAGACCGTCAATGGCTGAAAGGGAAAAAAATGGGGACATTTGAAACCAATTAACGGATTGTATCTGGGTGAATGAAAAAAGAAGAATAGCATTTGCCATTCTTCATCAAAGTCCTTGTCTAAAAATTATTGTTATCAGGTACACTTTCGGGTACACTTTTTTCAATTATTATCAAATCATGATAAGTCATGAGAATTCACAAATGCCCTAAATATAAGGCATTGTGCTTTAAACAGTTATGAGCGGTTCATATCGTTTTGAATCTCTCCTGCTCCGCCATTTAGTTATAAACGCCCATATTCAGGCGGTTATAAATAGTTGATAGTGCTTCAGGTACACTTTCAGGTACACTTAGCACTAACTAATAAAGAGTTTTTTAGCGGCTGGCTTAAAAATTCTTTTTTTGCTGTCGGATTTACTAGATTGCCTTTGATGATAAAGCTATCCTCTACTAAATCCAGTTGATCAATTACATCATCTTCAGTTTCCGGGAATAAATGTGCATAGGTTTTTTGAACAACGCCAACGGTATCCCCTAGTCTATAAGCAATTCTTTCTATCTTCACGCCTCTGCTGATTAAGTAACTCGCATGTGAGTGTCTGAACTCGTGATTGGTAATGCGGTTGATCTCTTTCCCGCAGGTTGCTTTTACCAGATCAAAATAGTGGTCTTTTTCCCTATCTATTGTTTGACTTGGTAGATGCCTATAGCCACCAAACACAAACCATTTATCACTAAAGCCTTCATAGGCCATGTAATACTGGTACAATTCCATGAGCAACACTTTAAGGATTAGCGGCATTTTGATTGTCCGATTCTTGCGGTTCTTAGTGTTCGTTATCTTAAATTGGTAGCCGTGCTCGTCTAGTTCATCGGTTTTATTGGTAACGGTCTTGATGATTCTCACTTTGCCAATGTCCCACAATATATCTTCCCATGTTAGGGCTTGGGCTTCGCCCTTTCTCACGCCCATGTAATGATAGAAAGTAGGGTAGGCGGAGACGCAGAAGCGCCCCCTTTAGCCCGGCGCCTTACCATATCTCTATGGCAGGTTTCCGAACTCCCCCCTCCGAACCGTACATACACCTTTCGATGTATACGGCTCT
>Ga0123353_10006282_pt1 | contig 15795 bp, 8 predicted proteins | sample TergutLab28metaG_3_FD_92763 | JGI IMG/M metagenome (GOLD analysis project Ga0123353, IMG submission 92763) | Labiotermes labralis P3 segment gut microbial communities from Petit-Saut dam, French Guiana - Lab288 P3 | ecosystem: Host-associated > Arthropoda: Insects > Digestive system > Gut ... | reverse complement strand
TGCGATGGACGGCCACAGGATGCTCTCCAGATAGCCCGCATGGATGCCTTGATAGGTGAACAGCGGGATGCCCGCCGCTTTGGACTTGTCGCCCAGGGCAAAGAAATCGTCCCAAGTTACCGGTACGGCCCAGCCCTTTTCGTCGAACAGGGTCTTGTTGTACACCAAGCCCATGGGGCCCGCGTTCTGCGGCGCAAAGTAGATCTTGCCATCGCCGTAGGGGGCGCTGAGCGCACTCTCCAAGAACCCGGGGGTGATCTTGTCGCGCAGCTTGGCATCGCTGTCGTACTGCGGACCGTCAAACACGTCGGTGATCTCCAATAGCTTATTGTCCTTGATCATGCTCTGGATCAAGCCGGACTTCTCGCCGAAGGAAATCGACAGGAGATCCGGCGCGTTGCCGCTCGCGATCTGCGGGGAGACCATGTCGCCGATGTCGGGGCTGATCTGCATGTCGACCTTCACACCGGGATTGGCCGCTTCGAACCTCGCAATGAGATCGTCCCAGAACACGCGACCGAACCCGCCTTCGAACACAGCGATGCTCAATGTTTTGTTATCCGTTGTACCCGATGAGCTGTCGCCGCATCCCGCCATGACGGCGAGGATCAAAGTGGCTGCCATGAGGATGCTGAGAAAACGTTTCATAATTTCCCTCCTATTTCTTGTTCTTGATTTAGCATATTTGCCTTATTGTATGGTATCACATTCCTTCAAGCAGTGGTATAGAAAATATTAACAGTATCATGGATTATCTTAACATCCGCACAAGATTGGCCCGGACGCTTGAGGGCGCCTCGCCATGGGATCTCATGCTCGGATACTACGCCTTCCGGCGAAATTCATTTCCACAAAAGATGATCGAGAATGATCGGGAACGAGGGCGGACATTTGTCCGCCCTCGTCATCCCGCTTTGATGGACGATGAATCAACTTGTGATGTTTATGGTGATGGTGAAGTAGCTTTGCGCCCAGACATCGATCACCGTGATGACGGCGCTGCCGGTCTTCATGGCGGTCACAAGGCCCGTGGTGCTGACCGTGGCGTTGGTGTTGCCGCTCACGTAGAAGATATTTTCCAGATTGTTGGTGTTGATGTTAATCTGGTAGGTCATGCCCTTTCTGAGGACGACGGAAGCAGGCTGGCTGCCGAGGCCGAAGATGACTTCCTCCAGGTTCGCGATGGCTTCGAACATGTCTCCCAGCGCTTGCTCAACCTGAGCTGTCGTGGCGTCCTGGTTGTCGTAGACATCTTGGACCTGTAAGCGCGCGTCCGCGGCTGCCGCCCATGAGGCAGATAGATAGCGGTTTTCGATATAGTTGTCGGGGAAGTCGTCAAGGGCGGCTTGCAGCGCGGCGGTCTTCATGGCTGCGAGGCCGTTGAGCAGATCGGTCGTAACGTTCGTGACTTCCATCGGCGTAGCGTTCGCATCGTTATAGACGGTCTGGGCCGACACGCGCGCGTTCACTGAAGCCAGCCACAGGGCGGGCGGGTAATAGGCCTCGGTATAGTTGGCGGGGAAGTCATTCAGGGCGGCAAGAAGAGCACTCTTGTCGACCGAGTACATATAGGCGATCTGATCAGCGTTGAGCGCCCTGGTGAACAGATAGAGATCGTCCATTGCGCCCGCGAAGGTCCCGTCCCACTGAGAGCCGCCAACCCAGGTCTGCATCGTTCCGGTGCCTCTGGGGTTGGGGACGCCGCTGGCGATGCCCGCGCGCCACACACCGTTGACATACATGTCGAGCTTGCCGTTATCATAGACGACGGTCAGCATGTACCATGTGCCGGTGTTCAGCCGTATCCCGCTGTCGAGGTCATACCATACGGAAGAACCCGAGTTGTCGTCGCATAACCGGAAGCCGGCGTTTTGGCCCGAGGCCAGGCGCGGCTGGATGGCGAACCATTTGTTGTTGGGGCTGGCAGTGCCCGCCCTTACAAACAAGGAGGCCGTGTGATCATAGAAGGTGCTGCCGTTTACCCACATAGAGAAAGTAAATTCGTTCGATGTAGGAATGACATTGTCGATCAGGCGGAGGGAACTGGTCCTGGTGTCGCCGGTTCTCCGGGTACCCATGGTGAGCCCCTGGCCGAATTTACCCGCAGTAAAACCGACCTGGGCGTTGAGCGCCTGGGTGTGCCTGATATTGTTGCCGTTAATGTAATTGTTGTAGTCATTCTCAAAGCGCATGAGTACGTTGGGATTGGCGCCGATGGTCGGAGGATATGGCAGCAGGGGAACCAGAACCTGGAACACCTTGGTGTCGGTGACGCCCTTATACGTCAGCGTTGCGGTCATCGTGACCGTGACGTCGGCCGCGCCGCGGTTGACCACGCCGGTGTCGCTGAGGGCGGCGGCGTTGTTGGTCTGCCAGGTGACCGCCACGGTGTTGCCGGCGCCGACGGCGGTGGAGGGCAGGGCGATATCCGCGTAGGCTACCGACGGGATGGTGAGGGCGGCTTTGGCAGCTGCCACGACGTCAACGGGGGGCACCGGGGGTACCTGCTTGCCCCACAGGACAGCGCCGTAGGCGTCGTTGGTAGCAGCCCCGGCTTGTGAGAGAGCCGCGAAGACCAGCCCGTATCCGTTGGCGCCGTTATTCTCCCAGTCCCAGGCAGAGGTGAAGACCGCCTCGTAGTCGATGCCGTTGATCCGCATCGCGACCTGCGTGGGCGTGGTTTGGGCCCAGTAGCCGGTGGCGGTGACCGTGCCGGTGTCGGCGGTAGCGCTGTTGATGGAGCCGGTGATCGTGTAGTCGTCATGGAGCGTGAGGTTGACGCTGGCGAGGGCGGTGGTGCGGGTAGAGGAGCGCCGGTGCAGTATGGTCTGATAGGTGCCGGCGATCATGTCGGTGGGCACCGTCTGCCTGGACGGGACCTTGGCGGCGGCCTGGATCACGTTGCCGCCGCTGCGTATGGAGGAAACCTGATCCGGCGTGGAGCGGGCGGGTGAGAACAGCGGCCAGCCGCTCTCGGTCCACAGCACCGAGCGGATCATCTGGCGGGCACTGCCCGAGCTGTTCGCCGGGCGGCCGTTGGAAACGATGAACCACTCGTCGATGTCGGGGTTGTAGCACCACTGGATGTGGCCCTGGGCCAGCCAGCCCGTGCTCGTGGCGGTCCCAAAGTTGTAGGGTCCGGCCACCTTGGTGCCGGTGTTGCTGTTGTTGGCGGTGGCCGACGTACCGTTGGCGTCAACATAGGGGCCGGTGACATTCCTGCTGCGGAAGACTTTGGAGTTATAGGAGTCCATGAGGCCGTTTCTGGCCAAGCAAAGGTAATACCATCCGTCGCCGGGTGCGGTTTCACGATAGATGATGTTGGGGCCTTCCTCGCTGCCGATTCGGGCGATCTGCGTGTAGGAGCTTACGGCATTGGAGTAGGGCTTGAGTGTGGCGGGGTTGAGCTCGCAGATCCAGATGCCGTTGGTCCATGAGCCCCAGCTCATCCACATTTTGCCGCTCTGGTCGTAAATGATGTTGGAGTCGATGGTGTTGAAGTTGGTGCTGCCGCCGCTGGCGTTGAGGGTTTGGCCCGAGAGCACGTAATACTGGGAGGCCGTCGCGAAGCCGTCAATGACCTCACCGGCGGGACGGGGGTTGCCCGAGCCGGCGTCGTTATTTGTCCAAGTGTCGTTTGGGGTGGCGGTGGCGTATCTGCCGCAGCCTATGGAGTCGCCGACGTAATGCCAGCCGTCGACTGCGCCCGCGCCCGGTATCCCCATGCCGTGATTCGGTCCGGGACCCGCTGCGGATAATACATTATTCAAGCCTACGGTGGTCCAGTTGGTGGCGGTGGCGGTCCCCCGCCCGTTTCTGTAAGTGGGGGTGAGGTTGTTGGTGACCCAGCAGCGTATGCGGGACGCGGGCTGCCCAAAGATGGACAGGGAATCCCACATGGCGTACTTGAAGGACATGCCGGCTATATTGGAGCCGTCCATGGGCCACACATAAGGCTGGCGGAGTTCGATTATCTCGGGAGCCCAGGTCACGTGCAGCGGCTCGTTGTTGCGCCAGCCGTAAGGCCGCAGGCCGGAGCGGGTCCAGTTGTGCATGTCGGTGCTGGTATAGATACCGGTGTCGTTGGTCCACGCGCCGTAGTATACGCCGTTTTCATAGTAGATGCCGGTGTCGTGGATGACCTGTGAGGCGGACCTCCAGGTGGCTTCGGTCCAAGTGGGGTTGCTGGCGTTGCCGGTGCGCACCGGGGCGGAGGGCCAGGCGAAGCTGGGGTTGGTGTAGTACTGCGCGGTGCTGTAGAAGGGGTTGCTGGTTGGCATGTCGGCCGGCGGGGCGGCGAAGCCCGTGGTCTGGAACATCGACCCGATTCCGACCAGCATCGCCAGGGACAGGGTAAACACCAGTAGTTTCTTTATGTTTATTTTCATTGCATGCGGCCTCCTTTTCCTATAAAGCGGGGTGTGTCTGAAAATTCTTGTTTACCTGTATTTTTAAATGTGAAAAGGGGCAGTTCAAAATAAATTCAACTGCCCCTTTGGGATGCCCCTTTGGGAGTGCCGCGGTGTTAGCTGGTGATGTTGATGGTAACGGTAAAGTATCTTTGCGCGTAGACATCGAGTACCGTGATGACGGCGGTGCCGGTCTTGAGGGCGGTCACCTTCCCGAATTGGTCGACTGAGGCGTTGGCGTTGGAACTCAAGTAGACGACCGTGGTCGGGCTGTTGGACTCGATGTTGATCTGATACGTCATGCCCTTCCTGAGTACGACGGAGGCCGTCTGGGCTCCGAGGCCGAACGTCAGGGGATCGAGTTTGTCGATGGCGGCGTTCAGCAGGGCCGCCGCTTCGTCGATTTCCTGCTGTACGGCGGAGACATCGTCATTGACGACTTGGGCATAGGCCCTCGCTTCGGCGGCGGTCTCCCACTGGGCAGGCGGATAGAGGGTCTCATTAACGTCCAGGGCCGCTGCCAGTGCGGTCTTGTTGGTGGTCAGCTGATTGGTGTTGGCGTAGTTGCCGCCCTTGCCCCACAGCATGGTGCCTTTTTCATTCATGCCGGCAAACACGAACTCGCCCGCGTCCCAGTTCTCCCAGTCCCAGCCGACGGCAACGACGCCGACGAAGGTGCCGCCGTTGACGCCGGTGCCAGGGAGGGTAATCTCCATCTTGTTGTCCTCGCGCAGGCGCCATTTGGCGTTGTTGTACATCGCCGGGATTGTCCCGGTCCCGGCACAGTATACCGTGCCATCGGGACGCAGCACGACGCTCGCGGCGTAGTTCGTGGAGTTTACCTGCCAGTTGTTGGTCCCGCCTTCATCGGGGCCCAGGTCGCGCGGCATCAGCATGAGCTCGAAGTTATAGGCGGTGATGGCGTTGCTGGAGGCGGCCAGCCGGACCGCGTCGATGGGCTGATGGATGTTCTCGTCGGCGTACTGCGCCGGGGAGCACATGGGCCAGCCGTCCTCGGTCCACAGGAAGTTGCGCATACCCATTTGCGTGCCGCTGCCCTTTTGGATATGGCCGGTCATATAGTCGCCCCGCAGCGACTTGAAGACGTTGTGATGCGCGACGGCGGTATAGGTGTTGATGGCCTGGGTGCCGGTGTAGTTGACCCAGCGGTAGGGCATCAGGATCTTGGTTCCCACGTTGGGGTCCCAGGACACGCGGGGATCCGCCTGTAGCTTGGAACTCTTGATGAAGCCGTCCAAGCCCTGTGCCGCCAGACCGGGCTGGGCGTTCCATCCGGAAGCGGAATTGCAGATCGAGTCGACGCTGTAAATGGTCAGCGGGTCGATGGGATCGACGGTGCGGGCCAGGTTCTCCGGGCTGCTTGTGACCATGTCGAAGCCGTTGTAGTCGTAGTACGGGCCGGTGACGCTCTTGGAGCGACCGACGCGCATATTATAGGAACCGTTGTTGTAGCCGTAGGCGACGATCAGGTAGTAGTAGCCGGTGTTCTCGTTGTGGAAGATGTGGGGGCCTTCGATGCCCACGTGATACCTTTGGTTGGTGGGGCCGTTGCCGCCCTTGGTACGGCGGGCGTCCAGCGGCTCGGCCGTGATATAGGTGCCGCCGCGGTTGGCGATGTTGAGGCCGGGGGCCGTTTTGAGCTCATAGTCCGGATCGGCCGAGTCCACATTGGCGAAGGGCAGGCCGGTGGCCGGGTCGAGCTCCAGCAGGAAGATGCCCTCCCAGAAGGAGCCGTAGTCCATGAAGATGCGTCCCGACTCCACGTCCTGTATGATCTGGGCGTCAATGCAGTTGGGGCCGTACTTGGAGGACAGCGGGTTGTTCGGGCCCAGCCTCCAGGCGCCATTCGCGGAGGTAGTCAGTTGGAAGCCCAGCCAGGGCGACACCAAGTTGGCGTTGCCGGTGCTCCAGTTTGTCAGGGCGTCGTAGGATCTGACGACGATGTCCCTATACTGCCAGTTGCTGCCGGCCAGCTCGAGGCTGTAAGGCTGGCCCGCCACGGGATTGAGCACGGCCAGGCCGATGGAGGAGGTTTTGGGGCCGAAGCCGCGGCCGCCGTCGTTCAATGTGGACGAATGCGAGTAGTAAATGCACCATCTCTCCATGACCTCGTTGTAGAAGAGGCAGGGCGCCCACCAGCTGGTGCCGCCGGAGCCGCGCTGGCCGTAATTGTAGGTGTTGTAGTGAGATTGATTCGTGGAGACCGATATGCTGCTGAAATGGTTGGTAGTGGTTGTCCAGGTCGTAATATTGCTCGAGCGGTATAAGGTCCGGTTGTTCGTGGAGATGCCGTAGTAGCGTCCGGCCACCGGATCCCAGACGACCTCGGAGTCGTGCATGGAGCTGGTGCCGCTTGTGGTGCTCCTGTCCGTCGGCTTGGTGGCGGAATAACCGGCGGGCCGGACCGCGCCCTCTAGATCCGGCAGATTCACGACGGTCACGGTCACGGTGGCGGTGTCGTCGGCCGACTCGGCTGTGATGACGGCGGTACCCACGGTCATCGCGGTGACGATGCCGCTGGGGCTGACGCGCGCCACGGCCGGGTCGCTGCTCGTCCAGGATTCGACGGGACCGCCGGCCAGCGCGCTCAAAAAGGATTTATTGACCGAGGCCACGGGGTTGGAACCGACGCTGCCGACGTAGAGGGTAACTTCGGTGCGGTTGAGTTCCAGGGGATCACCAGCCGCCGCGGCGATCGGTACGATCATCGAGGGAACGGCCGCCAAGGAGACTAGCAAGATCAGGGATACCAGTATGGATACTGCGCGGGGGATTCTACGTTTCGCTGAGCTCATGACTTCCTCACTCCTTAAAATATTTAGGCAGGATTATTTGTAGTATATCACAAATATTCCGTCCGCGCAATTTAAATATTTTGACAATACAGTTAAAAATCTTGTCCTGAGCGTGGTGTGTCTTCCCGACTTGCACACCAAAAAATGGGAATCGCCCCGGTAGGCATCGCAGTACTCGGCCTTCTGGGGTTCGCGCCTTGGAAAAATATGCTTTGCTCCAGCATGTCAAAAAATTGCAATAGAAAGACAAAAATTTTTAATGGTTTTATGTTGATATTTAATAGTTTCTAATATATAATATATCTTGGACACATAACCAAGAAAACGTGTCAATAAAAATTTTAGGAGGAAATCGATGATGCAAGCGAAAAAGACCTGGGCCCTTCTCTTGGCGGTATGCCTGGTGTTCGCGCTGGCCCTGGCGGGTTGCCAGAACGACAACGGCACAGCCAGCACCGCTCCCACCGCGGGCGATGACAATTCACCAGCCCCCACGGAAAACAACGGGGAAACTCCCGGCGACCCCGCCGCTCCAACCACGCTGACCTTCTGGACATTCCAAAACTCCCACCAGGAATTCCTGAACATGATGGTGGCTGCGTGGAATGCGGAAAACCCCAACCGCACCATCGTTCTCGAGCCCAGCGTTTTTTCCTATGACGACAACCACAACAACCTGCTCATCGCCCTGCAGTCGGGCACCGGCGCCCCGGATATCGTGGACATTGAGATTGGGCGATTCGCCAACTACCTGAAAGGTACCCCGCAGTTGGTGCCGATGAATGCCAAGATCGAGCCCCTGAAGGACAAACTTGTCATGTCCCGTTTTGAGAACTACAGCAAAGACGGACAGTACTACGGCATGGACTACCATGTGGGCATTCCCGTCATTTACTACAACACCGAGATCTGCGAAGCGGCCGGCGTCGATATCGATGCCATCAAAACCTGGGATCAGTATGTGGAGGCCGGCAAGAAAGTTCTGGCCGAGACCGGCAAGCCCATGACCACCTTGGAGGTCACCGAGCATTGGAGTTATTATCCCCTGGTTACCCAGCGCAATTCCGACTGGTTTGATGCCAGCGGCAACGTAACCATGGACAACGCCGCCAACGCCGAAGTGCTGCAGTTCCTGTATGATATGCTGTATGACAGCAAGATTGCCGTGCCGGCGCCCGGCGGCTTCCATCACGCCGAGGAGTGGTATGGCTTCATGAACGGCGGCGGCGCCGCCTCGGTCTGGATGCCCCAGTGGTTCATGAACCGCTTCACCGACTATATGCCTGACCTGATCGGCAAGATCGCCATCCGTCCGTTGCCTACCTGGACTGAAGGCGGCGCTTACGGAGCCGGCATGGGCGGAACGGGCACGGTCGTCACCAATCAATGCGCCGAGCCGGATCTGGCTATTGACTTCCTGGTATACGCCAAACTCTCCGACAAGGGAGCGGTAGCCACCTGGACGGAGCTGGGCTTCGACCCGCTACGCACCGACGTTTACACTTGGCCCGAGATGAAGGCCGAGAATAAGTTTACCGATTATTACGGAACCGGCACGTTTGATATGCTAGCCCCGCTGGGGGCCAAGCTGCACGCCATCAATTTCCACGAAAACTTCCCTCAGGCGCAGACTCTGATTCAATCCAACGTAGTATTCAAAGTGCTCTCCGAGAAGAGCATGACCCCCGCAGAAGCGCTGGCCGCCGCGGCTGAAGAGCTCAGGGCGCAATAAGCTCAGGGCGCAATAATCAGCGTGAATCGGCGCAACAAAAAATGACCCGCAGTAAATAAATAAGGCTTCCCCCGCCTCTGGCGCCTCGCTTCTGGCGGGGGAAGCCTATGTTATGTCTGCTGAAAAAGAAGGAGGCTGTTCGGTATGCAGCCAAGAAGGCTTAGAAGAATAGGACGAGATGTGTTTTTCTCAACAAAGTACGCGCCTTATATCTTTATTCTTCCTTTTCTGCTGTCGTTTCTGATCTTTTTCCTGTACCCGCTTATAACCAGCGTCCAAATGAGCCTTCAAAATATTTCCGGTTTCAACGAAGCGGAATACATAGGTTTCAAGAACTATGTGAATCTATTCAATGACAACAGTTTTATCGCGTCTATCCGCGTCACGCTCACCTATACCTTCTGGACGATCTTCATCCTGGTTCCTCTACCGCTTGTCCTAGCCGTGATGCTCAACTCAAAACAGAAGATTGGCTCTGGTTTTTTCAAATCGTCGTACTTCATACCGCAGCTGACCTCGATCCTTGTTGCCGGTATATTCTTCAGGGGCGCCTTCAGCGATTCCCCCAACGCGCTGGTCAACACGATCGCGGCCTTTTTTGGCGCCGAACCCGTTACTTGGCTCAAGCAAGCGGGTCCCACCATGGTCGTGCTGGTCACGCTGTGCGTATGGCGGTGGATGGGCGTAAATATTGTGTATTTCCTGTCCGGTCTTCAGAACATCTCGCCGGAACTGTACGAGTCGGCTTCCATCGACGGCGCCGGCGCACTGAAAAAATTCCTTTACATAACGCTGCCCGGTCTGAAGCCGACCATCATTTACGTGATCACCATCAGCGTTTTCGGCGGTTTCGCCATGTTTTCCGAATCCTACGTGTTGTTCAACACCTCCCGCACCCCGGGGGACATCGGCTCTACCATGGTAGGATACATATACCGACAGGCCTTTGTTGAGGCGCGTACGGGGTTTGCCGCCGCGGCAGGTTTGGTGCTGCTCCTTTTTGTGCTCGTGATAAACGTGGTGCAGTTGAAATTCTTTGGAGCCTTTAAATCGGAGGAATAGACCATGAACACTGTCAAAGGGAGACGCCCCCTCGTCCGGGTGTCTATGATCCTGATACTGTCGCTGTTTGCCATTTTCAGCCTAGTGCCGTTTTATTTTCTGATCATATCAGCTTTTAAGCCGGGCGTTGAAATGATCCGGTTCGGTATTTCCCTGGATCCGCATTTTGAAAAGTTTACGCTGGATTTGTTCAAGCAACTGTTTTCCCCCGATCCCTCCGTAAGCCGCAACTACTTTACCTGGTACCAGAACAGTATACTGTATACTTCGGTACAAACAGTCTTGGGTCTGGTTTTGACCTCAATGGTTGGGTACGGCTTGGGTTCCTATAAATTCAAAGGACGGAACTTTTTCTTCGTACTTGTTCTTCTCGTTATGATGATCCCGCTGGAGATCATGATGATCCCACTGTTTAAAGAAATGAACCTCTTTGGTTTCATGGACAATATTTTAGGCGTGGTCTTACCGTTTGTGGTGTTTCCGTCGGCTGTATTTTTCTTCCGCCAGTACTCGTTAGGCCTACCGGATGAACTGAGGGACGCTGGACGCATTGACGGCCTCACCGAGTACGGTATCTTTACCCGGATTATGGTGCCGCTCATGAAACCGGCTTACGGCGCCATGGCCATCCTCATCTCCATGAACAGCTGGAATTCGATTGTCTGGCCGATGGTGGTGTTGCGTAGCGATAACAAGAAAACCATCCCGATTGGCCTGTCCACGCTGTTGACCCCCTATGGAAACAACTATGACCTGTTGTTGTCTGGCGCTGTGCTGGCCGTCGTGCCCATTGTCGTGTTATTCGCGCTCTTCCAAAAATCCTTTTTGGAAGGCCTGACGGTGGGCAGTGTAAAGGGCTGACCATACGAACCCCCGGTGTGCGCCGCCGGACAAGCGTGTTGACTTTCATACACGGAAAGGCTCTCGGACAGATAAGGAGCTAAGTATGGCTGACAAAAATGGAAAAAGAAGATTCCATTTCAGCGACTGGAATATATTTGGGAAGCAGTCCAAATTCAGAACAAGCACATGGGTCAAGGTTTCTTCTTGGTTTATACTGATCAGTACAATCCCCCTGCTGTTGCTCGCGCTTTTAACCTTCCAGCACACAAAAGATACGATGTACGCGCAAGTGAACAAATACACAACCGAGCTGCTCAAGGAGGTGTCCAGCAACGTCAGCAGGGAACTCTATTCCATGCAAAACATTTCTTTGGACATCGCCTATATGTCCGAACTTCATGATCTGTGTGTCCGTTATTACGATCTTACAAGTGGCGAGGTGAACAAACGTCGCGACGATATTCGCATGAATATCTCTTACAAGCTTTCGCTGAACAGGGACATAACCGATGTGTTTTTGTATACGCTGGACGGTGACAGATTGATTCTGTACGGCGACAAGGGGTATCAGTTCAATTTGCTGGCCGAGTATGAGGAAGAACTTCTCGCGGAAGTCTATGACAGAGACGGCCATGTTGTGTTGCACCCGTACTCTTCCGAGCAGCAGTCGCCCGGTATTCGGAGGCAACAGGACGAAAAGGCCGGACATGCCAATTGCATCCTGATTGCCCGTTCCATCCGCGCCCTGAACAGCGACGATATTTTAGGGATTCTGGTCATGCGAGTTAACGAACGATTTTTCTTCAACTGGCTCAATAGGATAGACATGGGGGAAGACGCTGAAATAATTATCTTCGATGCCCGAAACGCCATTATATCCAGCACCAACCACATGCTTTTCCCCATCAACACAACCTTGGATCCGTTGATACGTCAAACAGTTACCTCCGGTTCTTCGGATGTAAAAAAGCTGGACTATGGCGGTCGCAGACATATTGCTATTGAAACAGATGTGGAGGGTATCAACTGGAAAGTGTTCTGCCTCGTTCCCAGCGATGTGCTGGACAGTACCTCATGGATCATTATTCAAAACCTGATTATCCTGCTCTTTTTCATTGGTATCCTGATTGCCATCGGCATACGGGTGTTTAAAAATATTCTGGCATACCCTCTCATCAATCTGGCTGATTCCATGAAGGTTGCCGAAGGCGGTGATTTCGATTTAGTCGTGTGCAACAATTCGCCGGATGAGATTGGACGGGCAACCCGAAGCTTTAACAAAGTGTTGGAAAAAATCCGGGAATTGCTGGATGATGTTAAACGGCGGGAAAAACAGAAGCGGCAGGCGGAGCTTGCCGCTTTGCAGGCTCAGATCAATCCGCATTTTCTCTCCAACACGCTCAATATGGCGCGGTGTATGGCGCAGACACAACAAGTGCGCAACATTGAAAACATACTGACCGCTCTGGTGGATTTGTTGCATATCAGTATGGATATCCGCAAGACCATGATCACTTTCGAGGAAGAAATCATATATTTAAATAGCTATGTAGAGATTGTCCGTCATCGCAACTACAGTACGTTTGACATGCAATATGATCTGCAGCCCGATTTGGCCGACAGTTTGATACCCAAACTGATTCTACAACCGATTGTTGAAAATGCCCTGACCCACGGCGTGAATGGCAATAACCCACAAGGGCAGGTTATCGTGCGAGTCACCGGAGACAGCCATGATATACATGTGACGGTGACAGACAACGGGCAGGGAATGAAGCAGGAACAGATCGCTGAAATTTTCAACCGCAAATGCAACGATAATCAAAACAGTTTTTCCGGCATAGGGCTGCGCAATGTGAACGAACGGATCAAACTACTTTTTGGAGAGGCGTACGGCATACATGTCGAAAGCATATATCACATGTATACGACGATTGAGATAGTAATTCCTAACCTAAAAGGAGATGGATGTTTCTGATTCGTATATTGATCGTTGATGATGAAGTAATATTTCGGAATTATCTTAAGGGCCTTCTGGATTGGGCTTCTTTTGGATATACAATTTGCGGTGAGGCTGAAAACGGTATTCACGCTAAGCACTTACTGGAAGAGACAAGGCCACATATTGTAATCACGGATATCTGCATGAGCGAGGTAGACGGTCTTTCTCTTATCGCGTTTATTCAGGAAAACTATTCGGAGATACAAATTATCGTTTTGTCAGGCTATGAGAAATATGAGTATGTCCGCACCAGTATGAGGAACGGTGTTTTGGATTATCTGCTCAAACACAAGATTACTAAAAAATCCTTGCTCATAGCCCTGCGTTCGGCGGTAGAGAAGATTGCCCGCCAGGACAGGGAACAGATGGAAAGTATTCGAATCACCGAGCAGCGGGAGCAGGGACAGCTAGTGCTTAAACAGAAATTTTTACGATCTTTTTTATTCGGGGATATCGATGAGCAAACGGTGATCGAACAAAATATAAGTAAGTTTTCCCTGCCATTTGTGAATCATAATATCTTAATCGTTGTGGCCGCTATTGATGGTATAAGTCAACATAAACAGGTATATTCCGAAAAACAGTGGCAAGCACTCTTTGATAGGGTGATTGAAATTGTAAACGCAGTCGTCACAGAAATGGTGTGCGGTATTGTGTTGCCTTTGTCAGACAGCCAGTTTACGATATTATTTTGCATAAAAGGCAGAAGTTCTCTTCTGCTTATGTACAATCAGGTGGAAAGCTGCATTCGACAAATACGCAGGGCACTTAAAATGCACTGCAATATTACGGCATGCTACAGTATTGGCACGGTACAAAGTAACGTGTTTCGGCTACCAGCTGTCTTCCAGAAGACTTATGCTATGTTGGGCAATAAAATATACCACAACTATGACATGATCATACGGGAGGATGCAATCCCCAGCAGTCAAAATGAACCATTCAGCATAAGTATCCAAGACGAACAAAACATACTTAATATGCTCAGTTCGTCAGATAAGGACAAGTTGCTGTCATTTATTAAAATGATTTTTGAGGATTGCCGCAGACATCATTTGGACGAAGCGCGGTTGCGGATCATAATGGCTGAACTTCTCAATCCATTGGGGCGTGAACTGAAAAAATATAAGTTGGACATTATGGACGTCCACCCTTCTTACCATAAAATTTTTGAAAACATCCAACACATGACACTCAACGAGATGCGGGATTGTGTGCTGTACTGTTACCAAAGGGTGTTAGACGCGAAGGAGAAACTCATGTATTCCGACGACTCTCATTCAATTACACAAAAAGCATGCGCCTATATGAGCAAGCATTTTGCTGAAAACATCTCATCCAGCGGTGTGGCTGAGATGATAGGTGTTACACCCTCTTATCTCAGCAGGGTTTTCAGGAAGGATATGAATCAAACCGTGGTAGAATATCTCAATCAGATACGAATCGAACAGGCAAAAAAAATGATTGCCGACGGAGGTATCCAACTGGGCACGCTGGCCAAGCAGACGGGCTTCAATTCCAATACTTATTTTTTTACCGTGTTTAAGCGTTTAACCGGCAAAACACCGCAAGAATACAAAAAAATGTTAGAAAAAGAGGTGTGATAAAATGCATATTCAATATGACAATCCGTTGATCAGGCAACGCGCCGATCCGTTTATCTATTTACATGATGGATATTACTATTTTACCGCTTCGGTGCCCGCCTATGACCTGATTGAGTTGCGCCGCGCTAAAACCATACAGGGTCTTCGTGAAGCGGCGCCGGTTTCCATCTGGAAGCGGCACACCGAGGGCGAGATGAGTTGTCTTATATGGGCGCCCGAAATACACTTTATCGATGGCCAATGGGTGGTGTATTTTGCGGCTGGTCACACCGAGGAGGTGCTGGACCACCGTATATACGTTTTGACCTGTGACACGGCAAACCCTTTGGAAGGAGTTTTTGTGGAACGAGGCAGAATCGATACCGGTAACGATGCTTTCGCTTTGGACGCCACCGCTTTTTCGCATGACGGCGTGCAGTATTTGGTTTGGGGGCAACAGGATGCAGCCATTGAGGGGCACAGCAACATATATCTTGCAAAAATGAAAAACCCATGGACGCTGGGCTGCTCCCCGGTTATGTTGAGCATCCCCAAATACTCTTGGGAGAGAAGAGGTTTTGCGGTCAACGAGGGTCCAGCAGTTATCAAGCGTAATGGGCGCGTCTTTATCACTTACTCAGCCAGTGGCGTGGACAGGAATTACTGCATGGGATTACTGTGGGCGGATCTTTCGGCTGACCTGCTGAATGTCTGCTCCTGGAAAAAGTCCGATCAGCCGGTCTTCGTTACCAGCGATGAGAACCGTCAGTACGGGCCCGGGCACAACAGCTTTACCGTAGCCGAGGACGGCAAGACAGATTTGCTGGTCTATCACGCCAGGGAGTACGAAACTATCGAAGGCGATCCTCTATACGACCCCAACAGGCATACCCGTATTCAGCCCTTTTATTGGGACGCATGCGGAATGCCTGTATTTGGCGTTCCTGCGGCAAACGGGCCCCTGATACTTTGATAACCGGAATCATGGATTTCAATGTGTTTCTGCTTATCACAGAGATCGCCGATATGATAAGAACAAGCAAGCACATCCCCAACAACCGTATTGCGTTTCAGCTTGTTCTCCAATGCGAGAGATGCATATATCATGTGCAATGCTTAATCCAACAGTACAGTACAATATCATATATTAAGACATGTTGTCAAGGCCGATACTGTCTACGCTTTATCAAATCCCCCACCTACGCTTCGCTTAGAGGTGGGAGTCTTGCCGAAGGCAAGCTGGGTTAAGACCCCCGCCTCTTTAGGCGGAATAACTTCAGGTGGAGTGCAATCTCCATCTGAAACCGGATGTTTTACGACTTGAAGAAGTCGTAAAACGGATTTG
>Ga0123353_10006281_pt1 | contig 15796 bp, 12 predicted proteins | sample TergutLab28metaG_3_FD_92763 | JGI IMG/M metagenome (GOLD analysis project Ga0123353, IMG submission 92763) | Labiotermes labralis P3 segment gut microbial communities from Petit-Saut dam, French Guiana - Lab288 P3 | ecosystem: Host-associated > Arthropoda: Insects > Digestive system > Gut ... | reverse complement strand
CTGCGGATTTTCAATCACCCTGTCCACAAAATTTACCGCCAAATAATCGCTGAGTATCAGTTTCTTCATCAATCCGTTTAAAATCCAAAACACCGCGATGCCAAACTGTTTTCTGCCGAGAAAAAACTTCTTGTACAACTGCGGCATAAACTGGTTTGCACGGATGATAGGACCTGCCACCAATCCCGGGAAAAAACTTACAAAGAACCCGAAATCGAAAAAATTGGACACATATCCAATCCGCCTTCTATACACATCTATCACATAACTAATGCTTTGAAAAGTATAGAACGAGATGCCGACAGGCAACACAATATTATCTACTCTGAAATAGTTGCTTCCTGTAAAATTATTTGTCCATAATGCCAAGTAATTCACAATCTCTATATCTGTTTGAAAAATGGAGTTATAGACTGAAGTATAGAAATAGGCGTATTTAAAATAGGTAAGGAGTAATAAGTTGATAAAAACGCCGAGAAAAACAAGCCATTTTCGTTTTTTAATACTCTCGGTTAAATCTATTTTTTTTCCTACTAAAAAACAGTTTAGTGTGGTGAATAACAATAGTATAACAAACAGCCCTGAGGTTTTAAAATAGAAAAACAGACTGGCAAACATGAGGAACATATTTCGCAGCATGACTTTATTTTTCAACAGCGTAAGACCTGCAAACACCAAAGCAAAAAACGCCCAAAAATAGAACTGGGTAAACAACAGCGGAAACTTATCATCGAATGACAACAGGTTGCTGAAGAAGATTCTAATATTTTCGAGGGGCATCATATTTACTTTTACATCCTATATCGCACTAAAAACAAACAACACCGTAATTAATATCAAACCTCCCAAAGCTTTATTCAACACTAAGCCTTTTTTTCGATATACTATAACAATATGATAAATGGCAAGAGGAAAAAGAAGAAGGAAAAGGTAAGATATTAATGTTTTATGCAGAAATAGATTATACATTGTCATCAGGATAAAAGGGATGGTAACTAACAAGGTGTGGTAGTGTTTGGCGTTTTGTTCTCCAATGAGGATGGGGATGGTTTTACGGTATTTCCTATCGTTTTCTATATCGCGGATATTGTTGAGGTTTACCACTCCTGTTATTATAAACCCCATAGACACAGCCGGCAGAAAAACTGTAGCAGGTATCGTTTCTGTAAGTAAGAAAAAAGTTCCTGCTACTGCAACTACACCAAAGAAGATAAACACCGCCAAATCGCCAAGTGCTCTGTAGCCGTATGGTTTTTTACCTATAGTATAAAAAATCGCTGCCAAAACAGCAAGCGTACCTACAAAAAACATGATTAATGAACGTATTGCAAAAAGTTTTCCAAAGGAAAGGTATACTAGCGTCATGCCTGCACCCACCGCAATGGCGATAAAAACGGCAATCATTATCACTACATCTTTCACCGATAGTTTACCCGACAGTAGCATGGTTTCATAGCCAATACTTGCCGCGGAGTCGTTGCCCGATTGATAATCGCCCACATCATTGGCAAGATTGCAAGTAAGGTGCAAAGCAGCGGCAGTAACTAAAGCCAATCCAAACAGTAGCCATGAAAACTGCCCAAAAGAGTATGCCAACAACCCTCCCATTACAATTCCCGATAAGGAAAGGGGTAGCGAAACCAACCGTAGAGCCTTCAATCTATAGTAAAACTTTCTTGTCATTATAAAAAAATAAGGGGCGAAAATAGCAGTTTTGTAGAAAAAACCTATTTTTGCCTCTCAAAAAAAATAGATTTTCAAAAATTGGTATGAAACAACTGCTTCTTTTCCTAAGTATTAGCGTTTGCTTCTTTTTTCCTTACGCGCAAGAAATTGAGGTTGGAGAAGCTGAAATGGAGGTAATTACCATAAAAGAATGGAATATATTGCTGTGTTTAAACAGTTCCGGTTTTAGTTTTGGTTTTCAGCAGGGAAAAACACCCAACTATAAAGACAAATATTTATGGGAGCTTGAATTTTCCTATTGCATTCACCACAAAGCGGTTTTAGCCAGAACTAATCCTGACGGCAGGTCATTCAATTACGGCAAGCTGTACGACCTGTTCTTTCTTCGCGGTGGGTATGGGTATCAGCGTATTATTACGCACAAACCCTATTACGGTGGGGTGCAAATTCGCTACTTTTTTTCATTCGGAGCCTCAATCTGTTTTGGCTTGCCAACCTATTTAGAAATTGTCAAACTTAAACCCGATGGGTTGATCTACACGGAATCTGAACGCTATGATCCGGAAAATCCCGAACATAATAATATTGAATACATTTATGGTGCTGCAAGGTTTTTTGACAGGTTTCACAAAATTGCGGTACGCCCTGGATTTTATGGAAAAGCAGGACTTAATTTCGATTTCAGCAACAACCCATTAAAGACACAAATGCTTGAGTTTGGAGTCTCTATGGATATGGTATTTCCGTTTATTCAGCAAATGGCATTTAACAGAACAAAACCTGTTTATTTTTACGGCTATATTGCCTATTCTTTCGGAAAGAAGAAACCGCGGTATGGGTTTTGAATAAATTGGGGTACACAGCGAATTTATACACAGTGTGTATCTGTCTTAAAAATAAAGAGTTATGCAAACATCATTGATAACAAAAAAAACTATTATTTTGCACAATGATTTCAAAAAATGGATAAACAACTCGTTTCTATAAAACAACGCTATGGTATTGTTGGTTTCGATCCTGCTTTAGATTATGCCATTCATATTGCAGTACAAGTGGCAGCTACCGATTTAACAGTATTAATTACAGGCGAAAGCGGAGTAGGTAAAGAGAGTTTTCCAAAAATCATTCACGATTTTAGTGCATATAAACATGGACAATATATTGCTGTAAATTGCGGCGCAATTCCTGAAGGAACGATTGATTCCGAACTGTTCGGGCACGAAAAAGGATCCTTTACCGGTGCTCTAGAAGCACGGAAAGGTTATTTTGAGGTTGCCGACGGAGGGACTATTTTTTTGGATGAAGTAGCCGATTTGCCACTCTCCACACAAGTACGCCTACTTCGTGTTTTGGAAAACGGAGAATTTATTAAAGTAGGCTCTTCAAAACCTCAAAAAACAAAAGTGCGTGTTGTTGCCGCTACGAATGTAAATATTGCAGAAAAAATTGCAAAAGGCAAATTCAGAGAAGATTTGTATTATCGCTTAAACTCGGTACCAATAAACATACCACCACTCAGAGAGAGAAAAGATGACCTTTTCTTGCTTTTTACCAAATTTGCTACAGACTTTGCATTCAAATACAAAATTCCACCGTTACAATTAACCGAAGATGCCAAAGAAGAACTAACTCGCTATGCTTGGCCCGGAAATGTAAGGCAACTGCGAAATGTTACCGAACAGATGTCACTTATTGAAAAAGAACGCATCATTACCCGGACTATATTGGCAAACTATTTAGTAACACCCGCCGTTTCAAATCTTCCTGCTTTGGTAGTCAATGAGAGAGAAACACCTCCGCAGTTTTTTGAGCGTGAACTTATCTATAAATTTCTTACAGATTTAACCAAAGAAATGGCAGAACTCAAAAAACTGGTTTACGACCTGAAAAACAGCAAACACCGACTCCCGGAAGCAAAAATCGTGAAATTTGAGGACTATCAGCCTATAGAGATTCCGGAAGAAGCAACTATCATTGACGATGAAAAACCTCAAAAGCCACTATCTTTAAACGAAATAGAAAAAGAGATGATTCAAAAAGCAATAGAAACTTTTGGCAATAACCGGAGTGCAGCAGCCAAAGAGTTAGGAATTTCGGAACGAACATTATACTGTAAAATTAAAGAATATGGAATATAAAACTATAGCAAAAAACAGGCAGAAGATAGTGAGGGGTAGGAGGTACGAGGTGCATGGTGTGTGGAGTATGATATGTGTGGTTTTGATTATTATTTTAACAGGATGTCGTATTCAATTTTCTTTTACCGGTGGTTCTGTCAACCCAAATGCTAAAACTGTATATGTAGCTACTTTTCCAAATAATGCTTCTTTGGTAAACCCAAACTTAAGCCAGGAATTTACTACTGCGTTAAAAGATAGAATTCAAACCCAAACACCATTAACTATAATTGATTTCAAAGATGCCGACTATCTTTTTGAAGGATCTATTACTAACTACTCTATTATTCCCGTTGCTCTACAAGGAGACGATAAGGCTGCTATGAATAGACTAACTATTTCTGTTAGAGTTTCTTTCATAAATACATTTGAAGAGCAACTGGGTTTTGAACAAACATTTTCACGCTATTCAGATTATTCAAGTACACTCAATTTTTCTACTATAGAATCAGGATTGATGCAGGAGATAGTCTCTGCAATTACAGAGGATATTTTTAATAAGGCGTTTGTAAATTGGTAATAAAAAATGAAAAAAATAGAAATCAACAACTACTTCGATAATTTTCCCATTGAGCCGGAATTGCAATTGGCTCTGTTAGAAAAATATCATCAAAAATATCCCGCTTCTCATTTTGTTACTTTCTTCTATTTAAAAATGTTACAGGAAAGAAATCCGAAAAAATATGAAGCCATTAAGTCTAAACTGTTACTCTCTATTCCGAATCGTACAGAATTTCATAATTGTAAATTAGAATATTTTACAACACATGAAATGAAGGAAGAAAATATAGATGAAATTGCTTTTTTAACTGCGCAACTTCAGCAAAATATTCCCAAAATTAAGTACGACCCGCAAAAACATAATGCAGAAATTAACTTGGCAGAGTTTGGCGAAATTGAAGATATTGAGTTTATAAGTGAAACATTGGCAATGGTTTATGCCGATCAAGGCTATACCGGAAAAGCGGTTCAAATCATTAAAAAATTAATGTTGCAAAATCCCGAAAAAAATACTTATTTTGCCGCCCTTATTGAAAACCTCAAAAATTCAATAAACTCAAATAAAAATTTAGAAGAAAGTAATAATTATAAATAGAAATAATATGTTGACCCTTATCATCATTTTAATCATTTTGGCTTGTTTTGTTTTAGGCTTTTTTGTATTGATTCAAAATTCAAAAGGTGGCGGATTGGCTTCTAACTTTGCCGGTTCTAACCAAATTATGGGTGTGCGTAAAACCGCCGACTTCTTAGAAAAAGCAACATGGACATTAGCGGGAGCTATCATGGTATTCTGCTTGATTGTAGCCTTTATGACTAAAAAAGAGTTTAGCAGAGATATGCCATCACGTGGAAGCACTGAACAGGTTGCAGATTTTGAAGAAGAATAAACAATAAAAATGAACCGTGAAGATTTTCCGATTCTAAAAAGGACGATATATAACAGCCCTTTAATTTATTTCGATAATGCAGCCACAACGCAGAAACCTCAACAGGTTATTGATGCGTTGTCGAACTATTATCTCCGCTACAATAGCAATATCCACCGCGGTGTACACGGATTGAGCCAGGAAGCGACAGCGCTTTTTGAAGAAACTCGGGAAACAGTGCGAAAATATATCAATGCGGTTTCAAATCAAGAGATTATATTTACAAGAGGAACCACAGAATCTATAAATTTGGTGGCTGTTTCTTTCGGAAAACTATTTATTCATGAGGGCGATGAGGTGCTGATTACCGAAATGGAGCACCACTCTAATATTGTTCCATGGCAGTTGGTTTGTGAAGAGAAAAAAGCGCAATTAAAAGTATTGCCTTTCAATGAAACCGGTGAACTTTGCATAGGTTTATTAGATGAATATCTGACAGACAGAACTAAAATAGTTGCAGTTACCCATACTTCAAACACTTTGGGAACGATTAACGACCTTAAAACTATCATTTCCAAAGCGCATCTCAAAAATATTCCTGTTCTAATTGACGGTGCACAAGCCATGTCGCACGAAAAAATTGATGTGCAGGCATTGGATTGTGATTTTTTTGCTTTCTCGGGGCATAAAATGTATGCGCCGATGGGTGTTGGAGTATTGTACGGAAAAGAGCAGTTGCTCAGTGCTATGCCGCCCTATCAAGGTGGCGGCGAAATGGTGCAGCACGTAACTTTTGAAAAAACAACCTATAATGACCTTCCCTACAAGTTTGAAGCGGGAACCCCAAGCGTGGGCGATGTTATTGGTTTAAAAACCGCTATTGATTACATTGAAAATACCGGAATTGAAAAAATAGCAACTTTTCAGCAGGAACTTTTGCAGTATGCGTACAAAAAACTCTGTCAAATTGAGGGTATTGAGTTTTTTGGAACCGCGCCCCACAAAGCCGCCATTTTGTCTTTCAACCTCAAAGGGATTCACCCTTACGATGTGGGTGCGATCCTTGACCGTTTCGGTATTGCCGTGCGCACCGGACACCACTGCACACAACCCATCATGACCAAATTAGGCATCCCCGGAACCGTGCGGGCTTCCTTTGCCTTCTATAATAGTTTTAGAGAGATTGATTTCTTCATAAATGCCGTCGCTAAAGCGAAAGCGATGTTGAAGTAAATATCTTACTAAGTATCAGAAAAAACCTATACTTTTGCCTCTTCATAAAATAAAAAAACAGATGACAAAAAGACACTTGATTACTACAGCATTACCATATGCAAACGGGCCTATTCACATTGGGCACTTGGCAGGCGTATATATTCCTGCCGATATTTACAGTCGATACTTGCGCAATAAAGGCGAAGAGGTTTTGTTTGTGGGTGGCTCTGACGAACACGGCGTCCCTATTACCATTAAAGCTCGAACGGAAAATACTACTCCACAGGTAATTGTGGATAGATATCACGAAATAATACAGAAATCTTTTAAAGAATTAGGCATCTCGTTTGATGTATATTCCAGAACCACAAGACCCATTCATCATGAAACCGCATCGGCATTTTTTACCAAACTGCTCGAAAATGGAAAGTTAATCAAAAAAAACTCAGAACAATATTACGATGAAGTAGTTGGAGAGTTTTTAGCCGACCGGTATATTACCGGAATGTGCCCCCATTGCAGTTATGAAAAAGCATACGGCGACCAATGTGAAGCCTGTGGTACTTCGTTAAATGCTACCGACTTAATTGATCCAAAATCGGCATTAAGCGGAAATACACCTATAATGAAAGAAACCGATCACTGGTATTTGCCGCTAAATCAGTATGAAGGCTGGCTGAAAGAGTGGATTTTAGAAGGACATAAAGAGGATTGGAAAATCAACGTTTACGGACAGTGCAAATCTTGGATTGAACAAGGATTGCAACCCCGCGCAGTAACCCGTGACTTGAATTGGGGGGTAAAGGTTCCTTTGATAGAGGCGAAAGGGAAGGTGTTGTATGTGTGGTTCGATGCCCCGATCGGTTATATTTCGGCTACCAAGGAGTGGTGTGAACAAAACGGACAAAATTATGAAAAATGGTGGAAAGACGAAGAAACACGTCTGCTTCATTTCATTGGAAAAGATAACATTGTATTTCACTGCATTATCTTTCCGGTAATGTTGAAAGCAGAAGGTTCTTTTATTTTGCCCGAAAATGTACCGGCAAACGAATTCCTGAATTTGGAAAACGATAAAATCTCTACCACAAGAAATTGGGCAGTTTGGTTGCACGAATATTTGGAAGAATTTCAAGATAAACAGGATGTTTTGCGCTATACTTTAACCACCATTGCGCCCGAAACTAAAGATTCCGAATTTACTTGGGCTGACTTTCAGGCAAAAAATAACAATGAATTGTTGGCAATTTTCGGCAATTTTGTTAATAGAACAGTAGTCTTAATTCACAAATACTATGATGGAATTGTGCCGGAAGCAGGCGAATTTACAGAAGAGGAAAAGGAAGTAATTGCTAAAATTGCAGAATTTCCAAGCCTCATCGGAGCCTCACTTGATAAATTCCGTTTTCGCGAAGCACTATCAGAGTTTATGAATCTGGCGCGGCTGGGAAATAAATACTTAACAGATACAGAACCATGGAAAGTAGTAAAGATAGACACTAAGCGCGTGAAAACCATTTTATATTTGTCCATTCAAATATGCGCATGCCTATCTGTTTTAGGCGAACCTTTTTTGCCGTTTACTTCTGCAAAACTTCAAAAAATATTAAATCTCAATGTTCGTAGTTGGAACAATGGTGGTAAAATTAACCTATTGAAATCAGGTGATAGCATTAATGCGCCGGAATATCTTTTCGAAAAAATTGAGAACTCTGTAATTGAAATGCAGGGAGAGAAACTGAAGAAATAGACTTTTATGATTTATAAATAACATTACTAACATAATACCATCAAGAATAATTCCTGATATATTGTGTGCTTGATACTATTACTTATTTTTTAATCAATTTTTTTACTAAGACCTCCTTTTTAGTATGAATTCTTATAAAATAAATACCTGCAGGTAAATGCAAAATATTGAGAGCAAAAAATGACGAGTGATGAGTGGCAGATGTTGAATAGACATTTCTGCTGTAAATATCAAAAATCTCAATACTTTCAACCGATAACTGCTCACTGCTCACAGATAAATTTCCCGTCGTGGGATTTGGATAAATCAGCAATGACGAATAATTATCTTTTTCTGAAATACCCTCATATCCTGAATAAATGGTTTTATAATATTGGATATATTTTTGTGCACATGCGGCAAATTCATATACATTGTGTTCCTCCATCGGAGCAAATGTAAGAGAAATATTACCTTCAGTGTCGGCGAATCCTGCGCTGACCAGTTCTCCATCGCTGTCGGTTAGAGCACAGTAGGAATAAGGAGCTACCTTTGCCTTAAAGGTACTCTCTCCGAAAGGGATTACATTATTTAATTCCACATTCATTCGGGATGGCTTGGTCAAATAAGTCATTACAGAAGGGTCCCCCATAAGGTGGTAAATCTCCCAGTAATATTTTTTTAAATCTGAAGTAGAGATTTGTACAGCTGAATTTCCCGCACTAATCATAGCTCCAAAAGTGGTCATCCAGCTATCATAGATTTCTCCGTGCGTGTGAAATAACCTGTCGTAGGCTCCCAAGCGGACAGGATCATATTCCGGGTTAGAAGTACAAATATTTCTAAATCCTATTGCCCAATAGTAGTCTTCATCCCAATAGGTTTCATTTGAACCACCAATATAACCCACCGCTCCTTTTCCTGCTGCACGGAGCAAGGCTTCTCCAAAGCATTGGTTAACATTAAATCTATTTGATTCACAACAATTTCCAATCATCAAACCATATTTATTTTCATTATTCATGGCATTAATATGATATACAGAGAAATCAGGGTTACTCCATCCCGATGGACTGCAATGTGCGGTAAAATTTGCTATACCAACTCCTGCTCCAATTTCCGCACGAATTTGTACCGCTTCTTGCTGAGAATTACATGGATGAAAATGCGCATTAACCGTTGAATATCCATATTCCGTTGTGGCATAGTGCTGGACTACATAGTTTAAAAAGCCATTGCCATACTTTGGAGCTTCTTGTACATCATATCCTGCAATTAAACTAATTTTATCCAAATAGCTCGGATCGGGCATGGAGTATCGTTCGTATTGTAATGTTTTTTCAATTTGCGGAATAAGTTGCTCTATATTTTGAGCAGAAAAGCGACCATAATAGCAGCACGGTAAATAACTGTCTGTCCAAGTAAAATAGTATAAATCAGTTGGGTGATAACCGACTGTCCCTGCGAATGAGGGAATTTGCTGTACATCACCTACCAACAATACAAAAGTGGGTGCAGGGTTTTCCGAAGTAGCATTATCATAGTGTAACTTAATGAAAGCAGCTATTGAAGTTGTAGTTGTGCCCACACTTTCTTCATCAGTGTAGCCAATCTCTACTAAAAAGCCCTTTCTTTTTTTCCACGTAATAAATTGGTCTAACTCTCCCCTAAACATCGAGTGCGCTACAATTAAATATTTTATAGGTGTTTTAGAAAATTCTGCACGGCTATCTCCTATCGGATTAATAGTATTTAGAGGATGAAATAATGGACTTTGATGCAAGGCTTTAATTGTCTGTGTGCCAACCAGCTCCACTTTATTAAAAAGGATTTCAACATCAATTTCTCTGTAGAATTTAATTTCTTGTGTTACAGGATTATATTGTACAGGGCTTACTAGTAATTCTCCCAAATTGATACTGCGCATAATTCCAACTTCTTTAAATTGAACCAATGGCAAAGCAAAAAAATCATCCCTTTGATAAGTGTTTTTGTTTTGATAAAACTCAACCTGGCCTTCTTGTGATTTTGATATGGAAGGTTGTGCAGGATAAATAAGGTAGTTAATTTCCAATTCTTGCGCATTATAAATCACAAAATCTTTGCCATACACATGGAGAACATAATCGCCAAAAATGGGAATTTCGAGCATATTAACAGAAACAGGCAGTTCAGGATTTCCAATATCTTTGCTTCCTCCACAGCCATCAATATAAATACGTGAAAAAAAACCTTCTTCTGTTTCAACACCCATGGCTTTTAATTCGCCAAAAGTAAAGGAAATATTTATTTTTTGATAGCTATTTTCGTTAATTTTATAGTTAACTTGGGCATGTAATGATATGGCTATCATTAAAATAAAAAAAGATGTGGTGATTTTTTTCATTAATGCCGGAAATTCAGTCGCAAAAATATAATATTATTGGAATGATAATTTTTGAAAAATGATATTTTCGCGGCTAATATTTTTATTTTTGAACTATGAAAGAAGAAAAAACTACTACTTGCGGTTGTAAACAGAATTTTATGCCGGTTTCGTTTATTGAAAATACGATTATTGAGTTGAAAGAACAATTGGGAAATGACCGTGTAGTGCTAGGGTTGTCGGGTGGCGTTGACTCTACCGTAACAGCCGTTTTTTTGAATAAAGCAATTGGCAAAAATCTCTTCTGCATTTTCGTTGACCATGGACTGCTTCGCAAAAACGAGTTTGAAACCGTTTTGGAAAGTTATCATATTTTGGGTTTGAATGTTATTGGGGTTAGGGCGGCGCACCGTTTTTACGAAGCCTTAAAAGGGATTACCGATCCTGAAATCAAACGTAAAACTATTGGAAAGGGCTTTATTGACGTGTTTGATGAAGAAGCAAAGAAATTGCAAAATATTAAATGGTTGGGACAAGGCACTATCTATCCTGACATTATTGAGTCGCTGTCTGATACAGGCAAGGTTATCAAATCGCATCATAATGTAGGAGGGCTTCCGGAAAAAATGAACTTAAAAGTAGTGGAACCGTTGCGCACACTATATAAAGATGAAGTGCGTATAGTGGGTAAAGCATTGGGTATTCCCGATTCGTTCCTTCAAAGGCATCCGTTTCCCGGACCGGGATTGGGGGTACGCATTTTAGGAGAGATTACCCCGGAAAAAGTGCGCATCTTACAAGATGCCGACGATATTTTCATTACCGGTTTAAAGGAACATGACTTGTATCATCAGGTATGGCAAGCCGGTGTGATTTTACTTCCCGTTCAATCAACAGGCGTTACCGGCGATGAAAGAACCTACGAAAATGCTGTGGCGCTACGTGCAGTTTTATCAACCAACGCCATGACGGCAGACTGGGCAAAACTTCCATACGAATTTTTAGCAAAAATCTCTAACGATATTATTAATAAGGTTCAAGGGGTTAACCGCGTGGTTTACGACATTAGTTCCAAGCCTCCCGCAACCATTGAGTGGGAATAATGTTAGGTAATGAAAATGCGGAATACCTGATAAAATCCTTCCAAATCTTTTGACTTCCTTTTGTGTGCTTTTTATAAAAATGCATTTTTTATTGGGAAAAATACATTTTTCCCAAATTTTTGTACATTATTAACATACTGAATGTAAGGATATTTATTTTATTTTTACAAGCAAAAAGACTATGTTCAATTTTACCCGCAGCGAATGGATTGCTGCAACCATTTTACTCCTTTTTATTGTCATACAATTGTTGTTTTCTGTTTTGTATGAAGCCATACCTACTAAACCGGTTGATTTCAAAGAGTTTAAAGAATTGGTTGTCCAATTTGAGGCGCGGCAACAATTTTTAGAAGATTCTACGGAAAATGCCCGAAAAGAAAGGTACGCTAATAGCTATCAGCAAAATAGAAAAGAATACCTGCCATCTGACTCCTCGAAAAATAAAAAAAATATCCCTTTTGAAAAACAAGAAAAAAAACCACAATATACTATTGTAAAATTAGAGCTGAATATATGTGACTCTTCGGAAATCGTAGTTGTGCCTCAATTTGGAAGTAAACGCGCCCAAAAATTAGTAGAATATCGCGAACAATTAGGAGGGTTTTATGCTTTTGAACAAGTGAAAGAGGTTTTCGTTCTTCAAAATATAGAGATAGATTTTATGATGAAATATTTTACGCTAAACCGTTCATTAATTCGTAAAATAAACATTAACAGTGCTACATACAAAGAATTGGTTTCCCATCCCTATTTAGATTCTTATCTGTCTAAATTGATTATCAATTACCGCGAAAAAAACGGGAATTTTTTCTCCATGGAACAATTTCAAAAAGCAACCAACGCATATCAGGAATTGACAGAGAAACTGCAGCACTATATTGAATTTTAAAATTCAATGGCAAACTTCAAGTTAATCAACCTTGGTGTTAAATAGTTTGGAAAGGGCCACAGATTGTTCTGCACATCTTTAATCCACATATATGAAGATTCATTATTGTTGCCCAACAAATTAAATACTTCAAAATAGATACCTGCGTTTCTAATTGCGCGTGCAAATTTGTTTTTGTTTTGATATCTGTCTCTGCTTTGTTCAAAGAAGATATACGAAAATCCAATATCCGTACGAAAGTAGTTTTCCATCTGTCCGGTATTACTTTTTGTTCTCACAAAATCTGGATTCCAATAGGGTAATCCTGTTGAGTAAACAAAATTTAAACTTACTCGCAACTGGCGAAATCCCGGAATATGATCCTGAAAAAACAGGTTTAAGGCAAAACGTTGATCGGTAGGACGCCTTTTAAAAGTTGGTTCCTCTAATTCTCCCTGATTGTTTATATAAGGTGCTTTGTATTTGTCCATAGTTCCCATTAAAGAGATGGATAGCCACGATTCCAAACCTTCAATAAGTTCGCCGCTCAAACGCGCATCTATTCCCGTGGCAAACCCTTTTGCATCATTTACTCCACTGTAAACAATTTTTATATTATCCACATAATAAGAAACCAGGTTATCTAAATACTTGTAATAACCTTCCATAGAAAATTTAAAAGGACGGTTCCACATTTTAAAATTGTACTCGCTTGCCAAAAGTACCTGATAAGAAAATTGGGATTTAATTTTTGGATTTAGAACTCCCTCTCTATCTCTAAACTCTCTATAAAATGGAGTTTGGTGATACACGCCCGTTTTAAGCCAAAACGACCAGTCTTTTTTCCACCGTGGTTTGTAAAGTAGCGACAAGCGTGGGGCAATATTAAATTCGTTATTATACGACCAATAATGAAATCTTATGCCCGTATTTAGCACAAATCGCGGGTTGATATCGCCGTCAATTTTCCAATTATCTTGCATAAATGCTGTTAAACGAATGGTATTTAAAGAATTTGAGACATTTAAAAAATTATATTTTCCAAACTCTAATATGCGTGAAGGGTCATCAAACGGCACTCCAATAGAATCGTTGGGAATAACAGGTTTATGTGGTAACGTATAGCCTATTGAGTCGCTTAAATGCCATTCGTACAGTTTGTCGTTAATCTGCTCATTTTGAATTTTAACACTCCACGAGAGGTTGTTTCGTTTGGGTAGTTGGTGATCGCCGCGAATATCTGCCGCAGAAACCAAAAATTTAATACGATTTCTCGCATGGTCAATGCTGGTTCCTTCGCCAAGCAGGGAAACCTCCTTTACTCTATCGTCTTTGTTTTCTGCTCCAAAATCATATTCAATACTATGAAGCATATATCTACTTCGAATATCAAATGTTTCGCTTTCTTTCGCATAATAAGACGACAATATTAATCTAAAACGATTCCCTAAATTAGGTTTATAGGTAAAAGTTAACCCTCCTAAATAATTTTCATATTTATCCACTTCCTGTCCATCAAAGCTAACACCAAGCTGTACGGGATTTACCCCTCCTTTTCTACTTTTACGATAGGATGGAATAAAGATATATTGGTTAATAGAGAAATTTCCCAACAATTCTATTTCAAATTTGTCTGAAATATTCCAGCCCAGCAACATTTGGGTATCAAAAAAGTTGGGTTTATATTCTCCTTTTGTTTCCATAAAACTAAGAATATATCCATTGTTTTTGTATCTCGCTCCAACAAGATATGTAAAAACATCTCGATTTTTTTGTTTGTTACGGATAGATCCTTCAAGGTGTGCTGAGGCACCCAAAAAGCCAATCATGAACGAACCTCCGAGTTGTTTGGGCTTTTTGTATTCCACATCCATAGCAGAAGACATTTTATCTCCGTATTGTGCGGGAAAACCACCGGCAGAGAATTTCACGCTTTGTGTCAAATCTAAATTCACGAAACTCAATCCTTCCTGATTGCCGTTGCGCACCAAAAAAGGGCGATAAATAGTTATATCGTTCACAAAAATCAGATTTTCATCATAGTTACCGCCACGCACATTATATTGTGAACTTAGCTCATTTACAGAAGATACTCCGGGAAGCATTTTAATAAGACTTTCTGCTCCACCGGTAGGCGAAGGCATAGTAAATGTCAGTCTTGGATCTACGCGCATATAGCCATCATCATACGAAGTGGTAACACTTATTCCCTCCAATTGTGAACCGGTTGAAAAGATCTCAACATCCAATCTCATACGCTCATTTGGAACTCCTTGTATAGTAATAATAGTATCATGGTAGGCAATATGTCTAAAATAAAGTTGTACTTCCATATTGGAGGGTACAACAATTTGATACCTTCCATCTCCGGCAGAAATTGCCTTATTATCGGTTTGCAGCGATTGAACCAATACATTTTCAATCGGGTTGAATTGCGCATCACGAATAATACCGTGCACTGTAACAGTGCTTTGTGCAAGCACAAAAACTATCTGAAAACTGAATAATATGGTTAATAAAACGTGTCGTATGCCCAAAGGAAAATAGTTTTATTTGTTTGAACTATAAAATACGTAAAAACGTGGATTTTATTGTAAAATCTTATTCTCATAAACTTTTGGCTCTATTTTTTTAGCCAATAATTTAATCGTTATACGTAAATTTCAATAAGTTCTTTGTAAATTTCATCATTAATAAACATTACTGGCCGACAAAAAAATTAAAATTCGGAATATTAAAAAGGGCTAAAATTAAATACGCTTTTACAAATTACAAATCCCCTTGTAATCGCAATATTTGCAATTTTCTACATCAATAGTTTGACAAAATGCAGTTTTTTCATCTAAAATGGAAGAAAAAAGTTGTTTCAAATGTTCTTCAAAGAGCTGTAAAATTTTATCGGTTAAAACTTTGTTTTTATCTATGTAGGCGTAACAAATATATTGCTCGCTCTCTTTGTACAATTCCTGAAATGCAATAATTCCACATTGAAATTCTTGGGTTGAAACTAAAGACGGATGGTCACTGTTTTGATATAAATAGGCATAACACAACAACTGAAGGAGTTGCGGATATTTTGTGGTTGAGAAAATTTCCACCATCTCCTTTTCAATACATTGCAGTTTTTTTGCATCAACTTTTCCGGTTTTGTAATCTAAAATAGTTACCTTGTTTTCGCGCATCTCTATCCGGTCTGCCATGCCGGTAAGGCTCATTGTTTGTTCACCCACCTCTACTTTGGCAATTAAAGGAATTTCTGTGGCAATAATTTGAAAAGGAGCAT
>Ga0123353_10006280_pt1 | contig 15797 bp, 9 predicted proteins | sample TergutLab28metaG_3_FD_92763 | JGI IMG/M metagenome (GOLD analysis project Ga0123353, IMG submission 92763) | Labiotermes labralis P3 segment gut microbial communities from Petit-Saut dam, French Guiana - Lab288 P3 | ecosystem: Host-associated > Arthropoda: Insects > Digestive system > Gut ... | reverse complement strand
TTTTCAAGGGAGCATAAGTATCTGATTGCCCTTTGATTCAGCATCATATTTCAGAAGAACAGAAACCTTGGGGTTTGTAGTCCTATGATTGAGCTTTCTCTGCTCTTCTGTGTCCTCACCATTCTGTTTCACATGTCTTTAGTTTGTTTCTTCACTTTATCTATTGTCTTCCATTGTTTCTCTGACATTGCTACAATTTATGCTTTCAAATGTCTTTTGTCATTTGTTACAGTAGATAGTCAGAAAATGACCCCTATCACATTCAGCAAGCATGAGTCTTAGAAGCTAAGCGTGATAGTGTATGGACTATTTTTCAGTTTTAGTGTAACGTTGGCACATACTCAATGAAATAAAGTAATGTGTTAAAAGTATGAATTTTAATAAACTGAACAAACTTAATGTGGTAAGGGTGATATGGTTGTCTGTGAACGTGATGAAAGATCCTAACAGCATCTCTTTTGTTGGGATTTCAAAATATAGGACATAGGAGCTGCCCCACTGTTACAAAATAAACATTTCCCCTGTGTTCCATTCTCTTTCAAATATGATTGACCATGATACTTTAGCTGAACACTAGAAGAATTCCCTGTCCTGTCACATAAATTTATAACCCTTTTGAAACTTTATGTACTTGATGTTCCAATAGGAAGATTATTACTAACTTGACACAAATACAGATTAGACTAAAGTCCTAACAAGAGGCTGGGACTGCCTCAGCATGTACTACCTATCCTTAACTTTACCAAGTTTTCTAATGTTTCCTTCCATTTTTATACTTTATCTAGTGTTGTGGTGTATGATTTTATCATGTTTTCTTCATTTATAAAATAATTTTTGCTTATATCCACCCCTTTTTCTTACATGTACTGGACACAATTTTAGCAAATCCAGTACAATTCCCTGTCTTCTTATCAGTTTGGCAGGACAGTCTCGTACTTGTAGATTCCATTTATTACAGATATTAATTTAATTGTAGCTGCTTTATTTTTTGAAGATTATATATTCACATACAAGTTTAATGATTTGAATCCCATACCCATGTGACAAGAATTGCCAAGGACAAAACACTGAAACAGTGGTGCATACAAGTATAATTCATTCTCCTCTAAGGTTGCCTGAAAACAGGTGATGACCTTTCTGCATACAGATACACCCATCAATAGGCATAATGATATCAGAAGCATATGTCACTGTTGCTAAAAAAGAAGGGAAAATAATTCCTGTTAATCAGGTTGGTGTACTGTTAGTGTTAGATGGGACCTGCTTCACATTTCGACTTTGTATTGTGACTGAGGTTCTCATCATTTTTGTCAGCAGACAATTCGGTAGGACCTTCAAAAAGGCCACAACTGCCTGCCACAAATCCTTACACAGGTCTACTCCACAGTTATAGTTCTGTCGCTTTCTCTGTGTCATCAGAGTTTATATAACATCTGCAGTTGAGACAACATTGTTAAGTGACCATCGATTCAGTCCAAAAGACAACTTGTATTTATTGTAGTTATTTGTGTGATACAGAAGGTGTCTCGTGCATCACTGACAAGAGGCGGATCACAGGAAGATCCACAACAGTTGCTCAGGGACCTGCATGATTCATTGGAACGAGAGGCTGATTTGCGTGAGCAACTGCGCTTTGCAGAGGAGGAAGTGAGTTGATGAGTGTGCGATGTAGGCCTAAGTACCAGGTCCCTATAATGATAAGATTTTTTCTATACAAAATTTTGCAGATTATCAGATTTCATATTGTGGATGCTTCAGTTTATTTCAGAACTCATATTTTGTGAGTGGGCTTTTCTTCTTTTTGGAATGAGTATGATGCAGGGGGCTGATAAATTACATTACCAGTTTTGTAGTCAAAAGTTTGGCTTCGGTCAAGAGTTTGTCTGAATTAAAACTCATTTTTTTAACCACTAACATGATTTAGTTCATTCCTTCACTTCAGTTCTTTTCTTTCGTATGTTTGAACTACAGACCTATAGGCAATTAATGATATGATTCATAAACATGTCCTTAATATTCAAAGCAAATTCATTGTGGCAGTAATGCTCCAGATTTGTGTTTGAAAAGTACCAAGTATGAATCTTGACCAATGAACACCTAGTCTGACTGAAATTTTCTGTGGCTCTTAATCTGTCCAGGTATATTCTAGTGTAATATCCTGAAATGGGCCACAGCCATTCTCTGTGAAATTGTTGCCTTTTTACCGTTTGAGGTTATCTTCATTTCCCACTCAACGCTGTGTAGCCTCAGGAGTTTAAATAGTGTTGTTAAATAACCTAAGAAACATGTAGTCACAGTTGTCACAGATACAAAGACTGCTTAGCTCAGTGACGTGCTTTAGCTGTTTTGTTTCTGTGTAATTTTTTTAAATTTTTGCCTTCAAGGAAGGTAATTGTAAACTTATATCTTGAGGTATCAAATCTCCAAACTTGTGTATGCCTTCAACTGATAACAGGATGTAGCAAGGAAAATTCATGATGAAAATGAATTTGCCTACATTTTCTTTAATTTAAGCTCATTTTGGTCACTTATAAAAAAAGTTCTCAGTTGGTGAAATAGAATTAGTTGTACAGGAGAATGCCATCTTGGTTATTGGCTTACTCATTTGCTTTTATACCTGCTTCTTCCTTACTTTCTTGTAAATCAGTAGTTATCAAGTAAAGGCATGTGCTATGATTACATTCTTTTTATAATATTTTTTGATATGGATGTTATAAAATATATCAGGAACTTCAATTAATGGGTGTGTAAAAATCTAAGAATTTGGTAACATTTGTCTTTGTCTTGGAAGTAGAATTTATTGTCTGGGTGAGAGGACATGTGATGTACCAGAGACTTGTTCTGTAGTCATCATTAGAGGCAAAAAGGGATACCTATCCAGACAGTGGACAATAACAAGAGAGAACAGGTCCTTGTAGATAACTGCACCATTTTCATAAAATTTTATAAAGGTCTTATGTTGTGTTAATTTCATGTTTTCCTTTTATTAATATAAGTAGCTGATGGCTGCATACATGCATAGCAATTTCATCTGGATATTCTATTCTCAAATATGTTTTCTACTTATAAAAACTCAGCTTCAGAGGAACAGAAAACTTAAGATCTTCAGTGCCAATTGGAGAAACATACCAACTTTACCGTCATTGCGACCAGATGTTTTTCCATTGTTTTACCAGCAAGAAATTTCCTCTGCTGATATTTCAAGAAGACAGTCCCAGTATGCTTCCACTGTACTGCATTCTGGAGAAGCACATAGAACTCCAAGAATATCTTCAGGAACTCAAACAAGTGTCTTGAACATTCCTATAACCTCACAGTCAAGACCTGTCATGATCACGAGTCTAGATGATACACAGATTTCCTGTGGAGAAGTTGTGAAAATTCCTGTATATACTCAGAGTATACAAGCCACAGGTTTTGTGTCAGCTGAAGATGAAGGAATAGATAACCAGGAAGTGACAAATACAGTTGAAACTACAGAATCAACTCAGACTGATCACTTTGTACAAGTTTCTGTTGAAATACAAACAGAGAATTTGCCAGCAATAACAGAAATATCCGAAACTGACGTTTCTACAGATCTTCAGTTTTCTTCCCTTTCTCATACTGAAGATATATGTATTAAAGTGCAACATTCTAAGGAACGTGGGACTCCTGTATCAACTCAAACTGCTTCACTTGATACACACACTATTTCCACAGAAACTGAACCAATTGAAATAGCATCTGTAGAAGTGCAAACTGAAGAGTTACTTGAAAGGACTTGTGCAACACCTTCAAATTTAGAAAGTAATTCAGAAATTCAGAAATGTGTCAGTGATAGCAGATATCAACCCAAACCTCACTTACCATTTAGTGTACCTGAGTACTCAGCAGAAGAAAATAATTCAGCTCCCCTACCCATTGCCATAATAGAATCTGATATATCTGTTGAAGAATTTACAGAGCTGAAAATGTCCGTTGGGACACAAACAGTTTCTTCATCACCATATCCAAGCACAATGGTGAACCCTATGAGGCAGTTCCAGTTTTGTATAACAACGGTTTTCCCATCTGGCTCTCTCCTCTCTAGAAGTTCACCAATGAGATCACTACTAATGCCCCTAGGTATGATCTTTTTATAACTGTATGTGAGCATAATAAAGCTGATGAATAATGCAAAAACACATTTTTAGTAATTACATGATCTTTGTAGTGTAAAGTTGTGGCTATGGAAGGTATGTCAGAAAACTATTTTTTTGTGTACATTTGCACAGAAAATGATAACAAAAAGAAAACATGAAATGGAGAACTCCTTTTCATCTTCGAGTACTTCAGAATTTCAACTTTTTCATTGAGTGGATAAGCCATTTGTGATTTTCCTGTTTCCTGATTAGGTGTTTAGCTTCATAGGTCTCCAGGTTTTCAGTAGGTTTGATACACTCCAAGTTCTTTACTAAATGGATTAACACTAACACATCCATGATTCTTCAGTTTCCTTTCTGTATGGATGAAGATCAGGATTCTTCAGTTTTGTCTCTGAATAAGCATTCTGCAGTTTCCTGACTTGATTAATTTAAATGTCTTAAAGAGCTCCCAGTTTTTTGACTGGTCTAACACCTTTCAAGATTCTCCACCTTCCTAACTGGATACATAAACACCTCCAACAGTCTCCATTTTCCTGAATGCACCTCCAAAAATCTCTCTTTCCTTAGTGGGTGAAGCAAGAGCTCCAGGATTATACAGTTTTCTGACTGGCTGATCACTTTTTGAATGGGTGACTGGACATATCTAGGATTCTCCTCCTCCTTGAATGGATGGATGAACACTTCAGGTTTCTCAATTTTCCTGACTAGGCAGATGAGCACCTCCAGAATCTAAAGTTTTCCGCCCAGTCTTGCTACATTATTTTTTCAAACATTAATAATTCCTCTACAGGACAGAGTTCTTCCATATGTTATATAAGCACTCAGCATCAAAATTTTGATATGTGCTATCCGTTGCAGTGAAATTGACACTCTGTTTTATTTGTAGACATTGTTAATCTATCTGAAAACAAATTTAAAAACGTTTTATGTGGTATATTGTGTAATTGTTATATTATTATTAAATACTAAAGAGGATGAAAGAAATGCAAAGTGTACCATATAAAAACAAAATATGCCTCCATAAACTTCATCGTGTACATACATTACTGGAATTTAAGATGGTCCAAACTAAAGATGGATTAATTGGAAATGTGTTTTTGTAACTTTGAATGCTGAATTCTTTTCTGTGAAAGACAAGTAACCACACAGTTCCTTGAAGGAGATATCTTGTCACTTGTTTTTGTCATTCCTGTGTTTATTGTTCCATCTTTGTCTTTTATACTTCTCTATAATATTGGATGGTTTTTCTTTCTTGCATTAACATTTCCAGTATTACCAAGCATAATATACAGATATCATCTGATTAGGACAGACATGCATAACAACTATTCAACCCTGTCCTGAGCCAGTTTAATCCCATATGTACATATGTATGTATTATCTCCCAGGTTTCACACCAAAATTTTGTACAAATTTCTCTTTTGCTCATGTGTACCACACAGTCTGTCTTTGTTTTCTGCCTTCATTATATGCCTCATATTATATAAAGAGTGCCAAGTTTGAAGCTCATCATTGCTTCGTAATTTTCTCCACCATGCTATAATTATTCCTCAGATGTCTGCATATAAATTTGGCAAAAGCAACATCTGACAAAAATTATCAGCACCTGGATCTAATTAAATTACCATAAACTAAATGCTGCTTTTATTAATTCCATTTTAATGATCTGTCTTTAGCATGTTTGGTATTGAGCATTAAAATGTCATGTCAAGTTCTCTGCATTTGTGGTCCATTATGGAACACTTGTGCGATTGTTGGTGTGTGTCTGTGTGTTTGCAGGCGCAAACTCTTCGTAAGAAGGCATCGAGAGTCGAGGATGATAACGAATCCCTGGTGTTGCAGCTCAAGAAAATGGCTACCAAGGCCAGAAGTATGTTAGAGTTTTAAAAAAAGAAAGAAAGAAAGAAAGGAAAAAAGAAAACTCTCTTTGCAGCCTCTTTCAAAGTGAATTCTGAATTCTTATAAACGAAAGACATGGCAAACTTTATTTTACTAAATCTGACTTTATCCATCTCTTTACTTGCTTTTAACACTTTGCATAATAGCAGTGCTTTGTCAATTGATATACTTCTTCTTTGTAAATTTTAGATTTTTTTTATGCTATAAGTTGTTGATAGGGTATATTAGCCTATAGTGATACCATGCAAAATAACTATATACCTAACTTATTCGTGAATGCTTGGGCTACATTCCTGTAAAACACGGTGCTCATCAAAAGTGCATTTGAGATAACGAGCTTCTTACAGCAATGCCATCGAACGTCAAAATCTTGAGCATATCCTGAAGGTTGAGGCAGCAATTTCCTCCCAAACACTGGTACCCTTCTACCATACTACACAGTGTCACATCCCAGAAGACAGTAATTTTCAAAAGTGTATTTGCCACAGTTGCACTGGCCAGTATCTCAATCTTGCCTTATTGGTTTTAACTTTGACTCTTTTAGACAGAGCTAGATTACTGTCCATTAGATTGCATTAGTTTCAGCAGTGAGTGTAGAAGTAGCTAGAGTTGACATTATCCATTCACATCCATCTACTTCATTCATTTATTCATTCATTCCATTGGCATGTGCAGAATGTGATGATTCCTTGCCATTCTCAGGAGTTTCTTCCATTCCTCCCTATTATGTACTTTTTCCTGCCACCCTTCTCCACCACCTATTCTTCCACCCTCCCTCACTTCATCTTGCCATCTGTTTCTTGGTCTACCTCTCAATCTTTTTGTTTCCAAATTCATATATAATACTCTTCTGGGAATTCTACTTTCTTCCATTCTCTGTGTATGCCCCACTCAAAGTAATCTATATAACCTTATTGTCTCTGTTATAGTGGGTTTTTTAACAATTGTGTAGATTCTTTAGTTGTTAATATCCTCCAATTTTCTTTTTTATTCTCATATACTGGACCTAAAATTCTTCTATACATTTTCCTTTAAAAATATTCGTTTGCTTTCTATCTCTCTTTGTTACTATCCAGGTTTCCAATGCATATGCTAATGTTTTGTCTATTATTGTGTTCTATAATCTTGATTTTAGTTTTTTAGATATGTTTTTATTTTTAAAAAATTTTGTAGCTTAAAATATGTTTTGTTAGCATTTTTTATTCTTTCTTTTAAGTCTATTTGGTGATTGTTATCTTCATTGAGTATAAGTCCTAGATATTTGAAACTTGCAACTTTTTCAAATTTGTAATTTTTTTATTTTCAAATGTCCTATCTTATTTTGTTTTAAACTGTTTTTCCTTTCCACTATCACATATTTTGTTTTTTCGTGGTTTATCTGTAGTCATAACTTTCTGGCAATGTTTTCCATTTCTGCAAAAAATTGTCTTATTTCAATTTCATTTTTCCCCAATTAATGCAATGTGATCTGCATATGCTAATTTATTCAATTGTACTTTACCAATCTTTATACCTCTAGGAACCATTTTTATACTTTGTATCAAATTTTGTAATGTTAAATTGAATAATATTGGTGATAAAGAGTCACCCTGACATCCATCTAACATGGATGTTAAAATATTTGGAACTGTATGTCTTTCCTCCTTATGTTACATTCTTGCAGGTTGCAGTGCACAATCCTTTTTTATCCCCTGTAGACAGATTGTAACACCAGATTTTACATTCTTAATTGACAAAAAATAATTGTATTAAATTATTTCATGTTATGAAAATAAATGGAATTAGAGGCAATATGTAGGAGATTACTGTCCAAAGTTTTGTGTTTTACACAGCAGTGTAGCTAATGGTTCTGTTTTTCTGTGATACAATGCAGTGTCAATGGGTAATCGTAGAGCAGTTTTCCTAAGACCTATCAACTCGTGAAGATGATGACCCAACATTCCCTAGAAACATTGGGATCCAATTACCCATTGATACAGCATCATGTCCCAGAATAATGGAATCCCACATTTGCTGTCATAAAATGTACTGAAGTAACAGGTAGTTAGTTTTTTCTCCAGTAGATTGAATTGGGAGTTAGCAGGGAACTGAACTGAACTGAATTGTTATGGTACAAAAAGGAGAGTTTGTAATAGCTTTATAGACATTAAGTTCCTTGGCAAGTTACCAAGGCAGGCAGTAACTGTTAACTAAACTGATGAAGGTATGAGTAAAACATTATATATATTGTGAAAGACTAGTACATACAGTATAAAAAGAAAATGGATATTACATAATCATGTGTACAGGATATGTAATCAAGCTTTCTTCTTTTGCATAGATCAGTATAAATTGTCACACCCCATCTCATTAGTGTTTGTAGCTTTGATAGCTCAGATATTCTGAAAATAGCATCTGGCTACTTACATACTTACTTACTCACTCCATGGAGCAAAATCCTTCATGAGAAGCTAACAAGTTGTCAGCTAGTCAAGAAATTCCCTGAATTTTATGGAACCCGGGGGTTCATTATTGCCTTTACAAGTGTGAACCACCTGTCACTATCCTGAGCCAGATCAATACATCCCATGCCTCCCCCCAGTTCACTTCCTGAAGATCCATCTTCATATTATCCTCCCATCTATGCCTGGGTCTTCCAAGTGGTCTCTATCATTCAGGTTTCCCCACCACTCTGTATATGGCTCTCCTCTCTCCCATATCTGCTACATGCCCCACACACTGAAGGAGCCAAGGCCAGTATGTACAGAAAAAGTTGCAAATACAATACCAGATGCCCCCAGCAATTTCACTCCACTTCCTCACTCTTTATCGCCCTCTACTCTTGCCGATTGCCAGATGGTAAAAAAAAGAACAGAAACACCAATATGACTTTTCACTGAGCATAGTGTTTGAGATAGTAGTGTTCACACTACTCCCCAGCCAAAAAACTCAAAATCGTGAATGGTCTAATGTAAATTCCAACCTCAGCAATACATATGCATGGATTTTTTAATGTTCAGGTTGTTAGAAGTGAGTTAATATTGTTGTTACACCCATGCATATCAGAGAAAAAAGTATTGAGAGCATTCTGATTCTAAACTAGTAGCATAGTTCATCAGCTGTGGGATATCTACGCTTCAGAAAATTCAAAATTATTTTTGATGAAAGTTTAAGAAATCATCTGATTAGACTACAAATACTGTCTGTCTATGCAGAAGTTTCTTGATGACTTCAAGGCACTTACAGAGAAAGCTGTGAACTTTGTACTTGTATTTTGTGTACAAAATCAAATAGTAGATCATTTGGTTAAATCTTGAAGAAAGACTTATTATTTGTCATACCCATCTTTAAGTACCATGATTATTTTATGCATGTGTTGGAAGTACAGGCTTCTAATACGAATGTAATATCAAATGACAACATTGCACTCAAATCCAGTTTAATGGAAGTTTTTATTTTATTTAAAATGTAATGTGTACTCTTTAAAATATTCCCCTGCAATGACCTGAAACTAATTTTAATCCTCTTAATTAATGATGACATTAACTAACATTGTTTTTGTTTGATTTTTCTGAGCCATGACCATTTTCTAAAGCTGCATTTAACTAGAGAGATTCTCCTTGAATGTATTAAAATGTTGAAGGGCATGATGCCATTAGTAAACTCAAAGTGAGAGGTTCAATCATGGACAAGTATATTCCATGGTATTTTCATCTTATTTTAACCCTTTCACTATTAATAGTTCTTGTGCTAAGTATTATATATAAAAATTATATTGGCTGATTATTTATACATAGAAGCATTTCCTTTGGACATAAAATTAAAATGGTCTGTGCAGATGTCATAATCTGTACATTAATATGCTTGATCACATGGGAAATTCACTCTCAATGTGAAACAAATGAAATGATATGTCGGATTTGAATGCTGAAATTCCGTAGTGCTGCTTGCAGAGTTTTTATGGAAACTGTGAGCACATCTGGCATTATTACCTCTTTCAAATCATTCTGTTTGTGATGTTTACATTTTGACATTTCTGCCTTGAGAGCTTTCTTTATGAAAAAGTCATTTGAGTTTAAATCTGATGAGAGATGTTAAACAGACATTTGCGCAATAAAAAAAATTGTGAATTGTATTATTAAATAAACTTAAATTAATGAAATGAATGGTTATAATTAAAACACACATTACAATGGATAAAAGGAAAATAAATGAAAAAGAAAATGAAGCAGTACTGTTTGACACTGACAAGTACTGAGAGTCATTTGATGCCTTCAGGATGTGGCAAAATTATATATTTTTGCTCAAATGGGACATAAAATTTTCACATGCATTTTCATGAAACTGTCATTGAATGTTAAAGTAAGGAATAAGCATAGTTTGTACTGTATTCTCGTGTTTATTAATCTAAACTATTTAAATTTCTCTTTCTTGTTTATTATATAATTTCAGAAACCTGAAAGAAATAAAATGTTTGAGTGTGTTATATATTTGACAGAACAGTTTTCTTTATAATGCACAAAATGATTTCCAGTGTGAAATAGAATTGTTCTGTTGTAGTGAAAGGGTTACATTCGGTATGGAATTCTGTTTGTGTTTTCCTTTTGAAGTAATTTGTGTACCCACACAATAATTTTATTTCAGTAACACATTTAAATTTCAATGAGACACTACAGATTGCGAAAACATGACAGTTACAACAGTGACACCACCTATCATCTTAGCAAATAAAGTGAAGTGGGCTTTCCTGCTCCTTCATCAGTTTAATACATTCCATGTTATATTGCATGTATAACAAACAGAGGATTTACTAACATAGAATAACAATGTTCAGGATGTGGAGATTATTTTAATATCTCATTTTGTTAATAAATTTCTTGTAAATGATAAGAAAGTGGACAAACACAGAAACGTTATTCCATGTGATGTTATGCATGGAGAGAAGTATTTGTAATTCATAACGACTTCTCTGTTACCTGATTCACAAATCATAAAATTTTTCAAGTAAAAGTAGTGCGCCTAACATAGCAGTTTTCATCACATAATAATCACATTTACTACTTAAGTGTAAATACAGGATTGGTGCCCCTGTCTCACACAACATATTTGGTTGTCAAATGCCAGTTAGGTCTTAGATGCATGACAACCATGTTTTGGTATAATTAAAGTGATAAATGGGTCCCTGTCACCATGGCATGGCGCATCCTCATATTGTGAATGGAGGAAGGGCCTCCAATATGGAGGGTTGCTGCGAATATGTTGAATAAGTAGTCACAGACAGCCGACAAGAGGTGGTCCTCCAGTTTGGGGTTTGGGTGAGGCGCTAACAACTCACCACCATAAAAACGTATCATGTTACGAAACATTCATACAGTAAGCTCAGACCTGGACTAACTATAATTTTACCTGTTGTTGTGTATGGGTGTGAAACTTGATTGCTTACATTGAGGGAAGAACGTAGGCTGAGGATGTTTGAGAATAGGGTGTCGAGGATAATATTTGGGCCTAAGAGGGACGAGGTAACAAGGGATTGGAGAAAACTACAAAATGAGGAGCTTAATAATCTGTACTCCTCACCCAATATTGTTTGGGTGATAAAATTGAGAAGAATGAGATGGCTGTGGCAGGTAGCGCATATGGGGGAGGGGAGAGGCATATATAGGGTGTTGGTGAGGAAACCTGAGGGAAAGAGACCACTTGGGAGACCCAGGCATCTATGGGAGGATAATATTCAGATGGATCTTCAGGAAGTGGGATGTGGGGTATGGACTGCATTGAGCTGGCTCAGGATAGGGATAGGTGGCAGGCACTTGTGAATGTGGTAATTAACCTTTGGGTTCCATGAAATGCAGGGAATTTCTTGACTAGCTGAAAACCGGTTAGCTTCTCAAGGACTCTGCACCATGGAGTAAGTAAGTAATGTTTTTATGTTCATTATCCCTGTGCAAAGCAATATATTAGGGAAGAAGGAATGCATATGTTCCTATTCAAATTTATATATTATGTGTAGTATCAGTACTTGTGATTCAGAAATGTACATACAGTATTGAAAATATTAATATTATATAAAGGATAAAAGAAGTGAAATAGAAGAAGGGACAGGGAAACTGATATTCAGTTTTGCAGTTCCAAACGCATGTAACATCCAATGTAATTTTATTGCCGGTTTCACAGGAATGGTGGAGTTACTTGTGAGTTTAATGAGAACATGAGTACAATTAATTCTCACACCAGTTCTACTTTTTACTTACTTTATGCATGGATTCTAATTTAAGGCTGGAAATGGGCATAGGCAGCATCTGCTTAGTCGTTTCATAGTGCTTATTTCAATGATGCTGCTTGCAGTGCATTGTAAGATCATAATTATTTTTCCCAACAGCAATCACATCACAGTGAATATCCTTACCTGTATTATAATAATATCCTTTCCCCCAGGCTTTTGTACTTTTCTGGTTTGTCTGCCTTGTTCTAAGAAGTCATTTCTACCCCTTGTTCAGTTTGGAGTGGGTAGTTTAGACTGCATTTCTGATAGTCACATGTGGAAATGGAAATACATTTGTTTGTGCATAGAATAACACTTTGCATGACCCAGTTGTGATATGCACTTGGTACAAGTAAGTAACCTTTACCAAATTTTATTCTCATGCAGACATCACTGTCAGTCTGTAATGCTTGTAGAATAAATGTGTTTACAGATAATAGTTTAAAGTATAAATGCTGATCATTGGCTTCCATTATCTGTTATCTGTTGTTGTTGTTGTTCTTCTTCTTCTTCTCCTCCTCCTCCTCCTCCTTTTCTTGTTCTTGTTCTTGTTGAGAAATTGAAAGAATGTGAAAAAGTGAATTGTCTCCATTCTGTTGTATTCTAAAAACTTAATTTTACTTTCTTTCTATGATCTTAAACATTTCTATACCTTTGCCCCACTTTTCAGGAGTATCTGTGAACACAATGGACAATACAAAACCATTTTATTGATCAAAAATATGTCATAAAATAATTTAATTGCAATTACAAATAAAAACTTGGTAACTTCAAGTAAGTGTGTTTAGTTCTGTAAAAGATATGGCACAGAAAAGGACATTGTACACTTGATTCATAATTGCTGCAACATATGGATCTCCTTTTTATTCATTTTTACAGATCATTCATCCTATATACATGGCCTTGGGAACAACTTATGACTTTATTCTAAATTCTTTCATATGCACAGAATTGCTGTAAGGAATTATGAATTAATGAAATATGCTAATTAATTATTTAATTCTGAAATAGTTTCCACAAATATAGAATGCCGCTGTCAGAAAAGTGTTTGGCATAATGTTAAAATTTTGCTCACTACTGTATTTGTGATGTTTAAATACAAATACGTTATATGTAAAATTTATATCTGTTTTTATGACCTAATCCACTAACTATTCCAGATGCCTGGTTTCTGTTGTCATTAGTTATTGCCATCAGACAGAGGGGTAAATACAGATTGTATACAACCACAATATTTTTACTTTACATGGCCATGAAAGAAGGTCTAATACAATATACAAATGAATTTATTCTTTTTTCTCTTCTTCCTTGCGGGTCATGCCATGCATTATAATGTTTTTGTCATAGTGAATTAAATTGTGTAGCAGTTGGTTAGTCTCTAATGGCATGATGTTTCACACCAGGTGTTATGAAAGTTCATCCATTGGTTCAGTTGCTCTCTCTGTGGGTCAGACACTTTGAAATGCACATATAGACACTCAGATTGACTTGATGTTATCGTAAACATATCTTTACTTGTAAAATACAGAAGGAAGGTTAACGAAATGAATGACAAACATATTTGAAATTTGTACCTTGTATTTCTATCTTTACACATCACAGTGCACATGTGCACATTCCACATATACATTTGCTTTAACTTATATTTAACTAGATTTTCTGTATTGAAGAATACAACTACAGAAAAATTACATACGCTTTTCTTAGTAGCTTCGTGTAGTAGTTTATTCTTTCAGAGATATTGATGCTAAGAATCAAGCTGTATGTTTATCTGCTTGAAATATATTCATTTATTTGAAGGTCGCCGTCACAGTCCAAGCCCGGCACGGCTGACTCCAGAGCCATCTGTTGAAAAAGATGAGGGTATATCAGATGAAGAAGACCCGGCAGAGTTGAGGATACTGTTAGAACTTAATGAACAGGTGAGTTATGACTTACTAAGTAGCTCCAAACTGGGTATAAATTTTTTTATATTTTTGAAGTTTATCATTTTTCCATTTCAGAAATGTTTGAACACTGATTTCAAGTAAAATGTGTACAATTATTTACTAAGTAGTTGTAGATGACTTTGTATTGTAAACTTTCTATAATACTGATTGAAGAATTGCATGCATAATCATACTGTAATTCTTTTCTTTTTTTTTTATTTTTTATTTTTTAAATTTGTGAAGTCTTTGTAGTTGATGTAGCATTATTATATCATCATGGTTTCCCCAAGTCCTGCAAGGCAGATTCTGAGATAGTGGTATGTCTTAAATAAATCACAACTCCTTGCCTTTAGTCTTCCTACCACTTTATTAAGAGTCATTCTAGGCATATAATGCTTGCATGTTGATCCCATTCTGGGGTGTTTGCATTGAGGCGAAGTGGACTGTTTTGCTGATGTTACGGGGGAACTTATGACCTCCATCTTCAGGATTGAAGTGAGTAGCATGAGAAAGTGTTGCACAGGCAGGCTGTTCCTCAGACCCGCAGGTTTCTCTAAAGTATGAATAACACAGCCAACTTTCACACAGTGCCAACACCCATTATCAAGAGCCTTAAATCATTAATATAATGTTTAACGCTGGAGAAGCATATTTTTTGTACGTAACGTGTCTCACTCTGACTGTGTGCTGAATTTGACTAACATCCTTGAAGGGGTTCCACTTTCAGACGTTACATAAGCTGCTGGTTTTATATTTTATTTGTTGTTTATTTTTGTTAATACTCTGGATATTCTGCCTTTATGGCACTGTGAAATGCAGTAACATTAATTACCCCGCAATTGTGTGTCCTGTTCCTTCCTTTTTTCCTGGGACATTCCTAGTTTTGTGCATTTTAGGGTTCTCTATCCTGGTGTACAGCAAAGTTTGTCTTTGGACACCAAATGCACCGGGTTTTACAAAGTCATAAAAATATGTTATTTCTGACAAAGCATACAAATATTTTTACTTTGATCTGGTGGGGGCAAACATCAATACAGTAGGACAGTCATCAGGCAGCCGCAAACAGGAAGAAATGTGAGAGGGAGAGGAAGATGTGTAGATTAGCAATTATATAGAGTCTGGACTGAGACTGTGTAGGATTAGGAACAGACAAGTAAAGAAAAATTAGTAAGTGAACTGAGTGTCTTTGTGTTTGTAATATCCTGGTTATATATTTTCTGGCTTTATGACATTATTTTGTTGTCTTGGTTACTCCTTTTTAGTGGTATTAATAAATTATTTTGCTTTTTTCATCACATGAGGGGTTAAAAATTGTCTTCTACACCCCGGTCATCTAAATGCTACTAGATGTCCTTGTTTTAGGTTTTTAAAAATTGGATACCTCCCCAAAACAATTTTTTTTTTTAACTGCAAATTTACAATCTACTCCCAGTGGAGCAATAAGTAAATGTGAGATAAGAGACAACGGGAGGGAGTAGTCATCCATCGACGAGACTCCGACGGGCCCCACGGGGCGGTAGGCTCAAGTTAGTCACCGGTCACTGTATGAAGATCAGATGGCCATCGGCGCTTTAGCTGCCGGGCAACGTTGGGGGGCGTAGA
>Ga0123353_10006279_pt1 | contig 15797 bp, 8 predicted proteins | sample TergutLab28metaG_3_FD_92763 | JGI IMG/M metagenome (GOLD analysis project Ga0123353, IMG submission 92763) | Labiotermes labralis P3 segment gut microbial communities from Petit-Saut dam, French Guiana - Lab288 P3 | ecosystem: Host-associated > Arthropoda: Insects > Digestive system > Gut ... | reverse complement strand
GAAATGGAATATGAAGACATTGGAAAACTTTTAGATATGACCGCTGAATCCGCCAGAAAATTAGTATTCCGCGGGCTTGAAAAAATAAGAATGCATAAAGATATTTTTTTTTAAAAAAACTGTCCACAAAAAATTTCTTCAGTCGTTATACATATAAACATCTATCATATCAAGATGAATAAATATAATAATGACAAAGACCTTTTGTTTGATAATGAGTTTATTGCATGGAGGTTGTCTCGCTCCGAAGAGCAAAATCTTTACTGGAAGCAGTTCGCAGACGAACACCCCGAAAGCAATGAAAAGTTGAATAGCGCTATCAAAAAGTTTGACGCTATAAAATTCAATCATTATCAATTACCTGAATCGCTTGAGGAACAGTTGTTCCTTCAAAAATTACTTGACGTCTACCGTTTCAGGACGCGCCGAAGAAAGATACTCTATTGGTCGGCTGCTGCCAGCATAGCCTTGCTGATGGTTTCGTCGCTGATCTTCATTCTACCCAATATCCGCTCCACAAAACAGGAATTACCCGGTATGGAAGCGATTGTTGGGCAAGCAATGCAATCGGACGAAATCCGGTTGATTTCGGGTGAAGAAGTGGTGGAATTGAAACAGAACGCCCAGATCACAGTGAATGACAAACAAATTTCAGTAACGGAAGAAAGTAATGTATCCGAAATTTCGCTGCCTGAAAATATGATGCACAAGTTGATTGTTCCACCGGGAAAACGATCCACGCTTCAGCTGTCGGACGGCTCAAAAATCTGGCTGAACTCCGGTACGGAATTGGACTTTCCGTCGAAATTCGCAGGCAGTACGCGCGAAATTACTGTGAGGGGTGAAATTTACATTGAAGTGGCAGAAGGGCAAAAGCCTTTCTATGTGAACACATCGCTCTTCAGAGTACGGGTACATGGCACAAAGTTCAATATTTCGACTTACGGCGAAAATGAGGAAAATACGGTGGTGCTGGTAGAAGGATCGGTAGAGGTGATCGCAGCCGGCTATGAGCCGACATGGTTGTCGCCCAACGAAAAAGCGGAAATAAGCATGAACAAAATACTGACGGAAACCGTAAATGTGGACGAGTATATCGGCTGGAAGGATAGTGTGTTGATATTCAACAAAATGCCATTTTTGAAAGTATTGAAAAAAATTGGGCGTTATTATAATGTCAATTTCGAAGACCATAGCGATGAAAAACTATCCGCTAAAATATGCACAGGAAAATTGTTTCTTTCCGAAAATTTCGAATATGTCATCTTGACGCTCTCCACCCTTTCAGGTACGCAATATCGTAAGGAAGGCGACGTCATATATTTAACTGAAAAATAAAGGAGGTACATAATGAAGACATGATATATCAAACGAAAAAATTGGACGACAGGTGACGCTACCGTCCGAAATGGTGATTTATTTTTATAAAACGAGAAGTAATAATAAAACAAATCAAAAAACAAAGAAATGACAAAAAAAGATTTATTCAAAAAAAAGTTCAAAAAAATCATTAAAATTATGAAAGTTTCATTTTTTATCTGCTTTACTTGTATGTTTTCTGTCTTAGCAGGCGAGGTTTTCTCACAGGGAACAAAAATTTCGCTGGCTGTGGAGAAAGCAACCATCGGGCAGGTAATTGCTCAAATAGAGCAACAGAGCGATTATTTTTTTCTTTTTACGGAAGAAGAGAGCGCGGAATTAGACAAGAGCGTCAGATTTTCCGTCAAGGAAAAGGGAATATCTGAAATTCTGGAATCGTTATTCAAAGGTACAAACCTGTCGTACAAAATCTTCGGACGGCAGGTGGTCATTACCAAAAATGAAAGCGAAACCGAAAAAGTTGAGAAGCCGGAAATTGAGTCGGTTGCCAAGCCAACGGTTCAACCCGGCATACCCGTCACCGGCACCGTATTCGACAACTTCGGAGACTGGATGCCCGGCGTTGCCATCGTCATCAGGGGTACGAATATTGGTACCTCCACTAATATCAACGGCGAGTTTACCATCCATGTGCCAAGCGATACATCGGTGCTCCAATTCCGGTTCATTGGTTTCCGGATGCAGGAACTAGTGGTGGGCAATCGGCGGATTTTTGCTGTGACCATGCAGGAAGAATCTGCTGAATTGGGCGAAGTAGTGGTAGTGGCGTTTGGTACGCAAAAGAAGGAAAGCGTGGTTGGCTCCATCGGCACCGTTAATGTCAAAGACCTGAAAGTGCCTTCGAGCAATCTAACTACCGCTCTGGCGGGGAACATGTCGGGCGTGATCGCTTACCAGCGAAGCGGCGAACCCGGAGCGGACAACGCCGACTTCTTTGTGCGAGGTATCACTACCTTTGGCACCAATACCAATCCGTTGATCCTGATTGACGGTATCGAACTCACAACAACCGATCTGGCGCGTTTGCGACCCGACGACATCGCCAGTTTCTCCATTCTGAAGGACGCCACAGCAACTGCCCTTTACGGCGCGCGCGGCGCTAATGGCGTTATTCTGGTAACTACCAAGCAGGGACAAGTGGGTCCTGCAAAAATTTCGTTCCGCTTCGAAAATTCCATTTCCAAGCCTACACGGGATATCGAAGTAGCCGACCCTGTGACCTATATGAAATTACAAAACGAGGCGTTCCTTACCCGCGACCCTGCCGGCACCAACTTAAAGCAAGGCGATTTATACTCGCAGGAAAAAATCGAAATGACGGCGGCAGGCATGTATCCCATCATCTATCCTGCCAATGACTGGAAAGAGTTGTTGTTCAAGAATTACACCATGAACCAGCGGGCAAATATGAGTATTAGCGGCGGGGGCGGCGTGGCGCGTTACTATGTGTCGGGTTCCTATAACCGCGACAACGGAATCATGAAAGTGGACCAGCGCAACAACTTCAACAACAACATTGCCATCGACAATTACAATTTGCGGGCAAATGTGAGTATCGACGTCGCCAAATATACGGAAATGATTGTGCGTTTGAGCGGTAATTTCGAGGATTATCAAGGACCGATACTGAGTGGAACAGATATGTACACCTTGGTCGTACATTCCAATCCTGTCCTTTTCCCTGCTTATTACCCTGTGGACGAAGATCACAAATATGTGACACATATCATGTTCGGGAATAGAGATAACAACAGGATTAATCCTTATGCAGAGATGATCAAGGGATACAAGGACCGGTCGCGTTCGCAGATATTGGCGCAAGTTGAGATGAGACAGAATCTGAAGTTCATTACCGAAGGATTGTCCATCAGGGGGATGTTGAACATCAGCCGTTTGTCGCAATTTGCTATCAGCAGGTCGTACAGGCCGTTTTGGTATCAAATCGACCTCCCTAATTACAACCGGCAGACAGGAGAATACAAACTGACCGCAACAAATCCGGAAGGTACGTCCGGCGGTACTGAATATTTAGGATACAGCGAGGTAGAAGGCGAACGGATACAAAACTCCACCTTCTATTTTGAGGGACAGGCAAACTACGCCCGCGTGTTCGAAAAAAACAGCGTCAGCGCTGTATTAGTGTATCAGGCGCGGCAATCCATGAACGGCAAAGCGACGTCTTTGCAACTCTCGTTGCCATCGAGGAGTCTCGGCTTGTCGGGTCGCGCCACATACGGGTACGACCAGCGCTATTTTGCCGAATTTAACTTTGGATACAACGGTACGGAACGTTTCGATAAAGCCCATCGTTTCGGGTTTTTCCCATCGGTGGGCGTCGCCTGGAATATCTCGAACGAACAGTTTTGGGAAAACATCAAGCCGACCGTATCCAACCTGAAGCTGCGCTACTCCTACGGTTTGATGGGAAATGACCAGATAGGGCTTGCTACCGACAGGTTCTTCTATCTCTCGGAAGTCAACATGAATTATAGCGCTCGCGCTTCATATTTCGGGAGGGATAATACTACTCGGTATAACGGAATTAATGTGAGCCGATATGCCAACCCAGAAATTAGTTGGGAAGTATCTGCCAAACAAAATTTTGCTTTGGAATTAGGTTTGTGGGATAAATTGACCATGGTTGCCGAGTATTTTACCGAACGTCGTACCAATATCCTGATGACCAGAGCTGATATTCCATCTACTATGGGTTTACCGGCTAATTTGAGGGCAAATGTAGGCGAAGCGTCGGGCAAGGGCGTGGATATGACTTTGGAATACCAGCAAAACTGGACCACGGATTTCTGGACGTCGGCACGCGCCAATTTCACGTATGCCGCCAGCAAATATGTGATTTACGAAGAGCCTGAGTACAAGGAATACTGGCGCTCGAGGGTTGGCTATTCGCTCAAGCAGCAATACGGTTTTATTGCCGAACGGCTGTTTGTGGATGACGAAGAAGCCAAAGGTTCGCCGCCACAATATGTAGGTACTACGGTATATGGCGGAGGCGACGTCAAATATTTGGATGTAAACCGCGACGGTAAAATTGACGCTGTAGATGTCGTACCCATCGGTAACCCAACCGTACCCGAAATCGTTTACGGATTCGGTTTTTCGATGGGTTATAAAGGTTTCGACTTTTCCGCATTTTTCCAGGGACTTTCCAACGAATCGTTTTGGATCAATGCCGCTGGTACCGCTCCGTTTGTGTTCGATTCACAGTTACTCAAGGCGTATGCTGACAGTTACTGGTCGGAAGAAACGCAAAACATATACGCCATCTGGCCTCGGCTCTCTCCTTACCTACACGGCAATAATATGGCAAGAAGCACATGGTGGATGCGCGATGGGACTTTTCTGCGTCTCAAACAGGCGGAATTTGGTTATACATTGCCTCAGCGCACGACCGAAAAATTACGAATGTCGAGTTTACGGTTTTACCTGAGCGGCACCAATCTGCTTCTTTTCAGCAAATTCAAAATGTGGGATATAGAGATGGCAGGCGATGGATTGGGATATCCCATTCAAAGAGTGTTCAACATCGGGTTAAATTTAAGTTTTAATTGATAAAAAAATGGATAAAATAGATAAAATGGATAAAATCGTCAATCCAAAATCATCAATCGTAAATCGTAAATCTAAAATCGTAAATCTCTTGATTGCTGCCATGATTGGCTTCAACTCTTGCGGCGATTGGTTGGACGTGGTGCCCGACAATGTAGCCACCCTCGACATGGCTTTTAATTCGAGAACACAAGCGCGTCATTATTTAGGCACCTGTTATTCCTTCATGCCAAAGGATGCATTGTCGACGAACCCTGCCTTATTGGGCAGCGACGAGCTTTATGCAGAGTATAACCAAAGTTTTAGACTTTTGGGATTCTCAGAAGTAGCGCTTGATTTAGCCAGGGGAATGTTAAATTCCACTACTTCGATACTTGGGAGGTGGAACAGTATGTATGAGGCTTTGCGCGTTTGCAATACATTTTTGGAAAATGTAAGCACCGTACCCGACCTTCCGCCGTTGGAACGAGTCCAATGGATTGCAGAAGCAAAGGTTTTGAAGGCTTATTACCATTTTCTGCTGGTACAGATGTACGGACCGATACCGCTCATCCGCGAGAATACTCCGGTGAGCGCAAATGTCTCGGCAGTTAAAATAGCGCGTGAGCCGGTGGATGTCTGCTTTGACTATATCGTAAAATTGCTGGATGAAGCCTGCGATAGCGAGGTGCTTCCCAATATTATTTTCGATGAGGCAAGAGATTTGGGGCGCATCACCCAGCCCATCGCCAAGTCGTTGAAGGCAAAAGTATTGGTAATGGCTGCAAGCCCCCTTTTCAACGGCAACAACGATCAGACTACCTTGCTCAACAACGACAATACGCCCCTTTTCAACGCAACAGAAGACCCTGCAAAATGGCAAAGAGCGGTGACGGCTTGCAGAGAAGCCATTCAAGTATGTCACGATGCAGATATCATGTTGTATAAGTATCTGGATATGAACAACAGATACACCGATACCATCGTTACCGATTTGACCCTTCGAAATGCCTTTAACTTGCAGTGGAACAGTGAAATCATCTGGGCAAACACGCAAAGTATGGTAAGTCAAGGGCAGGGTAATTTCAGTTTTGCATCGGCTCCAAATCTGGTTCCGGGCAGAAGTCAATTAACCAAGTTTATCAGCGTTCCATCGAAAATAGCGACATTGTTCTATACCAACCATGGCGTGCCTCTTGACGAGGATAGAACCATGGTGAATCGAAAAATATACGATCTTAGAACGGCACAACCTGATGAACAGCGCTATATCAGAGCAGGGCGAATCTCCTTAGATTTGCATTTCGATCGTGAACCCCGTTTTTATGCATGGTTAGGATTCGATGGCGCAGTCTGGTTTGGAGCGGATCGACAAAATGACCAGAATCCAAGCACGCTACGCTGGTTGGGCATGAAAATGGATGAACCGGACGGCACTTCAGGAATAGGTAACTGGACAGGTTATTTTGCCAAAAAATTCGTGCCGCTGAATGCTCAATGGACAGTTACAAACACTCTTTCCTGTACCTCCTATCCATGGCCTATCATGCGGTTGAGCGATCTGTACCTTCTGTTAGCCGAAGCAATTAACGAAGCCGAAGGTCCCGATGGTCCCAACAGCGCCGAAATGTTTGACTATATCAACCGCGTTCGCGCACGCGCAGGCTTAAAGGGAGTGAAGGAATCGTGGGATGCATACGCCATCTCCCCGAAATACAAAACTCCAGATGGTATGCAGCAGATTATCCGGCAGGAACGAATGATCGAACTCTCGTTCGAAGGACAGCGTTTCTGGGATATACGACGGTGGAAAACCGCGCCCGATCTGTACCGCACGCCAGTGGAAGGCTGGTTCATGAATGTATCGAATATAGACGGCACCGAAAGCGAAACGAGTCGAATCTTTTATACGCCACAGTTTTTGTTACAGCAAACTTTTGGCATTCGCGACTATTTTTGGCCCATCAAAAGCAGTGATATTGATGTGAATCCGAATTTGGTACAGAATATTGGATGGTAGTGATTAATGATTAATGATAAATTATAAATTTTAATATCATGAAGAATAGAATAGCTTATTTTATTATTTCCTTGATGCTGGTTTTGTGGACAGGCTGCAAGGAGGAAATTCGTAACGATCATATCGACGACGGCGCGCCGGCGCCGGCGCAGGTGTCGGATGTAACGGTACGCGACACCCATGGAGGCGCAGTTTTGAAATATAAATTGCCGGCAGATAAGAATCTGTTGTATGTAAAGGCGGTATATGAAATACAGCCCGGAGTGTTTCGCGAAGCCAAATCGTCGTATTTCAAGGACTCTCTGGTTTTGGAAGGATACGGCGACACGAAGACCCACGACGTTCAAATCATTAGCGTAGGGAAAAACAAAAAAGAGTCGGAACCTTTGATCAAACAGGTTAATCCCTTAACGCCGCCCGTACTCATGGCAACCAAGAACATCAGGGAATCTTTCGGAGGAGTAGCCATCGACATCGAAAATCCGACAAGAGCGAACTTAGCGATTGTATTGCTGGCAGATTTAGACAACATTGGCTACTGGAATGAATTGATCACGTATTGGTCGTCGATGGATAAAGGGACTTTCGTTTATCGCGGATTGGATTCCATATCCTACGGGTTTGCAGTGTATTTTCGCGACCGATGGGGCAATCTCTCGGATACCGTATCTGCGGTGGTAAAGCCATTGTTCTCGGAATATATACCCAAGGGAAAATGGACGCAAGTTTACATGGACGGCGACCTCCCTCCGGTTGCCCCTTATATGCCCTTGTCGAGAATCTGGGATGAGGTTTATAACAATGACGGCTTCCATGGCGTAGAAAATTTACCGCTTCCGCATACCCTTACCTGGGACTTGGGGCTAACGGTCAAATTAAACCAACTTATATTATTTCCCCGTTATAATGCCGACGACCGATGGAAGAGAGGTCATCCGAAGCTCTTTGAAATATACGGTCGCTTGGATGCGCCAAATACCTCAGATGGAAGCATGGACGATTGGATACCGTTGGGACAGTTTGAAAGCCTGAAGCCTTCGGGACCCGGTCCAACCATTACTCAGGAAGACATCGATTTTGCAATAGCAGGTATTGAATTTGACTTTGTCAAAAGCGATTTTGCGCCTGAACCTTATACCCCAATCAGGTATGTCCGGTTCAGAGCCGTAACGACTTATGCCAATGCAACCATTTCGACGGTCTCCATTACGGAAATAGATCTTTGGGGAACGATTATCAAATAGTGTTAAATTATAAAAATCATTTAAAATGAAGAATATAGCATATATCATTTTGACGGGTATCGTTCTGGGATGTGTTTCGTGCAAGGATCAGGACAGTATTTACGAAGAATTTCTCGTACCTAACGGAATCGTTTATCCCATGCCGGCACAGAAAGCAGTTGCAAAACCCGGTAATAAACGCATCGAAATATCGTGGCAAAACGGCGTTGACCCCAAAGTAACGAAAGCCAATATATTTTGGGATAATTATACCAAGTCGGTAGAAATAGACATCACCCCGGATATGGAGATCGTTAGCCGGATCATTGACCCTATAGAGGAAAATACCTATTCGTTCATGATCCATACCTACGACATGGACGGAAATGTTTCCGTTCCGATTGAAGTAATGGGCAAGGTGTATGGCGATAAATATAAGAATTCGTTAAACAATCGCGTATTAATGAGTGGGATATGGGATGTTGATCTCTTGCTGAATTGGTTTGTAGCCGACAAAACTGAGGTAGGCGTCAACGTGTATTATACAGACATGAGCGGCGCTCCCAAAACACGTTTTGTTGAACCGACGGAAACTAAAACGTTGATAACCGATTTCAAACTCGGCACGCCATTGTATTACTCCACCGTGTTCAAACCCGACACCATGGCGATTGATGAGTTTTCAGCGTCGAATGCTGATATTTCGTATTGGGCGTACATTGCCGATCAGGTAATGAAAGGTAACCCGTGGGCTCCATACAGGACCACAGGATCTAATCTTGGTAACGGACTGTATGCGGCTGCGGACTGGATCGCCAATGCGGAAGCCGCTAAAGGTGGTAATGTAGATACTGGCTATGGTACCACATTAGCGTTTTATACTTATGCCGGTTATCCTTCAACAACCATGACCAATGGAAAATTATATCAAATCGTTGAACTGGAAGCCGGCACATATAGATTTAGCGCCCATCCCTATACGTTCTGGGGGTCTCCCACCAAGATGTATGTTACCGGATCGCTGGGAAATGAATTGCCGGATGTGGATAATGTTGAAACAGAGGCGTTGGGCTTTGCTCGGATTACAAATCAAAGAGTGTATTCTTTTGAATTTGATGTTCCCGAAGATGGTCCCGTTGCGTTAGGATTTGTCGGATCTCTAAGCGGGAATCAGTACACGCTTTGGAGTGAAGTACAATTGTGGCGGAAATTCTAAATTCCGAATGGAGTTATTTGAATTATCCAGCCGAGAATCATCACTGGTTTTCGGTCGGTTTTCTTTAATAAATCATTGGCGATCAAACAAATCTCAAAAAAAAATCGTATGAAAAAGAAAATAGTCTTAATGGTAAGCTTGTTTTTTGGATAAGCTGTATTTCAGGCTGTACGGATGGTAAGTCCGTAACCGGTGTGAAATTAGACCATTCCAAGCTTTCGCTGACTGTCGGCGACAATTTCACGCTGACCGCCGTCGGTAATGTAACAGCCATAGCCGAAGGCGTGGCCACCATTACTGTTACCACAGTGGATGGCGGTAAAACGGATCGCTGCCTTGATTCCATAGCCGCGGGAAACATAACAGTAGCGATTCCCGACAGTCCTATACCCGTTTCCAATACCTTTGCCGGAACCGATGATCTGGGACGTGTCTTGCCCGGTAATTCCGAAGTTGGCAATCTGAAACCCGACAAACAGGTAGGAATATTTTATTTCCTGTGGTTGGGGGTAGAAAGCGTTTCCCAGAATTATTGGGACTTAACCGAAATCGTTGCTGCTCACCCTGAAGTACTTGATAATTTTAATCATCCAAACTGGGGTACCGGACGTTATTATTATTGGGGGAGGCCAATTTACGAATACTACCATTCGGATGATTCTTGGGTTGCTTTGCGAAATATTCAGTTACTTACCGATGCTATGATTGACTTTCTGGTGATCGATGCTACCAATGCGAAAGTGTACGAAAGACAGGCAGATGTGCTGATGAGAGCAATGAATACCGTACGGTCGCAAGGTAAAAATCCGCCTAAAATCGTATTCTACACCAACACGTATGCAGGATCAACCATGCAAAAAGTCTATGATAATTTTTATAAACCGGGCGCGCCATACAGTCATCCCGACTGTTGGTATTATTTGGACGGTAAACCGCTGATTATAGGTATCAGCAGCGAAGCCAAAGGTAATAATTATGAAAATTTCTTTACCTTCAGAGAATCGCAATGGCCCACCGAGTCGCAAAAGGTAAACGGATGGCCATGGATATCGTTCACCCGCCCGCAAAGAGTACATTACAACAGGCGCGGCGAACCGGAGATTATCAACGTCTCCATAGCGCAGCATCCCAATCCGACGGCAGGAATGGGCGGTTCGGCATTTTATGGAAACAGGGACAATTGGGGGCGTAGTTATCACAACGGCGCTCATGGAAATCCTGATGTGGATATACCATACGGATACAACTTTCAGGAACAATGGGATTACGCGCTGGCGCAAAACGTCCCGTTTGTTTATGTCACCGGCTGGAACGAGTGGATTGCCGGAAGATGGGCAAGCATGGACAATAATCCGCAACACTCGTGGTTTTGCGATTGTGCAAGCCCTGAATACAGCCGAGATGCCGAACCAAGTTTCACCGCCGGCATGAAAGACAATTATTACATGCAGTTGGTGGCTAATATTCGCCGATTTAAAGGCGTAGAGCCTTTTCCTTACGCGGGACCGGTCGTTACTATTCATGAAATGAATGATTGGCCGGCTGTTTCACCGGAATATAGAGATTACACTGGCGACACTAACCCACGCAACTCCCGTGGTGGACCGCCTGCCACACAATACGTCAACACTACGGGGAGAAACGACTTTCGCATTCTCAAAATTGCCCGTGACGAACAGAATGTATATTTTTATGCTGAAACCGTCAATGATATAACACCATGCACGGGCGACAACTGGATGCGACTGTACATCAATTCAGACAGAAACTTCCAAACCGGATGGCATGGATATGATTACAGGGTAATTGAAGGTAAGACGTTGCAACGGTATGATAAAAACTCGTGGAATAACGTGAGTAATGTGAACAGTCGGGTGGAAAAAAACAAAATGATGATCACCATACCCCGTACTGAAATCGGACTTTTTCCATCCGCCATTGATATGGAATTCAAATGGTCGGACAACATGCAGTCCGACGATCCGCTGGATTGGTACATCAACGGCGATGTAGCGCCGGGTGGACGGTTCAATTATGTATACATGGCAGAGGAATAATCTTTTATAAATAACTTTGCATAATTTTAATTCATATTCAATAACAAATAATTTTTTCAAAATGAGAACATTGTATCCTTTTTTGACATTTTTGTGTCTTTTACTGTCATCAACCATTGATGCACAGAAGTACGTATATGACGTAAATAGAACTGAATATCACGATGATATGCTATATGTCAACGTGCGTCGTATCATTCATCTACCATCTGTCAACGGGTTGCTTCCCCTCAAATGCGATTTCCACATCCATACTGTTTTTTCTGATGGCGATCTCTGGCCTCATGCAAGGGTAAGAGAAGCATGGCAGGATGGTTTGGATGCAATCGCCATTACAGATCACACGTCAGCTACTCCTTCCAAGAGGAACCTGACAGGCGGACCAAACAGTGCGTATGAAATTGCCAAACCGGAAGCAGAAAATCTGGGATTGATTTTAATACAGGGGACGGAAATCACGCGATCCTATTCGGAAGGCGGTCATATCAATGCCATTTTCATCACAGACGCCACGAAAACCCTGGACATCCCGACTGAAGAATCAGTAAAAGAAGCTGTGAGCCAAGGTGGTTATATCATTTGGAACCATCCCGGATGGGCGGTCGATTCCTGTAAAATGTATGCAGTAAACAAACGATTGATTGAGGCGGGAAATATTCATGCTGTGGAAGTATTCAATGAGGCGGAATGGTATCCGCGTGCGTTGAGCTGGTGCCGTGATTTCAAATTAGCGCCGATCGCTGCCACTGATATACATTATATAACCAACAGTTATTTCCGCCTTTCCGAAACAGTATTCCGTCCCATGACTATTGTGTTGGCGCGTGAAAAAACACAGGATGCGCTCAAAGAGGCTCTTTTCAAACGAAATACAATTGCCTTTTTTAAGGGGATGCTTGCCGGTGACAGCAGTCTGCTGGCTGACTTTTTCCTTGCCTCTCTGAACGTAAGGAAAGTACATACAACCTTTGACCGCAACAATACAGCCTATAACCATTACATGATCGTTAATTCATACGATATCCCTTATGTGATATTGCTCGATAATGGTAAAAAGATGACCTTACATGCAAATTCGGAAGTCGCAATTACCTTTCCTGCCAAACAAAGGGAATGGAAGGTGAATGTCATCAATCTGCATACGTATGAGTCTGAAACATTGAAGGTAGCGATAAAACTGCCGGAATAATTATTGGTAAAAAAAATTCAAAAAATATAATTTAGAGACACAATGAGAAATATGTCAAAAAAAATTGGAAAAGTTTTTTATTTGCCGTTATCAGCAATTTTATTCCTTTTCATTTCCTGTAATCTGAATAAAACCGGTATTTCGGATCTCCGGTGTGAATATATGGAGCATCCGGTTGGAATTGATTCTCCAAATCCACGGTTTTCATGGAAATTGAATGACGCTCGGAGAGGAGTTTACCAGAAAGCGTACCGGCTAATCGTCGGCGAAAGTATGGATGAATTGAACGCCGGAACAGGTAACTGTTGGGATTCTGGCATAACGGAATCCCGCCGGACGGTAAATATCGAATACGAAGGAACGCCTTTGAAAAGCGACCGGAAATATTTCTGGAAGGTTTGTATCTGGGCGAATGACGACAGTCAGGTGTGGAGTAAGACAGGCGCTTTTCATACCGGTTTGCTGAATCAGGCTGACTGGGAAGCGCAGTGGGTCACCACGCAGGAAGAAATCGTTCATGCAGCGCCGATCTTCAGAAAAACGTTTGTTGTTGAAAAAAGGATAAAGCAGGCTTATGCTTTTGTCAGCGCCTGCGGTTTTTACGAGTTTTACCTCAATGGCGGAAAGGTGGGCGACCATGTGCTGGAGCCGGCAATTACCGATTACCGGAAAACGGTTTTATACTCAACTTACGATGTGACCAATCTGCTCAGGAAAGGGGATAATGTTGCAGGCGTCATATTGGGGAACGGAGCGTATAATATGAGGAATAAGCGAGGCAGGTATAGCTGGAGCGGAAACCTTATGGGCAATTCCTGTTTCATGGTGCAAATAAACATCACCTATACGGATGGGAGTCGATCGGTAATTAAAACAGACGGATCGTGGAAGTATGACTGGGGTGCGATTACGTTTAACAATCTTTTCGGGGGGGAAGACTATGATGCGGCAAAAGAACCGGAAGGGTGGCTGTCCGGAAAGTTCAAAGACGACGCATGGATGAACGCGACCCTTGCCAAAAGTCCCGGAGGCGTTTTAAGATCGCAATCAATCCCGCCCATAAAAGTCACTGCCACCCTTCGTCCGATAGCGGAAACGCATGATTCCACCGGCGTTTACCTGTTCGATCTGGGACAAAATATTGCCGGTTGGTGGCGTTTACACGTGAAAGGACGAACGGGACAAACGATCCGTGTACGCGGCGCCGAAACCCTGAACAATCTCCTGTTTCCCAAGCCGCTTGAAAAAGGGGACCGTTTAAGTACAAATTTCAATTACTTTTCGCAGGTGTGGACTGACTATACCCTGAAAGGGAATGAATCGGAAGTATATGAACCCCGATTTTTCTATTCCGGTTTCCGGTATATCGAAGTAACGACAAGCGACCGGCAAGACCTGTCTGCTTTGAAGGTGGAAGGACGGGCAGTGCGCAGTTCGCTTGAACGAAACGGATCGTTCGTATCTTCCGATTCGCTGATAAATCAAATCCATCGTGCCGGACTGTGGTCGCAAATGGGCAATCTGGTCGGTTATCCCACCGACTGCCCTCATCGGGAAAAGGGCGCTTACGGAGGCGACGGACAGGTGGTGGCGGAAACGTCCATGCACGATTTTCAAATGGCAGGCTTATATACCAAATGGCTGAACGATATGCGCGATGCTCAGGAAGAGAACGGAAGAATACCCAATACCGCCCCGACATTGGTCGGCGGAATGGGAGGCGGAGTAGGGTATGGAAGCGCCTATATCCTGATTCCATGGTGGATGTACCATTATTATGGCGATGTCCGGGTGATGGAAGAACATTATGAGGGTATGAAAAAGTATGTCGCCTACCTGAGAAAATTAGGAACAGAAGATGAAAACCCGAAAGAACCATTTATCATTGATAATTTTGTTGGTTACTGGTATTCGCTGGGCGAATGGCAATCGCCCGGAATGAACGATTGCCCGAACCATGCGGTGGTCAATACTTTTTATTATTATTACGATACCCAGCTGATGGCGCAGATCGCGGATATTCTGGGACACCCTGACGATGCGGTTCAGTTCCGTGCATTGGGCGATACCATCAAACAGGCTTTCAACAGAAAGTTTTTTAACACGGAAACCTTGTTTTACGGAATGGACAAGGAGGCTTATCAGACTTACCAGTTAGTAGCTTTGGTGGGCGATTTAGTACCGGAACAATACCGGCAAGGGGTTCTGAACACAATTATAGAGGATATCCGTGTACGCGACAACCACCTGAATACCGGAATTGTCGGAACGAAATATTTGTGGCCCATACTGGTGGGTGGAAATCAGGGTAACCTTGCCTACGAAGTGGCAACCCAGACAACTTATCCCGGATACGGATACTGGATACGCAATGGCTCAACGACCTTAGTTGAAAACTGGTCCGGTGAACGTTCTTCACACAATCACGAGATGTTTGGTTCAATAACGGAATACTTTTACAAGTATCTGGCAGGGATTCAATCGCCAATGGAGGGAAATACCTCAATCGGATACCGGCATATTCACTTACAGCCTTGCGTCCCGGATAAGTTGCAGTCGGTAAGCGCCACATTGGAAACAGCGGTTGGAACAGTTGTTTCGGATTGGAAAAAGAATGAAGGCTCTTTTCATTATCGCGTTTCAATCCCGGCAAATGCGACTGCCACGGTTGTGCTGCCTGTTTTTGATTTCCCGGATGTTACCGTTTCCGAAGGAAGTTCGGTCATTTGGCGGAACGGAACCTATGTTGAAGGCGTGCCGGGGATCACCGACGTGAAAGCCTGTCCTGACCGGATAGAATTTTCTGTCGGATCGGGTAATTATGTTTTTAACCTTACTCCAATTAAGAATTAATAATTTCTAAAAAATTTAAAAAATGTACAAGTATTCAGTAATATTAGGAAATTTAGGAAACACCTGCGATCGTTTTTGCAAAGGATACAAGGACAATCCGTCGACGGAAGAAATGTTGGGAATGGCGGTAAAAATACCTCATGTGGAAGGTATTGAATTGGTCGGCACCTGGGATATCCGTCCGGACAATGTGAAAGACATGAAAAAACGGTTGGCAGATTATGGTAAAGCGTGCGTATCCATCATACCGGATACATTTACCGGCAAGGAATACGCCAGGGGAACCATCACCAGTACCGACGCCGAAACTCGT
>Ga0123353_10006277_pt1 | contig 15798 bp, 18 predicted proteins | sample TergutLab28metaG_3_FD_92763 | JGI IMG/M metagenome (GOLD analysis project Ga0123353, IMG submission 92763) | Labiotermes labralis P3 segment gut microbial communities from Petit-Saut dam, French Guiana - Lab288 P3 | ecosystem: Host-associated > Arthropoda: Insects > Digestive system > Gut ... | reverse complement strand
GGAACCACGATTGTCATGGTTTCAAGTGAATTGGAAGAACTTCGTTCGGTTTGCGATAGAATCGCTATTGTAGATGAGGGAAAAATTGCCGGTATCTTACCTGCAATTTCACCTGCCGCGGAATTCGGTTTATTAATGTCCGGAGAGAGAAAAGCATGAGTGATATAAATGTAAGTATTGCAGGAACCACTACCGTTCAGGATAGAATAAAAGCTTTTATTACTGATTTTGGCTGGCCCCGCTTAATTATTTTCTTCTTTTTAGTGGCCCTCTTTTTAATTGCACCCTTTGTGGGGATTAGAGTTGACAGTTCACTAAAAGATGTTCTTGTTCGGTTTGGTCAAAATGGGGTGATGGTTCTAGCCATGGTCCCCATGATGCAGTCAGGCTCAGGTTTAAATTTCGGACTGCCAGTAGGTATTGTCGCGGGGCTTCTTGGTTCCACAATTGCCATGCAGCTAGGGCTTACAGGAGGCGTTGGCTTTTTAATGGCTATTGCCATAAGCATACCTTTTGCCCTGATATTTGGCTGGCTTTACGGCTTACTCCTCAACAAAGTCAAGGGTGAGGAAATGACCATCGCCATGTATATTGGTTTTTCCATTGTTACATTTATGTCCATCATGTGGCTTTTACTGCCCTTTTCAAATCCCACAATGGTCTGGGGTTACACAGGCAAGGGCCTCCGTACCACTATCACCCTGGATGGTTATTGGTCACGGATTCTTAATAATTTTTTAGTGGTTAAAATAGGACAATTTTTTGAATTTCCTACCGGGGCAATTTTATTTTTCATTGTTATGGCTGTCATCATGTGGCTTTTTATGCGCAGCCGTACAGGTACCGCACTTACGGCGGTGGGTTCAAACCCTGACTTTGCCCGCGCGGGAGGCGTATCTATAGACAGGTGCCGTGCTATCGGGGTTATCGTGTCTACGATTTATGGCGCGATTGGAATTCTTACTTACCAGCAGGGGTATGGTTTTATTCAACTTTACGGAGCGCCGCTTTTTATGGCCTTTCCAGCAGTGGCAGCTATCCTTCTTGGGGGCGCATCGGTGAAGAAGGCAACTATCCTTAACGTGGTTGTGGGAACCTTCCTCTTTCAGAGTCTCCTTACCATGACTCCATCAGTTATCAACAATATTCTGGCGACAGATATGTCTGAAGTTTTCAGGATTCTTATTTCCAACGGGATGATTATCTATGCTCTGACCCGGAAAGCGAAGGTGACCAAATGAAACAAATAAGTATCAATAAACCTGCTTTCCTTAAGCCAGATCTATTTAAAGATAATATTGTGGTATTTATCTTTGTGGTCATTACTCTGGCTGCAATTCCGGTGTCGGGTATTCCGCTTAAGTCAATTACCCAGGAAATTCTTTCCAGAATGGGGCGGAACTGTTTTTTGGTATTCAGCCTGCTGCTTCCCATCATGGCAGGGATGGGAATTAACTTTGGCATGGTGTTAGGCGCCATGGCCGGGCAAATTGGCCTTATTTTCGCAGTGGACTGGAGTATTATTGGAGTTCCGGGGCTTATTTTTGCAAGCCTTATCGCGGTGCCAATCGCCGCATGCCTTGGCTGGCTTGCGGGGCAGATCCTAAACCGCGCCAAGGGTAGGGAAATGGTAACCGGGTATATCCTGGGTTTCTTCATGGACGGTTTTTATCAGTTTGTTGTGCTTTACCTTATGGGACGTCCAACGATTTGGACTGCTCCTGGGAGAGGGCAGTGGACAGCTCTCATACCCATTAATTCTCCTACGATTGTTTTAAGCCGCGGTTATGGTATTAGAAATACCCTTAACCTGGATCCGGTACGGCAAACGCTGGATAAATTCATCCCTCTGCAAATCGGCGGTATCAACATCCCCGTCATGAATTACATCGTCATTGCTGTCTTGTGCCTCTTTATTATCTGGTTCAGGCGAACTAAGCTTGGGCAGGATATGAGGGCTGTTGGCCAGAATCAGGCTGTAGCCCATGCGGCAGGTATCGCAGTTGACCGTACCCGTATTCTTGCTATTATCATCTCGACTATACTGGCAAGTCTCGGGCAGATTATCTTTTTGCAGAATATGGGAAACGCCGCTACGTATAATGCTCATCAGCAGACCGGGTTTTTTGCGGCCGCCGCGATCCTGGTAGGAGGTGCTTCTGTTTCAAAAGCCAGTATTCCCAATGTCTTTGTTGGAACCATACTGCTGCACTTAATGTACATAGTAGTTCCGCGGGCAGGAACCAACCTCTTTGGCGACGCTCAGATAGGTGAATTCTTCCGTGATGCTTTCAGTTATGCGATAATAGCTTTGGCGCTTGTAATCCATGCCTGGCGCAAGCGAGCCAACGCTGAAGCTGCCAGAAGCAGTTTACGCGGCGGCGTTGCTGGAGAGGAGAAAAAGCCGTGAGTAAAATTGCCCTTAACATGCCGCTAAAGCAGCGAAGGCTTTTAATTCGGCTTGCTGTGGTTGCTCTCTGGATAAGCATAGGCGTGGTACTTTTTCTGTTTAACCGTGGACACTCCATACTTATGGATAACCGTCCGGTGGTAAATCTCAACCTGACTGCTCCGAATATGATTACTGTAATAGTGAATAAAAAACCACCCGTGGAATTGTCCAGGGGCGAGCGGGAGATTGTTAATAAACTCCCCGGAAGCAAGCACAAGATTCGTGTTGAATTTAGTGATGGGAAACCACCCTTTGAAACAAATATTATTCTACCCATTAGACCAGACATGTTTATCCTCTCAATCCCCAAGATGATTAATGGAATTGAGCCTTATTTCGAGGTGTTTCGTATACAAGACACTCAGCCACAAGAGACCCAGGAACAGGATGAGCTGGACGAAGATGAGTGAAATACTGGTTCTTTACAAATCAAAATACGGTTCAAGCAAGCAGTGCGCCGAATGGCTCGCGTCAGAACTGGGCGCGGATATTTTTGAGTCTTCAAGTCCGGATGCCGGAGCCTTTGAGAAGTATTCTACCATTGTCCATTGCAGCGGCATATACAGGAGCAGCATTAACGGACTTAAAGTTCTTTTAAAAAACCCTGTTGCATTGAAGGGCAAAAAAATCGCTATCGTTGCCTGCGGTTTTTCCGGACAGGACAACAAAGAATATTTTGAAAAAGTTAAAGGTGATTTATACCAGAGCGATCTATACAAGAAATTGCCGCAGGAGCAAAAGGAGAATGTGCAGCTTTTTCTTCTGCGCGGCGGAATTAACTATTCCACGCTGAGCCTGGGCGACAAGGCGATGCTGAAAATGGTCGAAAAAATACTGAGGGCAAAGAAGAGCGAAACCCTTACCGCGGAAGATCGGCAAATACTTGAAGTTTTGGGCAAGGATACCAGGTTTTCCATTGATAGGGCCTCGATAGAGTCCATCATTAACTATTGTAAATAATCCTTTCCCCGAGCGCTTTTTTTCATTATACTTATGGGTAGAAAATAATTTAATAATTGGAGGTTTCTATGGCGTCTTCAGCACTTGGTATTTTATCGGGAATTGCGGCGGCGGCGGCCGGTCTGGCCGGAGACAAGGTTCCCAAGAGCGGAGCTATTCCGGGTTTGGATGTGGCTGCGATTATTCCGGCCCTTTTGGGCAAAACCGGGGGAGGCTCGGGTTTAATGGGGACTCTAGCGTCAGTAGCGACAAAAACCGGTGTACTTAACAGTTCCAACCTGACTCAGTTGGCCGGAACTCTTCTTTCTTCCGCAAAATCGGGAGCGGCAAAAAGCACCGCTCAAGGCGGCATTGCGGAACTGGCGGCTGCGATTTGCTCCGGTTCGGATCAGGGAGCTGTAGCTTCTCTTGCTTCCAAACTTGGAAAAACTGCCTCAAGTGATAAAGAGCGGACCGGCATGGCTTCGGAATTGGGCAAAACATTAAGTAACTCGTTCGGGGTTTCGCTAAACGCGCCTGGAACGGCTGTAAAGGCCCTCGACAAGGTCCTGGGAAGCGATGCCAAGGCCGGGCTTTTCAAGGCTGTTTTAAAAGGCATTGCCTAGTTACTTTAAATTGCGGGGCGGGCGAGCGGCTCCGAAAATTGGGGCAAAATATTTTGTCATATCAATTTTCTTCATTAACAGCTTGATCAAAGAACGGTAGACAAAAAATGAAGCGGCGATGGAAATTATAAAAATAATTGGCAATGCCCAGGCGTCGCCGCTTTTTGGAAGCACGTTAAAAAAGAATTTCCCGTAAAGCAGCACGAGAATAATAAAGCATGCTACCGTTACAATGACATTAAATAAGGTCGCTCCAAGAATAAAAAGCAGGGTATTTGTTTTTTTACTCATGGTAAGCCCCGTTCATTATTCGGCTTGTTTTTGAGGTATTATCATGGTGATTAAAAGAAGAAGGCAACAAACTACTACGCTTGAATCGGCGATGTTGAATGTCGGCCACCTCTCCATGCCAAAAATACCGTAAAATTTTACGCTGATGAAATCCACGACACCATCTCTTCTGAAGATCCTGTCAATGATGTTGCCTATTCCTCCGCCGATTATTCCCGCAATCGCCCAGCGCTGAATAAAAGTAAAATCACTTGTTTTAAAGTAATATACTGCGAGAAGGATCAGTACTATGATGGGGACAATCACAAAGAGCGGCAGGCGGAATTGCTGGGGAATGTTGTCACCCAGGCTGAAAGCAATTGCCTTGTTTCTAACATGGTAAATAATCAGAAACCCGTTGTCAAATACGTCTTTGATAAGGGTTCCCGGTTTTGGCCAGTTAGCGACAATAAACGCCTTGCTAATCTGATCAAAAAAAATTATGAGACCCGTAAGCATAAAAGGCATGATGAGTCTTTTGTTGTTATTTTCCATTTTCTTTAGCTTCTCCGATGAAATTTTTATAAGCCGGTTGGCACATCAATAAACTCTGAATCAATACCTAGCTTGTTTTTACATTCTTCCAGCACCCGTTTTACACCCCATACTTCGGTGGAATAGTGTCCCCCGGCGATCATGTTCAGGTGTCCTTCCAGAGCGTGGTGATAGACCATATGGGAATATTCTCCGGTGACGTAAAGATCAACCCCTTCATCAAGGGCGTCAAAAGCCAATCTTGTCGCTCCCCCGGAAACGACGGCGCAATTTGAGTTTTCTTTTTTCCCGAAAGGGAAGACCCCGAGCGGGGGACGGTCCATATAAGCAATCTTCTTGATCACTTCATCAACGGTGAGCGGCTTTGAAAGCTTTCCCTTAAATCCAATTTTTTGTCCGTGATATGTGCCAAAGGGTTCCTTATCCTTTATTCCCAATATATCCGCAAGGACCGCGTTGTTTCCAAGTTCGAGATGCATATCCAGGGGCAGGTGGACTGCGTATAACGCAATGTTGTTGTCCAGGAGAAACTTGAGCCGTTCCCGGTGGCCTCCTTCCAGGCGGAGGGGCGCGCCCCAGAAAAGTCCGTGGTGCACAAAGAGCAGCCCTGCCCCGGCATCGGCGGCCCGCTTGAAAACTTCAAGGCCCGCATCAACCGCGAAAGCTATCTTTCCGATTTCGGATCCGTCGTTATCTACCTGCAGGCCGTTGAGGGAATCATCTATTGTTTTGAGCCCCTCAATGTCTAAAAGTCCGCGGAAAAAATCGTCAAACTTTCGGGTAGTTAACATCATATAAAGCTCCTCAAGTCCTTGTCCTCCTGAAAACCGCTTGAGCGGCTGATGGCGTAAACGGCAATGGAACAGATCATGATGTCAAGAAAGGTTCCGGCCGCTATGAGGAAAAAGGCCATGGGCTTTAGGATGAGGTAACCCGCTTCAAAACCGCGGCCATAGCCCTGGCAAAGCACCGCGAGGGCGATAAAAGCTCCATCACCCGGATGGCTTGCAAGGAGAAAGGAAATTAACAAGGCGCTTCCGGCGATAACAAAGATATCCTTTATCGAAATGCCCAGGCTTGAATATGAATTGATAATAACGATAAAAGCCGAGGCTGCAACCATGGCGCTTCCTGCCCTGCCGAAAACGGCAAAAAAGGCAACCGCAATGGTGTTGGAACGGCGGCGGGTTCCGAGGTTTTCTTTCATGTGCCGGAAAACAACCGGCAGGGTAAAGTTAATGTCGCCTGAGAAAAACGCGGCAAGGGCCTGGCTCAGGCAGCCGTATAAAACTACCCAGGGGTTGGTTTTTGGCTTGAGGAGATATAAAAACAGGGGGAGTATTCCAAACCCCAGGACCACGCTTAATATGCCAAGAAGCAGAATGAGATCCCGGAATATGTCGGCCCGAAGTACAGTGTGGAAGCGTAATGCCCAATAGGCGCTGAGAACTATCATCACCAAGCCCAGAATTTCCGAGAAGAAAGAGGCTATGTGGTAAAAAATCCTGGAAAGAGAATCTACCAGGGAAATTACCGGCTTGGTGTAGTTTCTGTCATAGGAAAGTCCCATGCCCAGGAAGAAAGCGAAAACATAAGCCGGTAAAAGATTTAACCCGTCGCTCAACACAGCGGCGAACATGTTGGAAGGAAAAATATTCAGGATGTTGTTTGCCGTATAAAGAGAAATCGCTTCTGTCTGCTCTTCAATAAGAATGGGGATGCGGGAAGGCGGGAAGATAAGGGTTGCCAGGATACCAACGGCGATTACAAATACGGAACTAAGAACAATTACCGCCAGGGTCTTTAATACCAAAGACCAAAACTGACCGTCCTGTCTTAACTCGTAAACCGCAATGGTCAAAGAAAAAACCAGAACAGGCGCCAGGACATAACGTCCGATTCGAATCGCGAGTTCCCCCAGCCACGCCATTTTTTCCATTATCGCGGAATTATCGGGCAGCAGTATTCCGATAATAATGCCCAATATTGAACCAATAAGAAGCTTAAGCCACACCTTCATTTTTTCAGCATATCTTATGGAAGAATTGATTTCAAGGCGGAAGGATTGCTATAGCTTGTTCCAGACAGTTTATCCGGCATCGTATATAATTCAAATATGCCCTGCTTTATCCATGCGGACCTTGACGCTTTTTACGCCTCGGTGGAACAGCTTGATAAGCCCGAATACAAAGGCCAGCCTGTTATTGTTGGCGGCCTTCCGGGGGACAGGCGCAGTGTTGTAAGCGCGGCCTCGTATGAAGCGAGAAAATTCGGCGTTCACTCTGCCATGCCGATATTCCAGGCCTACAAGCTTTGCCCAAACGGAATATACCTACGGGGACGTATGGAGCGTTACCAGGAAAAGTCGGAAGAAGTGATGAAGATTTTCGGGGATTTCTCTCCCGACGTACAGCAGCTTTCCATCGATGAAGCGTTTTTGGACATCACAGGAACCGAAGGACTTTTTGGCCCCGTAAAGAATACGGCAGAGAAGCTTAAAGAGAAAGTCCGCAGTGAGACTGGTCTTACGGTTTCGCTGGGTCTCGCTCCGAATAAATATGTGGCCAAGATTGCATCCGGGATGTCCAAGCCTGACGGTCTTTTTATCATACCGGATGGGGAAGAGGAAAAATTCATGCGCTCTCTCCCTGTAGGAAGGATCTGGGGTGCTGGAGAAAAAACCCAGGAGATTTTTAAAAAACACGGCTTTAAAACCTGTGAGGATCTTTATTGTCTATCGGACAAGATCATGAAGTCAATGTTTGGAAAATCTCTTGGAGATTTCCTTTCGAGGGCGGTCAGAGGTAAAGCCGCCGAAAACTTCGACCGGGAACGCGGTTCGCATTCCATGAGCGCCGAGCGAACCTTTGCCTATGACCTCTTCGACGAATTTGCCATTGAAACGGTTCTTCTTGACATCTCTGAAACCCTGATATTCAGACTTCTTTCCAGCAAATCGGAAAGCGCGGCAGTGTCGCTTAAAATCCGTTACAGCGATTTTACCACCGAAAACATACAGGAAACTTTTAAGGAACCAATTCTAACCCTGAATGATTTTTACAACCATGTACTGGAACTTTTCCGCCGAAAGTACCAAAAGGGCCGGGGCATACGTCTTATCGGCGCGGGGCTTATAAATCTGAGCAGCACCACCTCCGCTTATCAGGGGGAACTATTCAGCCAAAAGAAAGAAAAAGAACGCCGCCTTGAAGAATCAATCTTAAAAATAAACGCAAAGCACCCTGACGCCCCTCTCCGCAGAAGCCGCTCAACGTTGAAGTGATGCGTAATGTCCTTTCTATAACCTGGTCCAGGTAACAATAAAATAACCGTAAAAATCGTGTGAGAGGGTATTGTCGTTAATGACTGTCAATTTACTGCTTTGACCAGGCTTAGCCAGAGATTCTGCCGGACCAATTTCCGCAATGGTGATCGTTATGGTATTACCGTTGATGGTATAGGGACCGCGAGATGCAAATCCAGTTGTACCTGGTGAAGAAATAACGTTTTCTTCGTATGTTGTTGCGGTAAAAGTCATACGCGTAACCGCACCAAAAACTGTAGCAGTCCAGGTGGAACCCTCAAGCTGTATTTTACCGCTGCCGCCATTACTGCCATTATTATTGTCATCGCTGCTGTCATTACCACAGGCAAGCATTGAAAACCCCATTATTGCAACTATCGAGATAATTCCGAAAAGTTTGATTGTGTTATTCATAAAAACTCCTTTACTTACTATATAGTACTGGATAAAAAAAAGCCCAGCACCTAGTTTACAGTTCTTTCAGAACAATTTTTATATTGTTCCAAAACTGCAAACTAGGCGCTGGGGCCTTCCCGAGACGGCTTTACGATAAGTAAAAGCCTTTAGACTTTTTTTACCGTAGAAGCTGAAGAACCGTTTGACCTTTCTGATTGGCTTGCGCCAGCATCGCGGTACCGGCCTGGATAAGGACCTGATTCTTGGTATAACCAACGGTCTCATTAGCCATGTTGGCATCGCGGATTCTGGATTCCGATGCTTGCATATTCTCGGCCCCGACGTCAAGGCCGCGGACAGCGTGTTCTAGACGGTTTTGGTAGGCGCCGAGATCAGCTCTTTGTTTGTTGATCTTTTTGAGCGCCGCATCGAGGGTTCCAATGGCACGGTTGGCACTGTCCGGTGAGGACAATGAGAGGATCGAATCGTCACCGATGTTACGGACCCCAAGGCCCTTGGCAGTCATGGTGCCGATAAACACTTGAACCCGCTGATCCATGTTGGCGCCGATATGGAACCACATAGAAGCGGTAATCACGTTTTCACCTATCATACGGCCGAAGCGTCCTGTAAGGAGATTCATACCGTTGAACTGTGCATGGGAAGCGATGCGGTCGACTTCGGCAACCAGAGCTGAAACTTCAACCTGGATGTAAAGTCTGTCCTCGGCGGAATAGATTCCGTGCGAAGCCATCACCGACAACTCACGCATGCGCTGGACGATGTCTTGAGATTCCTGGAGGTAGCCTTCTGTGACTTGAATGAACGAAATACCGTTCTGGGCGTTTGTTGACGCCTGATTCAAACCACGGATCTGGCTTCGTAACTTCTCAGAAACAGCGAGCCCTGAAGCATCATCACCTGCGCGGTTGATGCGCATGCCGCTTGACAATTTCTCCATGTTTTTATCGAGTGCTACATGGGTGACTTTTAGAGATCTGTCGGCAAACATTGCGCTTAAGTTGTGATTAATTATCATAAAACACTCCTTTGGTTTTTCCGGCGCTTATCGTCCCTTTGACGTTTGCGCGCCGCGGCATCCATGCCGCGAGATCCACACATACGTATAGACCTCAGAATATTCCTTTAGGAATATTCAAAAAAAATTGAGATTCGTGCCTTTGAACCCTCAACCCGCCCGTACCCGGTAGGGTGAGGGGGAACCGAAGTTTATGGCTCCGATCCCTCCGGATCGAACCGTGGAGGCCCAACGGGCGCACGGATTCTTATCCCTTTTCACTTAGAGTATCGGAATCAGAAAAATTTGCTTTAGGGAAAAACAGAATGGCTTAGAGCATAAAAAGGTTCATGATGGCCGTTATAAGTTTTCCGATGGGGAATATGTTTATGTCCAGACGGGTTTGAATTATAAAAAGTATTAAAAGCAGGGGCGCGCCGATTTTCATGATTTTTGCCTCTGTATCACTGCTCAGGTTGAGTCCGGAAAAAACAATGCGGCTGCCGTCAAGGGGCGGAACCGGTATCAGGTTAAAAATAAAAAGCCCCAGGTTTACTACCGCCGCGAAATAGATGATTTTTATAAAAATAAAAAAAGCGCCGGAATAAAAAAACGAAAAAAGGGCTGCCTGTGCGGAATTGGCCGGATCGGGAATGGCTTGCCATGCTTTTATAAGGGCAATAAAAATAAAAGCCAAAACCAGGTTAGAAAGGGGACCTGCCGCCGCTATGATGGCCTTGTCTCTCCTGGGGTGACTTAAGTTTTCGGGATTAAACTTAACCGGTCTTGCCCAGCCGAATCCAGCGAAAATCAAAAAAAAGAAACCAATTGGATCAACATGTTTAAAAATATTAAAAGTCAGACGGCCCATTTCTTTGGCTGTTTGATCGCCAAGTTTGCTGGCCGCAAGGGCATGACAGTATTCGTGAATTGTTAAGCCGATAAAAATTCCCGGGAGCGGTAAGATTATATTTTGTAAATTCATTCGATCATTCTCCCTTTACTCCGGGGTAATTTCCCGTGTATTTACGCACAAAACCCGAAGGCCGGTATGTCATTTTGGCCTGGCGAAGGCCCGGATCTCCCAAATCCTGCTCCCGGTTGATATAGGCAAAACTTTCCGGCAGGGACGCGGAAAAAGCCTGATTTATAAATTGATAGATGCCCTTATATCCGCCAAGGCCTTTTTCAAAATGGACAGTAAAGATTCTGCCCAGAGAAACCGCTTCCCCCAAGCACCACCCTGCCGCCTTTCCGTCAATGTAAAATAAAGCCCCTTTCATTTCAAGTTCCTTAAAATGCAAAAGAGCTTCCCGGGACGCGATGTAATCGTTTTGATTTCCGTTTTCTGTGCGCCAGATCTCAAGGATTTCCATTGCCGCAGGTACAAGTTCCTCCGAAAGCGGCTTTTCCTCATGGGAATATGATTTTAGAAACTGGGCAACCAGGTTTCGCTTTTTGTGGAATTTCTTGCCCGGCAGCTCCGCGAGATCGGTTCTAAGGTAAAGGTAATCAAAATTGTTCCGGTCTTCGCTCAGCTCGACGCCCCATTCTTCAAGATGATCCTTTTTGGGAATCAGTATTGATTCCGGAATGTTCTTCCAGTAACCGTGAGTTCGGAAAAGCTCTTCAAGTACACCGCGTCCGGGAACGGCACAGGGAGTCATAAAAAACTTTTTTTCCTTTTCCTCCTGAGTATTCGGCTGCTGGATTCCAGAAATAATAAAGGTTTTTCCCTCCAGTTTTGAAATGCTGTATTGGTATTGCTTTCTGAATATAAAGAGTGCCGGGAATGTAAACTCCGAAACTCCGTCGGGCGCCAGGCTTAACTTTGGGCTAATCTCGTTTTTTAAATCGATTGTTATGGGTATAAAATCGGGGAACGAAGGTATTGCCATAGAGTTAGTATAATGAACATAATTACCGTATGAACAGTCCTATGGAAAATAACGATCTCGAATTGCGTAATCTCACAGTACCCCGTTTCCTGAGGTATGCGCGGTTCTGGACCGAAAGTGATCGTCATAATAGCGATACCCCTTCCACAAGCGGCCAGTGGGATCTGGCAAAAGCCCTCGAGGAGGAACTCCGTTCCCTGGGCTTAAGCGATGTAACCCTTACCGATCACTGTTATGTGGTAGCCCGCCTGAAGGCAAGTCCGGGGATGGAAGCTTTACCCTCTGTAGGCTTTCTCGCCCATATGGATACTTCCGAGGAAGTTTCGGGAAAAGATGTGAAACCCTGTCTTGTAGAAAACTACGACGGAAAGCCCATAAACCTGGGAAATGGTTTTTGTCTTGATCCTGCTGTGGAAAATGACCTTGCCTCTCATAAGGGCAAAGCGCTTATCCATGCCGATGGAACCACCCTTTTGGGAGCCGACAACAAGGCAGGGATCGCCGCCATTGTTGGGGCTGCGGAATATCTCCTCAAGCACCCGGAAATAAAACACTGCACAATGGAGCTCGTTTTTTCCCCGGACGAAGAAACCGGCAAAGGGCTTCCCGAATTCCCGGCAGAAAAAGTCCGGTCGAAAGTTTGCTACACCCTGGACGGCGGCCCGATGGGGGAACTGGAATATGAATGTTTCAACGCCTGGGGAGCGGAAATAAAATTTACCGGCATTTCAAGACATCTGGGCCAGGCCCGCGGGACCATGGTCAACGCCGCTTTGATGGCGGCGGTTTATGCCGCGATGCTGCCCAGAAACGAAAGCCCCGAAGCAACAGACGCTTATTTCGGGTATTATTGCCCCCTTGAGATCCAGGGAGATGTGGAAAACGCCTCAATGGAAGTGTTCATCAGAGATTTTAAAAAGACGGAAGGGGAGCGGCGTCTTGCCGCGCTTGATGCTTTTGCCAGGGCGGTGGAAGCCCAGTTCCCGGGCGGAAAAGTTACGGTATCCTCCAAAGTTCAATACCTTAACATGAAAGAAAAAATAAGCGAGAAGCCGGAGGTTCTTGAAAAACTCCGCCAGGCTTTTAAAAACACCGGTGTGGAAATCAGGGAAAAACCCATCCGGGGCGGTACCGATGGTTCCCGCCTTACCGAGATGGGTATACCTACCCCCAATATTTTTACCGGCGGCAGAAACTTTCACAGCCGCCTGGAATGGCTTTCGGTTCCTGAACTTATCGCGTCTTCCAGGATCGTTGTAGAACTTATAAAGCTTTGGAGCTGTTAATGGAAACTTTAAGCAATGCGTTCCGCGATTATATTAAGCAGGTTATGATGCTTTCAAAGGCATCTGATCTGGTAACTGAAGACAACGTATATCAGGAAGCGGATAATGATATTCTTCCTTACCTTGATAAAATGGTGGAAGACCTGACCCTGCCGGGCTCCGGTGTTGACGGCATGGAGAATCTGGAAGAACTTTACGCAAAAGCCGAGGCGGGAAAGTCCTGCCTGCTTCTGCCTGAACACTACAGCAACTTCGATCTTTCCCTTTTTTCGTATTTGGTCCGCAAGGCAGGCGGCAGGGGAGAAGATATCGGCAACTCGGTAATTGCGATAGCCGGAATGAAACTTAATGAGGAAAACCAGGTTGTTTCCGCTTTCGCAAGCGCGTACTCGCGGATAGTAATTTACCCGAGCCGTTCCATGCATGGCATGGATGCCGAAAGGGACAAGGCGGAGATCGTCAGAAGCAATGCCATCAACAGGGCTGCCATGAAGAAACTTATCAACATAAAAAACACAGGCCGCCTTATTCTTCTTTTCCCGTCGGGAACCCGCTATCGCCCCTGGGATCCTTCCAGCAAGCGCGGAGTACGCGAAGTCGATTCCTACATTAAATCTTTTGATTATATGTGCATGGTTGCGATTAACGGCGAAGTTCTTCATATCAGACAGAGGGGCATGATGGAAGATGAGGTGAGTAAGGATGTGGTCAGGATTAGCGCCGGTCCCGTGCTGTCGTGTTCGGAATTCCGCGATAAGGTGAGGGCCGATTTTGAGGCAAAAACACTTGCAACCAATAGCGAAGACAAAAAACAGGCTGTTGCGGATGTAATTATGGCCGAACTTGAAAAAATGCATATAGATGGCGAAGAAAAGCGAAAGTCATTTTTTAAGTAACTTTCACCGATGAGAATGATTATATTATATACAGAGGCCGTTGGCCTGCAGCAAAAGCATATGATTTTGCTGCTAAATTCAATTCGCTGAGAGGATAATTGTGAAACAAAAATTTTTAATCATTCTGCTGATAATTGGAATTACAGCTTTTGCTTCTGCGCAAAGGTTTGAATGGAATCGCGGAGGTTTACCGGCCGGCGAAGAGGTAACACTAACGGGAACCCTGGTTATTACCCATGGTGCACCCGCTATTAAAAGCGGGGATGTTACATACATCATTCCCGGTATAAACCGCTTTTCGAGCCTTGTTGACGGAATCAAGGAAGGAGCCCAGGTTACTATTGAGGGGATGTCAATAAATCACCCGACGGACAATTCGCTCAAGTTTGTCAGGGCTTCCAAATTGACTTATAACGGGAAATCCTATGATCTGTCGCCGCCTGAATCAGCCAGAGCCTTCTGGGGTGACCCGCTTCCTCCCCGCAGTTCAATGCGGGATAATTCAATGAGGCACCAGAGACAATATGCTCCGCGCGGATATCCGCCGCATGGATGTCCGCAGCATGGATATGCGCCGCATGGGAGAAATGCGCCTAATAACAGGCATCTTCCCCCGGGGAGACATGCGCCTCCGAGAAGGTATCCACCCGGACCTCATCGCCGCTAAATAAAATTAAGCGCGGCCAGGAACTTAAGGTAGTTTTGAAAACCATGCTGCCTTCAGTTCTTGGCCGCGTTTTTTTTTTACTGCTGATTTGCTTTTGCGAATGCTTTATCCGCCTGAGTAGAGAACCAGTTAAACACCGCCTCGGCCCGGTTTGTAAATGAGTTTCCAATTCTTTCTTTCATTCCCGGAAATGAGACTGTTTTTGCCATGGAGGCAACGTAAACCAGGATATAGTTCCCGGCATCCAGTATGGCTACAACCGAGCGGAGTTTGTTTTTGCCTACCGCCGGGATAATTCCCGCGCTTAAGGATGTCAGGTTTTCCTGGATAAAAATGAGGCTTCCTGGCGCATAGTAATAATCGTACTTGTATATATTGTCCCCGAAGCTAAGATCATGCTGCCGCGCGAAAAGGCTAAGCTCTTTTTGGGGCTGGGAGTAAACCGGATCGGGCAGAGGCTTTTTTGTTGCCGGCCCGTCAATGATCATGGAAGCTTCGTATAAGGTTCGTATGGCTCCGCGGCTTGCTGAATAATACTTGAGCCCGGTTAACGTACTCAAGGCGAGCATACTGTTATAAAGTTCCGTCTCTTCACTGCCGGTCCAGGCGGCTCTTTCCGCAACGTCGGGTTTTCTGTAAAGGTGAAGGGTTTCCACCAGTGTGCCTGGCTCAAGATCCCGGCGTACTTTATCAATCAGGCCTTTTAGTAAATCGTGCCGGGGAAGAAGCCGGGGCTCCGGATCCTTGAATTGCGAAAGGACCGGGTTTCTCCCTTCAAGCAGGCCGTGAAGGTGTTCCGTTCCGATTAAATCTTCAAGATCGAATGCGGAAGCAAAGTTACTCTGCCCGTAATTCAAGAGGATTGCCAAAATCAATACCATTAGAATTTTCTGTTTCATTAATTAAAACTACATCATTCCTCTGTAATAGATCCGGACCTGCTTGTAGAGTCCTTCGCCTTCGCTTTTGGTTTCTACGTCGGAAATATCATTCAGCGTTGTGTGGATAATTCTGCGGTCAAATGGGTTCATCGGCTCAAGAAGAATTGAGCCCCGGTTTTCCCTTACACGGTCGGCCACTGTGTAAGCGAGCCGCACAAGGGATTCTTCACGGCGAATCCGGTAATTTTCGCTGTCAAGAACAACACGCATGTCTTCCCGGCCTTTACGGCCCGCGTAGATGTTCACAAGAAGCTGAAGGGCGTCCAGGTTTTTCCCCTTTTTCCCGATTATTATGGACGAATGCTCAGAATCAATTTTCAATCCGATTTTTCGTTCTTCCCGGAATAGAATGAATACCTTTCCGCCGTATCCCATCCTTTCAATGACCCCTTCCGTAAATTGAATTAATTGCTTTTCAAATTCGTTCTTTGGTTCGGGATCGCCGAAAACACTTGGGTTCACATAACGGTTCCCGGCTGTCTGTTCGGGGGGATCATCTTCATAATCGTCCATCTCGACACTTTTTTCCAGCTTGTTGGTGTGGACCTGT
>Ga0123353_10006276_pt1 | contig 15799 bp, 11 predicted proteins | sample TergutLab28metaG_3_FD_92763 | JGI IMG/M metagenome (GOLD analysis project Ga0123353, IMG submission 92763) | Labiotermes labralis P3 segment gut microbial communities from Petit-Saut dam, French Guiana - Lab288 P3 | ecosystem: Host-associated > Arthropoda: Insects > Digestive system > Gut ... | reverse complement strand
CCAATCGGTGATTGTTCAGGCTGACACTGCCGTTACGGTTCGCGCTGCCGGCGCTTCCGGTTACGCGTTCTCGTACTGGACAGGTATCAGCACGCTTGAAAACCCGTATACGTTTGACGTTGATGGTGATTACACAATCGGTGCCGTGTTCTGCAGTGAGGGTGGCGGCTCCTACACGCTGACGCCTTCCCCTGTCACAAACGGTGATGTTTACATCAAGGTCGGCAGCGGTTCGGAAACCGAGTTCACCGACGTTGTAAAGGTTGCGGCCGGCACAGATATCGTGATTCGTGCAGCCGGCGATTCCGGTTACGACTTCTCGTACTGGACCGGCATCCGCGCGCTTGACAACCCGCACGCGTTTAAGGCCAACGCTGATTACACAATCGGCGCGGTGTTCTACAACGAGAGCGAGGACTTCTTCACGCTGACGCCGTCCGCCGTCTCAAACGGCATTATTTACATCAAGGCAGGCAGCGGTTTAGAAACCGAGTTCACTCAATCGGTGACAGTCGCGGCGAACATCGGCATTACGATTCGGGCTTTGGGCGATTCCGGTTACGTGTTCTCGTACTGGACCGGTATCAGCGCGATTGACAACCCGTATTCGTTTGAAGCTGACGATGATTACACAATCGGCGCGGTGTTCTCCCTTCCGGACGAAGACCAACCGTACCCCGGTCACCAAGTCGGTTTTGCGACCATTCGTGAAAATTCAAGCGAAGGCGGCGGTTTCACTGAAATCCCGTCCGGCAACGAATCCGAAAATTCGGCTGTCTTGGTCTTGAGAGTCGTTGACGGACGCAATCCGGCAAAAACATTAGACGCGACTTTCGAAATCCTCAATGAGAAGGGTGACGTCAAAGTTTATTCAACAAACCGCGGCGCCACAGAAAAGATAATTTTAGAACCCGGAATCTACCGTCTCTTTGAAGTGAAAGCGCCCGCCGGATATATCGCGTCAGACGGCCCGATTGACATCGTTGTCAATGACGACCTGTCAATCCGGAAAATAGACGGTTTGACCGGAGATTCCGAACACGAAGGCGTCTATGAGTTAGTCATTAAGTACACTCAGGAAAGCAAGGATATCAGCACGGTCATTTATATCATTTTGATTGTGATATCATTATTGGCCGTCATTCCGGTTGTTTACAAAAAATTCAGAAACAAGCGCAAATGAACAATGAACCAAAGTTAAAAAACGATGATTCATCCAATCCGGCATGAATCATCGTCAAAAATTCATTTCAGGAGAAAGGCGGTTTCATATGAGGCTGCCTTTCTGAATATTTTTCACGTTGTTTTCACGTTGTTTTCATGTCGTTTTCATGTTGTTTTCACGTTGTTTTCATGTTGTTTTCGTGTTGTTTTCATGTTGTTTTCGTGTTGTTTTCATCTTGCTTTTTTCACTCTTTTTATCTTTCTTTTTTCAAAAAACAGGATGTTTGTTATTTCTCGTTATTTTTTAGCAGAAATCTCCATTTTCGTATTTGTGCGCTGCTTCGCATCGCCCAACTCCGAAAATGGAGGTGGTTATATGTTTTTTGTTCGTTATCATCTCGTTTTGTCTCTGTTTATATTCTCTTTCACGTTATTTTTTATCTTTCTTTTTTCAAAAAACAGGATGTTTGTTATTTCTCGTTATTTTTAGCAGAAATCTCCATTTTCGTATTTGTGCGCTGCTTCGCATCGCCCAACTCCGAAAATGGAGGTGGTTATATGTTTTTTGTTTGTTATCATCTCGGTTTGTCTCTGTTTATATTCTCTTTCACGTTATTTTCCGTTATTTTCATGTTTTTTTCTTTCCCGTCCTTTTCTTTCCCGTCCTTTTCTTTCCCGTCCTTTTCCTTTTCACTGCATTTTTCATTTTTTTGTATTTTTCATTTTACAAAATTTTTAAATGTAAACTCTTCTCTTCTCCCCAAAACGAAATCGAAAATGAAGATTATACGGTTCATATGTTAACCATTGGGCCGAACGGCAGGTTTTATATATGATTTCATGTTTTTGTGTATGTTCATAATTTATCATTATATAAACCGCGTCGGGTTCGTGCACGTCTCCGCGCTGTTTTTTTCAAGTCTTTGCCGCTTCTGCGGCATGTTTTCGTTTCGATGTTTGCTTTTTTTGCATGCATTTCAGCGACAGGATTTGATTCATTTTGATTGAAAATTTATTGAAAATTTATTGAAAATTTTGATTTAAAATTGTTTAAACCATTTTATCTGCTGTTTAACATCATTAAAAAGAGAGAGGGAGTATTTCATGACCGATCCAATCAGTTCATCTGAAATCGATAAAAACTTCTTTGGAGAACTCACCCAAGAAAAAGGCTTGGAGAAAGCCTTGCTGTGTTTCAATTGCAGCGGCTGTTCCACCGGATGTCCCATGAAAGACATCGAGAGCAAGTTCGATATTAAAAAATACATCCGCATGGCGGGCCTTGGTATGAAGAATCAAATTTTAAACGACCCATACCTGTGGTATTGCACAACCTGCTACAAATGCCAGGAAAGATGCCCTGAAGGCGTTTTAAACGTTGACACGCTTTTGCGCATGCGCACAATGGCGGTCCGCGAGGGCATTATGCTTTCGGCTCACCGCGAAGTGGCTCACTTTGTGCTCGACACCGGCCACGCCGTTCCGATTAACGATTCCAACCGGAAGAAACGGCTGGAGCTCGGCCTTTCGGAAGTGCCGCCGACGGTCCACATGTACCCCGAAGCCTACGAACAAGTCCGCAAGCTGCTGAAAGTCTGCGAATTCGACGCGCTGACACAAAAAGAGTGATCGCAATCGGCTATTTTCATGAAATTTATCAGGAGTTATTACGAAATGTCTACAGAATCCGATAACGGGAAGAAATCCCAAAGCCTTTCTCTCTTCCTTGGCTGCGTCGCGCCGAACCGATACCCGGGTATTGAGTTCGCCAGCCGCAAAGTGATGAAAGATTTAGGCGTTGACCTTCACGAACTTAAAGGCGCCTCTTGCTGTCCGGCGCCGGGCGTTTTTAAGTCTTTTGACAAAACCGCGTGGCTCACCATGGCCAGCCGCAACATCGTTCTGTCCGAACAAATGGACATGGACCTGCTGACAGTCTGCAACGGCTGCTACGGCTCTTTGGGCGAAGCCAATCATATGTTACTGCACGACTCCGACTGCAAAGATAAAGTCAATAAAAACTTGAGCGAAGTCGGTTTAGAATACAAAGGAAACGCAAAAGTCCGCCATATCATCGAGTTCCTCGAAAAAGATGTCGGCCCCAAAGCAATCAAAGAAAAAGTGACCGTTCCGCTTGACGGCATTAAAGTCGCGGTTCACTACGGCTGCCATATGATTCGCCCGTCCAAGGAAAAAGAAGGGCTCGGCAGCGCTGAAAACCCGCGCTTCTTTGACGCGCTGGTCGATGCCACCGGCGCGAAAAGCGTTGATTATGAAGAAAAATTGATGTGCTGCGGCGCCGGCGGCGGTGCTCGTTCCGCCTTTTTGGGCGCAACATTGAAGCTGGCCGAAAAGAAACTGGACATACTCAAAAAAGGCGAATTCGACTGCATTGTCGATGCCTGTCCGTTCTGCCACCTCCAATACGATTCCGGCCAAGTCCAGTTGAACAAAGAAGGCAAAGATTACCGCATTCCGGTTCTTCACTACTCCCAGCTTCTCGGCTTGGCTTTGGGTTACTCCTCAAACGAACTCGGTATTCAAATGAATATGACGACCAACCCTGCGTTTGAAGAGAAAATCATCGCTCTTCAAGAAAAAGCAAAAGAAAAGGCTCAAGAACAAGCTCCCGAAAAAGCGAAGGAGGCTTAAATATGGCAAATCCTGAAGCTATCGGCGCAGTTGCCGTTATCGGCGGCGGTATTGCCGGCGTTCAGTCCGCGCTTGACTTGGCAAACAGCGGCTACCGCGTTTACTTAATCGAATCCAAGCCGTCTATCGGCGGCGTCATGGCGCAGCTTGATAAAACATTCCCGACACTGGACTGTTCCGCTTGTATCCTTTCTCCGAAACTCGTGGAAGCCAGCCGTCACCCCGACATCAGATTATTAACTTATACCGAGGTTACCGGACTTTCCGGCAGCGCCGGCAATTTTAAGCTGACCGTCAAGAAGAAATCCCGCTTCGTCGTCCCTGATTTATGCGTCGGATGCGGCGATTGTCTTGCCAAATGCCCGAAAAAAGTTCCTGACGAATTTGAAGAAGGCCTCTCCAAAAGAAAAGCCATATACTTCCAGTTCCCTCAGGCGATTCCCAAAATTGTCACAATCGACCCCGTCAACTGTATCAAGCTCATCAACGGCAAATGCGGCAATTGCGCAAAAGCCTGCCAACGCGGCGCGATTGACTATGAACTTAAGGACGAGTTTGAAGACATTGATGTCGGCGCCGTGATTGTCGCGACCGGTTTTCAAGCGTTTGACCCGTCGATCATGGAAGCCTATCGCTTTGACCACCCCGATGTTGTCACAGCGCTTCAGTTTGAAAGATACACCAACGCGTCGGGTCCGTTCGCCGGCCACATTCAGACCTCAAAGGGCGAACTGCCGAAGAAAATCGCGTTCATTCAGTGCGTCGGTTCCAGAAACCCCGAAATCAACCGGGCTTACTGCTCTTCCGTTTGCTGCACATACGCCGTCAAACAATCCCGTTTGATTAAAGACCACCACCCCGAAGTCGATGTCACGATCTTTAATATTGACCTGCGAACTTTCGGCAAAGGTTACGAAGAATTCGCGCTCAGAGCGCAAAGCGACGGCGTCAAATTCATTAACTCCCGCCCGTCCGGCGTGGATGTCAAAGACGGCGGCGCCCTGTCTCTTCGCTACGAAGGCGGTGAAGGCGAAATCGTTCACGAAGAATTTGACCTTGTCGTTCTCTCCGTCGGTTTGGAAGCGCCGGATTCGTCGCGAGCGCTTGCCAAGCTGCTCGACATTGATCTTGACAAATACGGCTTCGTGCAAACCCTGCCCGATTCTCAAACCGAGACAAGCCGTTTAGGCATTTTTACTGCCGGCGTTGCGCAAGGCCCCAAAGACATTCCCGAATCCGTGGCTCAGGCCAGCGGCGCGGCGTCTAAAGCGGGCGCGCTTCTCAATACAGCGCGCAAAAGCCTTGAAACAATCGTCACCGTCCCGCAGGAAAACCCGCTCGGCAAAGAACCGCGCGTCGGTGTCATTACCTGCCGCTGCGGAACAAACATCGGCGGCGTTGTTGACGTTCAGGCGATTGTTGATTACGCGGCAACTTTGCCGAATGTGATTGTCTCCAAGGAAGAAATGTATTCCTGCGCCGACGACACGCAAAGCCGTATCTTTGACATGATTAAGGAATACAAGCTCAACCGTTTTGTCGTGGCGGCCTGTACCCCCAGAACGCACGAACCGCTTTTCCAGCAAACCTGTCAGGAAGCCGGCCTCAACCCGTGGCTTTTTGAATTCGCCAACATCCGCGAACACTGTTCATGGATTCACCACGATGACCCCGAAAACGCGACCATAAAGGCCAAAGACTTGGTGCGTCAAGCCGTTTGCAAAGTCAAATATTACACACCGCTTTACAGCCAATCCCTGTCGCTCGTTCACAACGCTGTTGTTCTCGGCGGCGGCGTTGCCGGCCTGACAGCGGCGGTTGAACTTGCCGACAACGGTTACGAAGTCGATTTGGTTGAAAAGACGGGCGAACTCGGCGGCAACCTCAAAAGACTTGAAAGCTATGCGCCGAAGTTAAAGGAAATCATCGACAAGGCAGTGGCTCACGACAAGCTTCACATCCATTACAATTCTATAATGGAAAATGTCACCGGGTCCGTCGGAAACTTCAAAGGCCAAATCATGACGGATGGCAAGATGACAAAGGAACTTGACTTTGGTATCATTATCATTGCCACCGGCGCTCATGAATTGAAACAGCCCGGTCTTTTCGGCTACAAAGAGAATCCGATTGTTAAAACTCAGTTGGAATTCAAGGAAGCCATTGACAAAAATGAAGGCGGTTTCAAGAATGTCGTTTTCATTCAGTGCGCCGGCAGCCGAAATGATGAACGCCCGTACTGTTCCAGAATCTGCTGTACCAACTCTGTCAAGAATGCCGTTCAATACAAAGAGCAGCATCCCGACGCTGATGTTTACATTCTCTACCGCGACATCCGCACATACGGCATGTACGAAGAAATGTACACAAAAGCCCGTGAACTCGGCGTCCGCTTCATGATGTATGACGCGGCAAACCCGCCGGCCGTTTCCGGAAACACAGTGTCCGTCCATGACCTGACAATCGGTTTTGATTTCATTTTGGACGCCGACTGCGTTGTTCTCAGCGCCGCCACTGTTGCCGACGAAGGCAACCGCGAGGTCGGCCCGATGATGAAAGTCCCGCTGACAAAGGAAGGCTTCTTCATGGAAGTTCACCCCAAACTCAGACCGGTCGACTTTGGAACGGACGGCGTTTTCGTTTGCGGTTTGGCGCAGTTCCCCAAATTCTTTGAAGAATCCGTCACGCAAGCCCAAGCCGCGGCTTCTCGCGCTTGTACGATTCTGTCCAGAGACGCCCTTTTGTCTCCGGCCGAACTCTCCACTGTGGACGAAGCGATTTGTGTCGGCTGCGGCGCCTGTAAAGATGTCTGCCCGTACCATTCCATCACTTTGGAAGAGAAAGTTATCACGCAGAAAGGTTTGTCCTTTAAAGCGCTCCGCTCTGTGATTAATCCGGCCGCCTGTAAGGGGTGCGGCTGTTGTGCCATGTCTTGTCCGACAGGAGCCATTGACCAGTCTCACTTTGACAATGTCCAGCTGCTCTCTCAGGTCAAAAGCGTGTTCTATTTTGAAGAGGAGGTGAATTGATGTCTGACGTTATCCCCAAATCCGCCGTGACAGGTTGCGACTCCTCCGGCGGCTTTAATCCGAAAATCGTTATGTTCTGCTGCAATTGGTGTTCTTACGCAGGCGCCGACGGCGCGGGTGTTTCCAGATTCCAGCAGCCGGCCAATGTCCGCGTTGTTCGCGTGATGTGTTCCAGCCGCGTGGACCCGGTGCACATCTACACCGCCTTTTTGGAAGGCGCGGATGCCGTCTTGATGACGGGCTGCCACATCGGTGACTGCCACTATGTCAACGGCAACGACAAAACGCTTGTCAAATACAAATTCGTGAAAACCATGCTGAATGAGATGGGTCTTGAAGACGGCCGCCTGACGCTTCGCTGGATTTCGGCTTCAGAAGGCCAGCAGTTCGCCGAGTTCGTCACCGAAATGGTCGAGCAGGTGAAAGCGCTGGGCCCAAGCCCGCTTCGTAAGGAAGGGGTGGTTTAAATGTCCGCTCCCGAAAACATGGCGCCCGGCAACCCCGCATCCGGCAACCATGCACCCGGCAACCCCGCACCCGAAGGCGCAGCGCCTGCAGGCAAACCGCCCGAGAAAAAACCCCCGGCGCCCTCAGCAGTCGGCGAGGTTTTGACGGCTTCCGGCATTTCTGTCGGCGGCAAATATATCGGCTGGTCCGTTTGTGATACCGTTCGAAAAGAAGGCGGCTCAGGCGGCTTGGTCACGGCCGTTTTGGCAGGCGCTCTTGAAAAAGGCCTTGTCAAACACGTTGTCGTTCTCAAAAAATCCAGCCAGTACGAAGCCGTTCCGGTTTTAACGTCCGACGTTGATGACGTTTACGCGTCGGCCGGCTCTATGCATATGCTGATTTCCAACCCGACCAAATATCTCCGCCAGTTCCAAAATGACGCGGCGATTGCATTGGCCGTCAAACCGTGCGACATGCGCGGCATACGCGAACAGCAGAAACGCAATATGATCGACGGTGATAAAATCTTCACAATCGGCCTCAACTGCGGCGGCACAATGATGCCGTACAAAATCCGCAAGGTGACCGAGGAAGTTTACGGCGTTAATCCCGCCGACGTTCGCGCCGAAGAAATCGAAAAAGGTAAATTGATTTTGGAAACGACTGACGGCGAACACCATTCTCAGTCCATTGACGAATTGGAAGAAGAAGACAACGGCCGCCGTGAAAACTGCCGTTATTGCGCTGTCAAAATCGCGATGAACTCCGATTTGGCCTGCGGCAACTGGGGCGTTATGCCCGATTACGCCGGCAAAGGCACTTTCGTTGAGGTCATGACCGAAAAAGGCGCGGAATTTTTAAGAAACGCGATTGAAGGCGGCTACGCCGAGGTCAAAGAAGCGAGCGAAGCGGCAACGGAAGCCCGCGGCAAGGTCAACGGCATCATGTTAAAAATGTCTGCCAAAACCAAAGAAGAAATTTTTGTGCCGATGCAAAGCAAAACCCTTATCGACTTCAAGAAAGAGCTTGAAAACTGTATCGGATGCGGCGCGTGCCGGACTGTCTGTCCGCCGTGCGCTTGCGGTAACGAAGCCAAATGTACGGCGTTTGATGACCCGGCCGACAGCTACGATATCTCACTGTTCCATATGGTTCGCTTCCTTCACTTAATGGACTCTTGTGTCGGCTGCGGCCAGTGCTCGGATGTCTGCCCGGTTGATATTCCGCTGGCAAGGCTGTACCGCAAGTTTGCCAACCCGATTCAGGATGAGCTGAATTATGTAACAGGCATGGACGACAGGACGCCGCCTTTCTTTGAAATCAAATTAGAGGAGGTGCAGTAAATGTCAGGCATTATTGATCCCAATTTTAAGGAAAACGTTTATTCTGCCGTTTGTTACGGCTGCGGCTTCGGCTGCGGCGTTTACATGAGAGAGCTTCATATGGACGTCGTTTCAGGCGCCGCTTCAGCATGTGCCGCTTCAACTGATGCCGCTTCAACAGACGCAGCTTCAACGGCTGCTGCCTGCTGCGCGCCGATTTTGAACATCGACTACCGGAAAGCTTCCCCCGTCAATCAGGGTAAGCTCTGCCGCTTCGGCGTTCATTTGGCGGACAATTATTGCCCCGCCGTTTCATCCGTTAAGGGCAAGCCCGTCACCGTCGATGAAGCAATCGCTCAGGCCGCCGCCGCTTTGAAAGGCGCCGCCGCTTCTGAGATTGCAATCCTTTCCGTTGGCGGAACAACCAATGAAGAGCATTTGGCCCTTATGAAAATCGGTGAAAAACTCGGCGTTCCCGTCAGCACGGGGATGACCGGTCTTTTCAAAGACATCGGAAAGCTTCACGCTTACACCGGCCGCGGTACAACTTATGAGGACGTCGAATCGGCGAAAAAGGTCTACCTCTTTGTCGACCCGTATGTCCAGTACCCGCTTTTGGCGAGACGTTTGGTCCACGCCAAAGAGAAAGGCGCCGAAATTGTTTCATTCGGTTTGAAAGAGTTGCCGATCGCGACGAAAAACGTTGCCGTGAAGCCTGACGCAAGCTTTTATGACATTCCCGAATTCGCGCCCGACGCGGACACGGTTATCGTTTCAGACTTGACGCCTTACACGTCTTCCAAGCGTTTGGCGGAACTCGTTGAACTTGCCGGCGGCAAATCCAAGTTCCTGTTTATGCGCCCGTTCATGAACGCGGCCGGCGCGGGCTACCTGTCCAAGCACACCAAGCAGCGGTCTTTTGATGACATCGTTTCCAAAACAGAATCCGGTGAGTTGAAAGTACTTGTCTGTCTGGATTCCGATCTGATTGACATTTGTCTCAACGAGAAAATGAAAGAGATTCTTGAAAAATCAGAATGCGTCATCGTCATTTCATCCCGCGCCACAACCGTTTGCGACTCTGCCGGCATTGTGATTGCGACTGAGCCGTTCTACAAAAAGAAGGGTTCCGTGATGAACGCTGAAGGCCGTTTGATTCAGACGCGCGCCGCTTTAGGCGAGTCGCCGCTGACGGGCTTTAATGCGCTGTCGTCTCTTTCGGAGGCTCTCGGCGGTCCTGCTCTTGACTTTGACGCCGTTTGCGCACAAGTCGTTTCCATGCTCGGCGCATCGGAAGATGAGTACAAAGTATCGGTTCCCGAAAAGAAAGCGCCGCCGGTTATCCAAAAGGTTTCCGACAAGCTGCCGGAATTGCCGGCGGTCTTTATGGGGGGCGCCGACCCCGCGTCTTGCCCGTCCGCTTCTAAAGAAGACTGTTGCTGCTCCGTTTCTGCCAAGCATCTTTATTTGACCAACCCGTTCCTGTGGAACGGTATTTCGGATAACGACGACTTTGTCGAAATCAGCCGCGGTCAAGTAAAAGCCGCCGCGCTTTTCAAAGGATTTACGGCTGACGTGACATGCGCCTGCGGCGAAATCACCAAAAAGACCCGCTTCAAAGTGTCTCCGATGCTTGACGGTTACGCGATTTCCACGCGGAAGCAGCCGTTTGCGAAAGGTCCTTTCGCGGATGTCTCGGTGAAGCGCTCGCCGACAAAGCCGGATGAACCCGACGTTGTTAAAGATTGTTCTCAGTAAGCTGAGGACATTTCTTTTTTTTATTCTTTTTTTATAAGCATCCGCGTTTCTTTTTCTCAATCGTTTTCTTTCTCGGCTGATTTCTTTTTCAACTGATTTCTTTCTCAACTGATTTCTTTCTCAACTGATTTCTTTCTCAACCGGTCTTTTTCTCTTCCTCAACTCGTCTCTTTCTCTTCCTCAACTCGTCTCTTTCTCTTCTTCAACTCATCTCTTTTTCTTCCTCAACCGTTCTCTTGCATCTCTTCTCGTGGTCGCCGTTTCTCAACGGACGGGCAGACTGTAACAGTTTTATATTATAATTTCTATTGTTCTAACTATTGTTCTAACTATTGTTCTTATTACATATCCGTTCATTCAATCATTATAACAGCGTAACAGCGTTTGGAACAGACAATGACTTCAGATCCGCCGGAACACAAGATAGTGCCGCATTCTTGTCTGACAAGGGATAGGAATGATGACGTTCACGCTTCCCGCGAGCTTGCGCCGAGTCATGACTCAAAGCAGCCTGAGTCTGTCGGTCTTTACGACTCATCTTTTTTGCACGACCTGCTGAATTCCGCCGGCGGCTTACGCGGTTATTTAGAACTGCTTTTAGAAGTCGATGATTCTGCCTCTATGAAACGATACGCTGCCAATTCGATTCTTTTATGCGATTCCCTGATTGAGGAAATCGAATATCACCGCCAGTATATTTTGGCAGAAAAAGGTCGTTTAAAGCCCGTGTTGGCCGAAACGACAACCAAAGAAATTCTCCGGCTGACGGCTTTGACGCTTGACAATCATTCCGTTTCAAAAGGCCGGCATATTGAAATTTTAAAAGACGGTTCTGCCGGTTCATGCAGTTCCGCCGGCTCTGTCGGTTCAGCCGAACCCGCCGTTTCCGGCGGCTCCGGTGGCTCCGGTGGTTCTGTCGGCTCCGTCAGCTCTGTCAGCTCCGTCGTGTCTTCCGGTACAGAAAAAATTACAACGGATAAGGTTTTGCTTTCACGCATCTTGGTCAACATGACGAAAAACGCGATTGAAGCCACGGATAAGGGCGGAACCGTTACGATCAGTTCCCGCAGCATCGGCAACATGATCCGATTCAATGTTCACAATTCATCCGTTATTCCGCAGGAAGTCAGAGACAGACTTTTCAATTCTCAATTTTCGACAAAAGGAAATAACCGCGGTATCGGTATGTTCAGTATCCGTATGCTCGGTGAATTATTGGGCGGCGTTGTCGGTTTTGACAGCAAAGAAGACGAAGGTACTTGTTTTTATATCGATTTGCCTTCCGGTTCTCTTTAATGAGTCGCTCCGTTTCGCTTCCAATTGACGAATTCAAATTGACGAATTCAATTGACGAATTCAATTGACGAATTCAATTGACGAATTCAAATTGACGAATTCAAAGAAATGAATTGAAAAAAGTTTTCCACTTTCTTCAATTTTTAAATTCCCGCCGGGAGAAAGCGAAGGGAGCTGTTTTTATTAAATGAATCCATAAAAATGTTTGAGAAAAATGGCAGACATAAGCTTTTACTTCTTTTGGCAGGGGCTGGTTATTTCAATCATTCTGTCCGTCCTGCTGACGATTGGCATGACTCTGTGGTCACGGCGAAAATCAGCCGGCGGGGGCGCGTATGGTTTTGAGGATGGCAGCCGGCATGATTTTTATGAACGAAACAGAAAAGAGACTGTTTATGATTCTGAAGAGAATGAAAGGAATGAAGGGAATGAAAGGGATGAAAAGAATGAAAGGGGTGAAGGGAATAAAGGGAAGGCTGAACCTCGTTCAAAAACGAGCGGCTTAATCATGATCGGCCCGATTCCGATTGTTTTTGGCAGCGGCGGTGTCCGCTTTGATAAAAGCGCGTTCAAGTACGCTCTTTTATTTTTCATAATTGTCATTCTGATTTGGCAGATTATGGTCAGAATAGCACGTCTTTAATAAGAAGAAGCGATTTGCAGAAAAAACAAATAGCGAAAAAAAGCGAAAAAACAAAATTAATAATTGAAAATAATTGAATAATATTTACGGAAAAAGGGAGACGGCAATATGACAAAGAGACCGCCGGCGCAGGGAAATTCAAAAGATAACTACCGCAACAAAGGACGAGGAGAGCGGAAAAGCACCGAAAAAGAGCCAAAGAAGCTGGCAAGATCCGGTATGACTGCAGGCGGCGCGACGGGTAAAAGCGCGGGCAACGCGGGCAATGCAGGAAATGCGGGGGACGCGAAATACGCCGGTAAAAACACAGAGGGTAACGCGAAATCCGCCGACAGGAACATCGAGGGCAATGCGAAATACGCCGGCAGAAACACCGAGAGCAGCGCGAAAAACACCGGCAGAAACACCGAGAATAGCGCGAGAAACACCGGCAGAAACACCGAGAGTAGCGCGAAATACGCCGGTAAAATCACAGAGGGCAGCGCGAAATACGCCGGTAAAAACACTGATGGTAGCGCGAGAAACACCGGCAGAAGCACCGGCAGAAGAACCGAGAACAACGCGGGCAGGGGCGCCGGCAAAGGGAAGGCCTACAAAGACGGAATCATTGCAACAGAGTTCGGCAGCCGGGAACAAGACGGCGGAAGAGATTTCAAAGGGCCTCAGAAACGCGTTTTTTATGAAAACGATTTTATTTTTTGGTGCCGCGAATGTAATGTGCCGCTGATTGGCGAAACGTGCGGTTTGTGCGGTTCAAACGGGGAGAAAATCACACTTTCACAGCCCGCCGACGTCAGATTCGCGCAAGGGTACGATTATGAGCTTATTGAAAAGCACCTTTTCCGCCTTTTTTCCTGCAATCCTTTGGAAGGGCGGGTTGTCCTGCTGAATAAGATTCCGGGCGACGACCAGTCGATGGAAATCATCGCCGACGGCCATGTTATCGGTATCCTTCGGTTTGACCTGAATATTTTAGATTTCGTTTTTGAGCCGGCTATTCACGGTTCCAAACTTTTCTTTAATGAACCTTACAGATTTGCCGCCGCCGGCAGAATCGTCAAAATTCAAAAGGCGAAGTCACACATCAACGGTAAAAACATTTCTTTTGAATCCGTTGAAGATTTCCCGGCCGGCATCAAAAAAGGTGAGGCTGTTCTGATTATGAGCGGCGGCTTGACCGGTTACGGAATCGCGCACGCCGACGGCAAAGATTTTTACCGCTTGAAAAAAGAGCGCGAAGTGACCGGAACGGAGAAGTCTTCTTCTCGCGACACGTCCTCTCGCGAAACGTCTTCTCGCGACACGTCCTCTCGCGACACGTCTTCTCGCGACACGTCCTCTCGCGAAACATTCTCTCGCGAAATGTCAACCCTTTCCGATGAGGAACTCAAATCACGGCAGCTTCTGAAAGTCAAAAACATCACATCGGAAGACCCCGTGTCATTCATACTTTCTGAAAAGAATCCGTCAATGGACGACATTGTCGCCGCCAACAAAGAATACATCAAGGCGCTTGGCAAAGACGCGATGAATCTTATCAAAGGCGCCGCCGGCTTGAAAGAAAATAAGGATAAGCCGGTATTTGTTTCATTCAGCGGCGGCAAAGACAGTCTGGTCGTTCTCGACTTGGCCGCTTCCGCTTTGACCCAAAAGCCGTTTACGGCGGTTTTCCTCAATACGAGTATTGATTATCCCGAAACGATTGAATTTGCCCGAACCTACTGCGAAGACCGTCACATCCCGTTCAAAGAAATGAGTGCGGGCGATGACTTTTGGGACGCGCTTAAAGAGTTGGACCACCCGACAAAAGACAATCGCTGGTGCTGTAAAGTGTGTAAGCTGAATTCAAGCAACAGGCTGGCAGGCGGCAAAGACCATCTGTCGCTGGACGGCAAACGCCGCCACGAATCGTTCATGCGGTCCAAAATTCCGACGATGGACACGAATCCGAATGTCGAAGGCCAGCTCAACATCTTCCCGATTCGGGATTGGCGCGCCATTGAAGTTTGGCTTTACATTCGCTGGCGCAAACTGCCTTACAATCCGCTCTATGATAACGGGTTGGAACGAATCGGTTGTTGGATGTGTCCGGCAGCGTTCCAAGCGGAATACGTGCGGATGAAGGAAATCCACCCTGAATTGGCAGGCATATGGGAAACATATTTGGCAGGCTGGGCAAAAAAACACGGCGTTTCGGATGAATACGTTCGCCACGGACTTTGGAGATGGGAGCAACTGCCGCCGAAAATGATTAAATTGGCGGAAGAGCTGAATATTCCGTTGAAAGATGAGCAGAGAGAGTGAGAGGGGGAGACGGAAGGGAAAATTAAAAACGAAAATAAATAGTAACGAAAAGAACAAATGGTTTGACCCATATTTTATCCAAATAAAATCGAAACGAAATAAAAAAGGAGCTTACAAAAATGTACAATGAAATCGCCGTCATCATCGCATTGGTTCTTATCGCGACGCTTCAGGTTTTCCTTTGTAAGCGTGAAAACAGGCGCATCGGCTTGATTTTACCGATCATGTCACTCATCGTCGTCACATTAGCCGTGATTGGCATCTCTCTTTATTCGTCACTGCCAAACCTTATCAGTCAGCTTTTCTTTGCGATTCGGCTTTTTGTTTTCCTGAATATCCCGACTTTGATTTTGGCAGGAATTTATATTTTATACCACGGCAGAAGATGAACGGCGGCGGAAATTTTTTTGCCGTTCTTCGTTCTTCGTTCTCCGTTTTTCGTTCTTCGTCCTTCGTTCTTTGTTTTTTGTTTTTTGTTTTTTGTTTCTCTTAATATTTAAATAATTGAACCGCATTCAATCTCCATCTTTCAGACTTAAAAAGGTTATTTGAAAAATTAAACAATTCAGGTGTAAATTTTTATGCAGATGCTTCTCATTCACTCGGATTATATCGAGTATGAAACAAAAAAGAAAACGAAAATCGCCGAAGAGATCGGCGACGATATGAAAGCCGCCCGCCTTGAAGAGGCGCTGACGGCGTTCATCGCGGTGGAAAAATGCGATGAAGCAAATCCGAACGGAACCGTAGAGGCGGCCGTTGCCCAAATTAAAAACACATTGGAACAGGTCAAAACCGATAAAGTGATGGTTTACCCGTATGCGCATCTCAGTTCCAGCCTTTCCGCCCCCGATACCGGCGTTTCCGTTTTAAAAGGTATTGCGGCAGCTCTTTCGGCGGCCGGATTGGAAGTCAAACGCGCTCCTTTCGGCTGGTACAAGGCATTCAAAATCAGCTGCAAAGGGCATCCGCTCTCTGAATTGTCCAAACACATCTGCGTGGACGAAGCGGACGACGCAGCCGGCGGTGCAGCCGGCGGTGTGTCAGGCGGCGAGATGTGTTGCGCGGGCGTGGGCGCGGGCGTGGGGAGCGTTGCCGCGCTGAAAGGAAACGCTTGCGGCGCTTCCGTTCAGCTCTCCGAAGACGGCGACGTGGTTTCCGAAGCTCTTAAAGCGGAAAGCGTT
>Ga0123353_10006273_pt1 | contig 15804 bp, 8 predicted proteins | sample TergutLab28metaG_3_FD_92763 | JGI IMG/M metagenome (GOLD analysis project Ga0123353, IMG submission 92763) | Labiotermes labralis P3 segment gut microbial communities from Petit-Saut dam, French Guiana - Lab288 P3 | ecosystem: Host-associated > Arthropoda: Insects > Digestive system > Gut ... | reverse complement strand
TCCGCCCTGAAGCCGCTTGAACGCCTGAGGCGATAAACTTCCATGTTTTATGCTCATAAAACATACTACGTTTCAAAAAGCGATTTGTATAGATAAATTTTCAAGCAAAGCAGTAAACTTTTGTAGGACTCAAATTCTCATGTCTAAAAGCATGAAAATGTAAACTCCTGCCACAGCGAAACTTACGTCAAATAAATTCATGAGTTTTTCGTCATCGCAGATATTAGGATGTCCAGAAATGGACACTTTCCACAATGGAAATGTTTATGGAGCAAATTCGGGTTCCGAGTCAGCAACATGGTATCTTCACCCCTACCCGAACCTGCGACGCTGGCAATTGTCGCTTTGGGATTGGCAGGTCTCGGTTTGGCACGAAGGCGACGGGCTCTGTGCGTTCCCGTCATTACGATACCTTGAAGAAACAGATTGCGCCGATTATAATGGGTGGTATGGATCATTTTCCTGTACCTCTTGACGTTTTGGCGAACCGGCAGACGCTGTCGTGGTTGCTCGTGCCGGTGATGTTCCTACCCATCGGCGTAACGATTCTGTTTTTGTGCGCCCGGATATTTGCTCTTTGGAGCGATTCGTTTTCCGCTTCGGTACTGGACGGGACGGCACTGGCACTCTGCGTTCTCTGGTCTCTGTCGCTGATCGCGCTCCTGCTCTGTACCGTTCTCCTGTTGCTGCGGGAAGAGTCATGAATTGTGGGAATGATACTCTCCAATGTCTCCCTTTTTTCTTTGCATGGAATCAATTACAATAGCGTACTATGTTTTCCAAGTCCTTCTTGTACCGTTTTCGTTTTCCTTGCCGATACACCGCCGCAGGAGCGGCTACTCTCGACGAAACCTATCGACTGCCGAATATGGACCAGTTGGAAGATGCCGATTTGCGGAACCGATTGCCTTACGATTTTCGCATCGGTTGGAATGAAACCGGCTTACAGTTCACACTCACCGTTTCCGAAAAAAGACAGACGCTCTGGTGCCGAAGCACCCAACCAGACGAAAGCGATGGAATCCAAATTTGTCTCGATACGCGAGACATCAAAGACATCCATCGGGCAACTCGATTTTGTCATCGGCTTGTGTTCATGCCCAGCGGTAGCGGTCGGGATCAATCGCAACCCTCGGCGGCTTGGCTGCCGATTCACCGCGCCAGAGAACATCCGAACTCGATTGACCTGGCGCAAATTAAAATGCAAAGTAACGTTTCACCGACTGGCTATCGGCTTGATGTCTTTCTGCCCGGTAGGATTTTGACAGGATTCGATCCTGCCGAACATCCGAATTTCGGTTTTCATTTTGTAGTCAGGGATCGGGAATACGGCAACAGTTATTTTCTTGCTGCTCCGCCGCTTCCGCACGATCAAGACCCCAGTCTCTGGGGTACGCTTGCGATGACCGCACCGGGATAAAGGAGAGAGCACCGTATTTTTTCTTAATCTGGGTATCTACTTTGCTCCTCCTGGTTATTTCCCTTAGATCAATCCTACGGTTGTTCACTCCGCTCCAGAAGCATTCGGTTCATCGCTTCCAATTCGCGTTGCAAACCGAAATGAAGTAGCAGTGACACGATCTTTTGACGACGCTCCGGCTCCCAAGTCGGATGCTGAGCAAGTTCCAATGCCAATGCCTTCGCCTCTTCATGACGGTTGATGTTCTGATACAACGTTGCCAGTAAAATTCGAGCATCGGTCTTGTTCCGCAGTCCACGCAACCGAGTCTCCAGCACCGGCACCACCGTCTCCATTCGATTCTCTTTCACAAGCAACCTTACGGTCGATTCCAAAAGAAGCATATCCGCCGTTAATCGCCGCGAGTTCTGTAAAAATGCGGGATTCAACAAAATCCGCTGCGCTATCTTTAACACGTTCTCTTTCTGCAAATCGCCCTGAGCATTCAACCGATAAAAGAGTTCCGACAACAGACGTTGATCCGAGACCGTCGCCGAAAGATGATCGTATATCTGTTGCGCCTCCTCTTCACGCTGATAATGCCGCAAAATCAACACCATATTCATCGTATCTCGTTCCGAAAGGCGGAAATTCAAGAGTTTTTCCACCGCTTCTCTGCCCCGTTGCTTGAGCGGAGAGTCCGGCTGTGCATATTGCACCGCCAGACAAGCGATGATCCATTCCCGCACCGGCAACTCCGCCGTGGACAATTCCATCGAGTCGAGCAGCGTTGCCGCATCGGCAAACCGCTGCAATCGGACATAGAGCAGTGCCAGTGCTAACTGCTCCGCTGCCGTCCGCCGCTCGCTGTCGGTTGCCTCCAATTTCCGAACGAGTTGCAAAAGTTCCGTATCGGAACTCGGCTCGATTGTTCTATCGGCGGACTCGTTATCCCTTTGCAGTAAACCGCCGAACGTTGCCGAAAGATGCTGACTCCAATTTCTGTTCGCCAAGGATTGTGCCAACTGTTCAGTGTAATTGTTTCGAATCGGAATGATTTCTCCATCGATTCTTGTCGCGGCAAATTGCGTTTTGGTGTCCAATCCACGACGGAGCAACAGGATGCGGAAAAAGAGATCATCGACAGGTGTAAAATTACCGACGGCGGCGGGATTCTGTACCAGCGAATAGATAATCGTGCGGTCAATCGGTCGATCGCCTTGCAGTTCTGCGCGGTATCGGGACAGTGCCGCCGTCTGCTCCGCCGGAGAGAAAAGTGCCGGCGATAAATCCGAAGGTTGCAGTTGCCACGCATCGAGAATGTAAAACGCAAAGTCGAGCATCTCTTGCAAAGAACGATCCAATTCGACAAGCCGAGTCATCTGATCGGAATTCAGTATCTGTTGTTGTGTCGCATAAGGAGCATCAATGCCGCAAAATTGCCGAAGCACCCGACCCTGTTGCGATGCTGACGGAACATGCAGATAATTCCAAAGTTGATCGGTGCGCAATCCGAACAGTGCCTGTTCTTCCCTGGTGAAAATATCATAACGGTACATCCGCAATGCCAACGTGTTGCGGAAAAAGTTGAACAACAATGTGCAAAACGTGCGCCGCTCTTCCTTGTCCGTACAGAAAGGCAGAATTTCCGCAACACGTGGTTTGATTTGAGAGAGGAGTCGCTCCAACGAAGTGTAATCCACCAAGGAGAACAAGGGAAAATCATCATCAACCGGCTGGACATGATAAGCAAGAGCGTCGAGGTTCTCCGCAAACCAAAGAGGATACTTCTGTGCCGTTTTTGCGAGTGATTGTTCGAGCAATTCTACGTCGTCTTCCCGATTCTGCGAACGTAAAATCCAAAGGAGCGTACGATAATATCGGGCAAAAGGAACACGCTGTTTCGTCAGCATGTCCGCACTGGTACCAGTACCGGCATTGTCCACGTACTCCGACCAGAGGGCAAGGAGCCGATCCGTTTTTTGGGGCAGTGTTTTTTCGGACAGTGTCAGAGGATGACTCCGGGCAAGACTCGCTTGATGCGCCGCTGACCGCTTGACCGAGGAAACCGCTTGATTGAGTAATCGGTTACGTTCATCAGGAGAAATCGGCGGAATTTTACGCTCATGAAAAAGATTGTCCAGTATTTTCGAGAGTCTTTCCGAAAGTTTGGCATCGGAAGAGAGTTCTGTTTTGAATCGGTCGGCGACGAGTTCATGGACACATTCTTCTGTGAAAATTGAAAACAGGGCGGGCTGCCAATCGGCAACACCATCGTCGCCAACACCATCGTCGCCAACACCGTCGAGTGCCAAAGTGCGGACAATTTGCCCTATCGTGTATTGACATGCCCGGCGGTTAATTTGCGAAGGGATTATTCTTGCCGGGAATATCCGGTACTGTTCGTCAAACGCAATCAAATCCAGCAACCATACTTCAAGACGGAGACGTTCTGTCAGAACGTCATACTGTTCAGAATCGGCAGGAAGCATGTTCCGCAGTGCTTCGATGGTATTGCGAAACTGCGGCATCGCGGTCGGATTGTTGCCTTGTGCAGCAAAATCTTTGTTTATGGATTCTCGGAGCAGGAATACCAGTGATAGGAATCGTGCATCTTGTATCGCTTGGATTTCTTCAAGATTTCCCGTCGGTTCGCCTTGCGCCCAGCGGGTGTTTTTCACTTCCGGCAGAAAAAGAACTGGGAAAAAACGTTTTTGAATCGACAGTGATAAAGTGAACTCGCCCGGTGCGGCATCGGCGAATCCGAAATTCGGGGTTGTAGCCGAATCGTTTGGCGGGGTGTTCCGGTCGCTCGACGGCTTCGCACTCCCGGTATTGATAACCTTGCCGCTTCGCTCCCAGAACTCCCGCACCAAACTCTCTATCGGTTTGTTTTGATACGCGTCCACCATAATGCGCCGGAACATGATTTGCCAATGTTCGGGCTCATGAATTTCCAAAAAGTCCAAAACCCGCGACACCATTTCGTATTGCTGCCGCCGAATCATTGTGTCGATCAATTCGAGCCGGTCTGCGACATTTCCCTGGCGAAGTACCTGATCGAAAAACATCTTAGTCGTCTTTGCCGTGTCGCCGAGTTTATCGTAGAGATAAAACAGATGCGTCTCTTCCTTTGGGTCGGACGACCTCTGGATAAGCATTTCCTGATACCGGACGGCAGTCTCAAAATCGTCCTGCATCTCCGCTACGCCGACGAGTTCCCGAAGAACCCAGTGCGTCATTGACTCGGTTCCGCTTCGGCTCTCGTCCGGCATGTCGAGCATTGCTTCTAAAACATTTCGCGCCTCATCGTAGTCCCCTTGGAATGTAAAGACCCTCACGAGAGCCTGCATCGTTTCACGACGGCGTTCAAAAGACCGAGTTGATTGTTGCAAACGTTCGACTAAATCATCGGCGCGATTCAACTTGGTGTATTCGCTTGTCAAAATTTCAATGACCGACAATTTGGCAGGCACATGTTCGAGCCGTTCGTAAAGCCGCCATAGTAATTCTATCGCTTCTTCGTGTTGCTGCGCATCGGCAAGCGTTTGGGCAAGAATTCGGAGGACATCGTGATTGCCCGGCTCATGGGTGAGTGCCTGCCGCAACAGTTTTACCGCTTCCTCCCGGCGATTGACGCTCAAAAACAGTTCGGCAACGAAACGGAGTCGCTCCGCATTTTCCGCTCCGCGTCCGATAAGTTTTTGACTCGCTTCGAGTGCCAGCGGCAATTCTCCTCGCTGAATGTGGAGCGTAATAATCTGTTTCCAATGGTCGCCGCTCCGCGCAGGATCATACTGCACCAGTTGTTGATAGAGTCGAATTGCCCTTTCGGCGTTGCCGCTCTGTTCGTATAACTCTGCCGCAAAACGCCGTGCGGGGACTGCATTGCCGGGGACTGCGCTGCGCTCCGTCCCCGGCTCTTTGTTGGCAAACTCCAACATTTTTTCGATTGCCGCTATCGCAGACGCAAAGTTCGCCTCCGCATGATGAAGTACCGCAAGATGCCAGTAAGAACGCATCGAGGGTGCCGTTGCCAAAGCGGCAGACACGATTTTGACCGCATCGCCTGTTTTGTTCAGCGACTTCAACAGTTGAGTTTCCTGTTGTAAAAACAAGGCAAATTGTTCGTCCGAGACAATGTGTTTCTCGACCGAAGCGAAAAGTTCCCGAATAGATTGAACGCTTTCCGTCGTATCGAGTTGTAGTAGCGATTCAAGGTATCGGTACTGCAACGCCCAATTTTGCGGAGCGGCTTGTGCGGATTCCCGAAGAAGCGGACTCGCCTCGGCAAGGTATCCCAATGTGAAGAGTAACTGTCCGGCTTCGGTTTTGAACCGCTGCTCTCCCGCTGGCAAAAGCGTTTCCAACACATTGTCTTTGCGGCGTTGCTGATGATAAAACGTCGCCAGATGTTCCCGATAAGAAAAATCGTTGGGACGAAGAGCGAGTGCATCTTTGTAGTATCGCTCGGCATCGCTGAAAAAGTTGTTCCTGACAAAGATGTCGGCAAGTTGCACGAGAGCGACGGGATCGTTCGGCGTTTTTTTCGCAACTCGATGCCAAATTTTGGCGGCTTCGATTCGCCGCTCCGCCTCCGGCATCGCAGGATTTTGTAAGATCAACGTTCCCCAGCGGATCAGATCATCGCTCCCTGCCGGTACAATTTTGTCCATCGCTTCGCATTGTGCAATCGCACCGGCAAAGTCTTTTTGCTCTGCCAAGAGTTCGACCAGTATAAGCCGGAGCGAAAGGTTCGACGGAGAAACCTTGATAGCGTCGAGCAGGAGTTTTTCCGCTTCAGCATTGTTGCCTATCCCTTGGAGTGTCCTGATGAGCCGTCGAAGCGAGGCAATGTCGTTCGGCTCTTGTTCGATCCGTTTTTGGTAGAATTCGATTTGTCGTTGAGGATTGCGTTCTCTCTCGAAAATCCGGTCGATTCGGTCACGAACGGCATCGGCAAGATAACTCTCGGTATCCAAAAAGCCTAGCAATGAGTCGAGATCGGTCAGTGCCGACGTGTCATTTCCCTGCCGGAGCATAATGTCGATGGCGGCGAGCGAAAGAGTGACTCGTTCGGCGGGGTCGTTGGTCATCGTGAGCAACCGGCGGTATTGTTTGAGTGCGTCGTCGAGTCTGCCGTCGAATTCCATTGTTTCGGCAACTTGTACGAGAATGTCGGGATCGTTCGGAAAGAGGTCGGCAAGTTGATTCCATGTTTCGAGCGACTTTTGCGGATTGCCGAATCTTGTGTATGCCAATGCGAGTGTCTGCAAGACGGTGCGTCGTTCTGTTCGGGGACCGGCATTAGTTTTTAGCCGTTCGTTCGCTTGTTCGAGTGCTTCGGTGGCTTCGTGAATTCGGCGTTGGTTGAGTAGGAGTTCGCCGAGATAGAGCATCGGCAGATGGTTTTTCGGTTCGAGTTCGCCTGCCGTTTGAAAGGCTTGGACGGCTTGTTCGTGTTGATTCCGTCGTTCGGCAACGAGCCCGAGCAGAAGCCATGCGTCGGCACTGGTCGGATTGTTTTGCGTTGCTGTTTGGCAGTCTTGATAGAGGAGGAGACTTTGTCCTGTATCGACGTAGTATCCATAGACGCGGTCGAAGGTTGCGCCTTTTTTCGGCGATTTGACCAGAATTTCCTTGTAGCGCTCGCGAACACGTTGTTCTGCTTCATCGGCGACGCACAAAGTACCAAAGAGCAGAAGGATTAGCGAAAGGGAAAAGCGTAACATACTTATATTATAGCATAAACAGAGCCGTACGGCGGATTGTTTTCGACAAACTTTACCAATGCCGATACAGGAATGGCACAAGGAATAGCAAAGGGCACACATCCCATTTTTTGGGCAGGTTGATTGCAAGTTTCCCATCGAGCGCTCAATTTTTCACCGCCTCTGCATATGCCCGATAAATCAGCGCAGTACTGACAGCACCGGCATCGAGAGTGCCTCGGCTTCGTTCTCCGAGGTTTTTTGCCCGTCCAAACTTTGCGACTAAATTTTCGGTTGAATCCGCTCCCTTCTGAGCCGCTTCGGCTGCCGCCGCAAAGAGATCAACAAGCGACGGTGACTGCTCCTTCAAAGCAGTCATGGCTACAATGGCAGGAATCAATGCATCCATCAACGTTTTGTCGCCGACATTTGCCCGCGAAGAAGTGCGAACATTTGCCAAACCCGACTCGAACATGGTGATTGTCTGCACACCGTCAAGTGCTTCGCCTGACACAGCATTTGCCATGCCGATGAAAAAGAAACCCGTCAGTGCACTTGTGGAGCCACTGGTGTTCGACATGACCTCCCAGCCGATTGTTTCGAGCGTTGATTTTAGCGTTCCCTTTTTGAGTACGGCGACAGTTGCCGCTTTCATTGCCGAGACAATGGCAGTCCCGTGATCGCCGTCGCCGATAGCGGCATCAAGTTGATTGAGCATCGGCAGTTGTTTCTCGACTGCAGACAAAGCGGCTTGGAGCATTTTTTGGAGTAGAGTTTGGGAAAACAGCATAAATCTCAGTTTCGGTCTCGTAGGTTCTGCTTCCATTCTCCAAAAAAGCGACGGTCATGCAAGAGGGAAGAATTGTCCGGGAACGGAAGAGCGACAATTCTGTGGACATTCCGGTATTGATTTTATGGAACTTTCCTGTTATACTGGATATGTCGCTGGTCTTCTATTCGAGTGTCCGTTCGATGAAACCGTTGTTTTTTTTCCTATTTGTAGCACTGACCGTTGCCGTGCATGCGGACCCTTACGCTTTCCCGCCGGAAAAACCGATGGCGATTCCGAAGCCGCTCGCTCCACTCTTGCCGTTTCCAGAAGAGGTGCAAGCACCGGCGACCGTTCGGGGACAAACCCGGTCGGTGGACAAGTTGGCTGAAGTTTTGGAATCGCCGTTGCCCCTTGCTCAAGGTGCGGTCGAAGAGGGAACGATTGAGCCGAAGTTGATCGACACTATTGATTCGTCGGAGTCGGACCCTGATATATTGGGACACAACCTGACTCAGGGAGGCTCAGTGGGACTGGGAACGAAGTCTTCCGACCCGCTGGGCGATGGAGTGTTACTGACAGTCATGGTCATTACAACGATAGGATTGGTTTACATGGCATTTGTTGCTTATGATTATCGTCAGCGTTGGATGCAGTCGTTAACGACACAGAATGACCGCTATCTTGGCGGCACGTTCGATTTTGATACGGAAGAGACTTTCGGCAGTCCGTCGGCGTTTCCCGAAGGTTTTGGACTGCCGCGGCGTTCTTCGATTTGAGGGCGAATAATTGCGATGCACAAGATGACCATACAGCCCTACCACAAATCATTTACGTACTCATTTGGTGTACGTACACTAAGCGATGGTTCCTTGACTCAGACAACGTCAAACAGTATAACGCATTTTGATGAGTCGAGGAAAGGAAAACACAAAATTGTAGGAAATCAACGCATGACACAAAAAATTGGGTTAACGATCATCGTATGTTTTTTCTCACTGGTCGCCGCCACTGGCACGGCAACACTGCCTGCATTGCCTGATTCAGAAGCCGCCGTTCTGAAAAAACGCCTCGTGCCGATGCCGAAGCACGTTTCCTTCTATGATGGTCCCGAAGTCGTACTCGACAATACATTGACCCTGAACATCGAACTCGCAGAAATCGACAGCGATGCAAAGCGACTCGTCGGTGAGATGTTCAATCGGTACTTCGGAGCAAGTCCGAACATTGTCGTTGCGAAAAAAAACAATGTTCCCAAAGATGCCGAGGCGTATCGTATCCGGGCTACTGGTAAAACTGTAACGTTAAGTGCGTCCGATGTTCGCGGCATTCGACACGCTTTATCGACGCTCCGGCAGTGTGCCGAATCGAATCGCGGAACGGTAACAATCGTCGACTATCGCATACCGGAAACAGAGATCAACGATGCTCCCGCAATGGCTTTTCGTGGTTTACACGTTTGCTGGTTCCCTGAAACAACGCCGATCCGCATTGAACAAGCCCTGCGATTGGCAGCCTATTACAAATTCAACCATCTCATCATTGAATTCTGGGGGACGTATCCGTTTGCGTCGCATCCGCATCTCTATTGGCAGGAATTCAAAACCTCGCCGGCACACGTCAAGAAACTTGTCGCACTCGGCAAGGAACTCGGCGTAACCATGATTCCGCAGTTCAACCTGTTCGGACATGCCGCCGCCGGTCGGGAATCGACCGGGAAACATGCGATTCTCGATATGAATCCACAATACCTGCCGCTATTCGAACCCGACGGCTGGGTCTGGTGTCTGAGCAATCCCGAAACGAGAAAAACGATCACCGATGTCGTCCTTGAATTATACGAAATTTTTGATCGTCCGCCGTATTTTCACATCGGTTGTGACGAAGCCTATTCCCCCGCCGAGTGCCGTGCTTGCCGCCGTGCCGATTACAAAACGCTTTTCAAGGAACACTTGCTCCACTTTCACAAACTTTTCGCCGAACGCCACTGCCGAATGATGATGTGGCACGACATGTTGATTGCCAAAAGCGATCCTCGCTGGAAAGGTTACGTCGCCGTCGGAAACGAAAGGACAGTCGGATTGCTCGATCAACTGCCGAAAGACATTGTGATTTGCGATTGGCAATATGGAGCACCGAAGGAAAACGAAACGTGGGCGACGATGCGTTTTTTCAAAGAACAAGGGTTTACGGTTCTTGCCTGTCCTTGGGAAAACGTTTCGGGGACACGTTCGCAAGGGAAAACAATTTCCGAAGCCAATCTGGATGGAATGCTTTGTACGACTTGGCATCACATGCACGGTGGGAACATGATGCGGATGTTTTCCGTTGGAGCGCAGGTTTCATGGCGGGGCGCAGAGGCACCGGACATTAACCGGCATATTTTCAACATGCATCTTCGGCAAGTCGGTTGGGACATTCCTGCCAAACGATACCGGGACACGGGGCATGTCGATTGGCAAGTCGCACCGGAAAATTTTATGGGTGATTCCTTGCCGGGACATTGACCAGCACCGCAGTTGCTCGACAGATGTTTTTCTGCTGTCGCCTGCCGTCTCTCTTACCGTCACGTGTCCAATGTCGCACCGAACTCGCTGACTGTCGTGCGGTCATACACTTCGTAGTCATAAACGATTGCAGTTCCATCAGTGATTCATTTTATCGCACGGCAACTTTTGCCTCCTGCGATGCCGCCGGCTCTTCACCGAAGGTACGCTGATAGTAAAGCGACAAGGCATGGAGCGAAACTCCCAATCCTTCTATCTGTTTCGCATTCAAAATGTTCGCCATCGTTTCCGGTTTTACCCGATTGACCGTCGTTGCCAAACTCATCACCGACCGGACAACCTTCGGGTCTTGTAACTCCTTGTCCGGCAACGAAAATACAAGCCAACGAAGAATGTGTCCACTCGAATACATCGTCTCAAAGGCATCAGGATTGAAACCTTTGTATAAGAAGAATCGCGGATGCCAAAGGTAGCGGTCATTCTGAATCGATAACACGAATTCCTGATACGTTGTCAGTTGCCGCTTTGCTAACGCCATCGCTCCTCGGACCGGTTTGTTTTCACTTTCGTACAACTTGACCGCCGCCGTTAAGCCGAGCAGCCAATCGGACACATCGTTTGATCCCTGGTCGATCTGCCGGTTCAACTCGCTGGTAACCATCTTTTCGACATTCCAAACTTCGCCCAGTTCGTTTTTCCACTGATCGCCCGCCTCGCCGTAAAAGGAAAGTGCCACCAGTCCCATCGACATATTCATTCCTTTGGAAACTGCTGCTTTCTCCGAGGCAATCAGATGAGCAATCGTGTAAGAACTGCCGCCGACCTTTAACTCATAATTCGGCATAATGTTCGACATCGCAAGCATTGCCGCCATCCCCGCCGGGTTCTGTTGGTATCCGTGACCGACTCTGGCAATGATCTTACTTCCGTCACTCCGTAAGAGTGTTTTACCGTTACAAGGTGTGTTCCAGCACAATGCACCGATAGAATAAACGTATTCTCCTTTGGAGGCATTCCTGTCGCGAGGATCGACATTCGGATTCGGTTGAAAAACTCTCGCATCGGCTCCATAGGGAAGTGCCATAAGCAACACTTCGTTCGGCGTATGGTTTTGCGTGTTCACTCCTCGCCGGGCATTGGCAAGCAGGACCGTCTCAATCGTCTTCTTTAAAGTTGTCCGCTGCTCCGCATTACTCATTGCATTGAAGTCGCTGTATTGTTGCGGCAATTCCGATGGGGAAGCCTCTGAATTTTGAGCAGTCGATTTGCCTCCATTCTGTTGATTTCGGGAACCGGAGCCATAGTAGGATTTGGCAACGTATTGTACCAAAACGAGTTGACCGGTCTCCGACCACATCAACTTCGGCGGCTTCACCGGAATGTCGCCGGGACGCACCAATGAGTCATACTCGGTCTTTACCGACGGAAGGATGCGTGCCGGTGCCTCTACCGGATTCGTTGCCGGATTAAATCCGTCCACCGATTCCGGTGCCACTGTACCGTCAAGCGTATATTCCGATGCACAGACGACTCCGCAAAGGAAAGCGACAAGAACGGTGTTGAATATCAAAGTTGTTTTCATCGTAATGTTAAAGGGTTAAGGGGGAATGTTAACGGGAAATGACATTTAGCCGCCCCGCCCTGCGGGGCGTTGGGAACACACTATTTCACATTCGTCTCAGACGCTTCGGCTCTTCGGTAGTTGGCATCGAAGTCTGGGACTGCACCGATCAGTTGGGTTTCCGAAATCGGCACCGGTCTGCGCGGCGGTCTGTACTGCCGCCGGTTCTGTCTGGCTTCCTCACGCTTTTGAGCGACCATCGTGTCGTATTCCTCAATCTCCTGATTTCGGGTCTTGATCGCCTCTTGTAGTGCAACGATAGCGACTGCCGCCTCTTTTTCAGTCGGTCGGTCAATCAAAAAACCACTGGGCGTACCGCGCTGCACGTATGAATGTCGTGCCGCCTTACTTCCATACGTGTTTTCGCCGCCGTAGTTGATCAGGAAACTGAAATTGCCGCCTGCCGCTGGTGGGTGATACGTTACACTGCCACTTGCGAGTCCTTGACTCCGACTGGCAAATATATCATTCCCACCATAGGAGAATAAAATACCGATACTGGCTTCGGCTCCAACTCCTTGCGTCATGTTGCCGGTTGCCGTGTATTGTCCGTTGCCACTGAAATCGCAAAGGATTCCATACGACAAGTCCCACGCCATACCGGTTCCCATGATTTGACCGCCATAGACATCGTTACCGCCATCGTCAAACAGGTAACCGAGTGCGTAGTGGCACCCCCAACCGTTGGCAAAACGTGTCCACCGGGCTTGAACTCCGGGACCTGGTCTTGGTCTTCCATCGTAGGTGGTTGTCGTGGTTCCGTACCGAATATCATTTCCGCCGAAATCGCGGGCAATTCCGACACCAAGCCAGTAACCGCCCCCTTGTCCGAAGTAATCGACTTCATAGACATCGTTGCCGCCGCCGGAAAGAATCACACCGATTCCACCATTGGCAACTTGTCGAATCCCTGCTCCGACTCCCTGTCCCCAACCGTCATAGCCGGGATGTTCAGGATAAGAGTCGGGATAGTAACCACCGCAGTAGTAGTGATTGTTACCGCCGCCACTGTTGGCGAGAACTCCAAACCCGCCCGGTGCTCCAAAACCTTGCGACCAAAGTGAAGCCTTGTAGGCGGCATTCCCTTTTCCGCGGTCGATTAACATACCGAGCCCTAACAGGGCATGCCCCTGAACACGCCGCTGTCCTTTGTAACTGTTTGTACCTTCGTAGTTGATTAAAATACCTACACCACCCATCGTGGAACCCTGGGCAACGTCGACGGCAGAATAGGTGCTCTGTTCAGCCAGGTCAAGGAGCATGGAGATTCCCATGATTGATCCGCCTTGGATTCCCGGATTCGCACCGACGAAAGTATTTTTCTTACCCATCGCAATAACCACCAGCACGGGACGATTCATGTTACATACACCTTCGCGAAAGGTGTCGTCGTCGCCTCGACTGATGACACAGATGACATCACGCATTTCCGGCGAGTCAAGATCGTAAACGTTTCTTCCGCCTCTTCCTCCGATGATAATGTCGCCAGCCGCCGTTGTGTACCGCTGGGCGCGTTGACCATTCAGCATGACATTTGGCAACGCATCTTCCGGCAATTGCATCAACAGATCGAGCAGTGCCCTATTCGTGAGCGGTAACAATGCTTCCGCACCATCGTACAGAGCGGCTTTGTTGACTCTGTCCATAATATCGACGTGTTTGCGCCCTACGGACCGGGCGGGAATTGTATGACCGCTGACGCAACCTTTTCCGACAAAGGTTTCCACGAATTTTTTCTGCAATTCCAACAGTTCGGCACCGGTCAATGTCGAAAACGCACTCGCATGAGCGGAGGATGCCGCGAGAAGACAACGTTTGACTTCGACAATGGCTTCTTGTGGTGTCGTACACATCGGGAACTTGATACCGCCGTCTTCACGCTTGGGAATATCCATTCGTTCCCGAATACCGGGCATCACTTCTGTCAAGTGTCGGTGTCCGCCGGAAAGCCCCACGAACAACTCGCGGGAATACTCTTCCACCTCGAACGTTGACCGCACAGGTTCGCCATAGAGCTGCTCGTACCATTTCAACCGGCACCGTCCGTCAAGTTCACTACTGGTGTTGATACCCGCCGTGTCTCGGAGAACTCCTTTGGAGAATTTTTTCCACATATCGTAGCGACCGGTGATATTTCGTGTTTGCAGACCATTGATCACTTCGTCGTACATCAATTTGAGTTTATCCTGTGCGAACGGATCGCCCACCAGACTTCTATCAATCATTTTCCAAGCTGCCTCATCGTCATCGCGGTCAAAATCCGGGATGACGACCGTAACCCGCGTGGTTTCCGTTACGTCCACTGGACCTTCGGACACTTCATTACTCCTCTCTTTTGAAGACTCTTCAAATTTTTCATTTGCCAAGTCTTCGAGCATGGTACTCAAGTCATCATGTTGGGCAGGATCGGTGGAAGGAGACGATTCTTTCGTATCTCCCGGCACTCTCTTCTTCGGTTCGGAAATCGTTTCCAATTCGTCAACGTCGCCGAAGACATCGGAAGCGGCGAACTCCTTCGATTCTGACTCGTCTTTCGACTTTGACTCGATGGCATTGATCTCTTCTGCATCCTCTATAATGGTGTACTCTTCTTCAAATATGTTGTCAAGGAAGAGGGGTTCTGGGTTGGGACCGGCGGCGGGCGATTTTTCTTTTTCGGCACTGATTGGGTCGGGTTCAAAAAGAGCCTGCGGTTTTTCCGATACCTCTTCTTCCAATTCGCCGGACTCGGTAGAGGGTGCCAGTTCGCCGAAGGATTCCATCTGCGGTCCGTGGAGGGGTGCCTTTACTTGCGGGGGAAGGACAACTTTTGGCTCCGGCATAACGATACCGGGAGCGTTCGGTTGTACGGTTGTCCAACCGTCGTCAATGATTTCGGGACTTGTTTTCCGGGCATTTGCGGCTGTGGCACTGTTGGGGGCGATCGGTTTTGTCGTTGCAATTTTGACAGGCGTACCGGGACTGGGAGCGGGTCTCGCCTCTTTTGCCGAGGGGGAAGGAACCGTGCCGTTTTGATTGGTACGCATTGCTTCTTGGAGCAATTTTTCAAAATCGGAAAAATCGTCGGCGAATCCGACGGAAAAAAGGAAAAGAACCAAAAAGGCGACTCCGAGTGAACCAATTTTGAAGGGCGAATGTTTCATGTTTTTCCTCATTGGGGGAGCAACAGCAAAAAACTGTCAATTTACGGTATTTAGGCAAGCGTGTTAGGCAATTTTTGACGATTATGCCGATTATCGGGACGCTTATGTCAGGTAATCGGTAGATTTGAGGAAACACTTGAAAAAAATTCGAAAAAAGATGGCTTGGGTTTGGTACTCCCTACCTTGACATGTCCACGCCTTATGGGAGAATGGTGGGGATTGAATGTTGAGAGAGGGCGATTAGCTCAGTTGGTTAGAGCACTAGCTCGACAAGCTAGGGGTCATAGGTTCGAATCTTATATCGCCCATTTTCGTAAGTTGCGGTAACGCAAAGGTTTACGTCTTCGACTCTTAAGTAAAGATTTGTCATTTCAGATATTAAATTGTCCAGAACTGGACAATTTTTTACCCCAAACGTGACAGAATCATGACAAAATCATCTTCTCGCCCACCAAAAATGGGCAACAACGGAGGCACGGCCTACGTCCGTATCAATGAAAAACGGGTCTATCTCGGCAAATTCGGTTCCCCCGAACAAGAAGCGCGAGAAGCAGAAGAACTACTCAAAAAAAGGATCACTGACCTTCCAAGAGAAATCTCCTTTTCGTATTCGAGGCTGGCAACCACTCACCATCCTTTTTCTCGGCGGAAACG